>Ga0102899_1000585_pt1 | contig 12163 bp, 9 predicted proteins | sample Colrivmeta1555B3_FD_78455 | JGI IMG/M metagenome (GOLD analysis project Ga0102899, IMG submission 78455) | Estuarine microbial communities from the Columbia River estuary - metaG 1555B-3 | ecosystem: Environmental > Aquatic > Marine > Intertidal zone > Estuary | place: USA: Columbia River Estuary... | reverse complement strand
CCACCTGCACCACCTGCACCACCTGCACCACCTACACCACCATTTCCGCCAGCGCCAAACGCTCCAGGCGTGAAAGAGGATTGTAGAATTTCACCTCCAGGACCATTCACAAAAAGATATAAGCCAAATGATGAACCTCCGCCAAGACCACCAGTTCCAGGAAACCCTCCAATCCTCTTTCACGCCTGGAGCGTTTGGCGCTGGCGGAAATGGTGGTGTAGGTGGTGCAGGTGGTGCAGGTGGTGCAGGTGGTGCAGGAAGTCCATTTACTGGTGGTGAAGTTGGTAGAGGCGGAAATGGTGGTGCCGGTGGAAATGGCGGTACCGGTGGAAATGGTGGAAATGGCAGGCCTGGAGTCTCAAATGCCCTTGTGCTTGAATCAGGATCTTCATTAAGTAATAACAACAGTACATTCAATCTTCTTGCTCAGCCAATAATTCAAGTTTCAAACGTTGGATGTACGAATACTAATATACAATTCCAAGACATGACAGCATCCGGCGCAATTTGGGATTTTGATGCTACAACAAACAATGCTATACCTGCTACTTCAGCTGGAAATCCTGGCACTACTCAATACAGCACAATAGATCGATATGATGTAGTTCTTGGCGCAAATTCATTTCTTGGTTTTCATAACATCTCTTTTTCTGGTTCAATTGAGTCAACAATATCAAGCACAGCACCTGTTCATAATATTGACACATTTATTGTATGTCAAGGAGATTTCACAACATTTGAAAGTGTTTATTATGGCGACTTAATTAACTGGAATTTTAATGGTGCTATTACAAATCCTGGAAATGTTCAAACAGTTTCAAGTCAATTCAATACTCCAGGATTTTATGAAATTTTAATGAATATGACTACAGATTGTTGTGGCCTATCTACTACTGATACAGTTTATTTAATTGTGATGCCAAATCCTACTCCTTCTGGATCTGGAAATTCATCAATTTGTATTGGAGAATCTACAACATTAACATTATCGGGATTAACATCAACTGATATTGTAACTTGGAGTCCTTTTAACAATCTAATCAATACTTCATCATCTGCTGTATTAGTCAACCCAATAACTACAACAACTTATATCGCAACAATAAACTCTTCAATGGATGTAAATGGTCAAACATTTATCTCATGTCCGGTTACGGTTAGTTTTACAGTAACGGTGAGCCCTACTCCAAACCTTAATATTTCAACGGTGGATGTTAACTGCGCTAATGATGGTTCAGCTACAGCTTCAGTTATTGCTCCGATTGGCTTGTATAATTTTAACTGGTCAAATGGTTTCAATACTTTAGGAAATACATCGTCAACCAATACAAGCCTTCCAGTGGGGACATACGACGTAACAGTTTCGGAGATTATTAATGGTTGCTCAGCAATGACAACCGCAGTTATTTACCCTTCAGCTACTCAACCTGTTGTTTATGTACAAACGATTGTTCCAACTTGTGAGGGATATACGGATGGAAGTGTTACTTTAAACACAATTGGAGGATCTGGCGTATTAACCTATCTCTGGAATGATGGTTTTATAGGAAGTATACGTTCAGGTTTATCTGGAGGTAATTACTCAGTTACAGTAACTGATGGGACAGGCTGTTCTTCTTCGGTTGATTTTGATGTGCCTGAATTTGAAAGTCCTCATATACATTTAGAAGCAAATGGTCCTATTTGTTCAGGAGATTCTGCGGTATTTACTCTAATTGGACACGATGGGACAACCCTAATATATAACTTCGGAGGAGCGAATCAGATATTAGATTTTATTGAAGATACTGTTATCATTACACTATATAATGTTACTTCTGATACAACGTTGAATTTTGTTTCAGCAGATAATGGTAATTGTAATATCCTATTAGTTGATGCAGCAACAGTTGTCGTTAACCCTATCCCTGAGGTTATTTTAGAACACAATGGCCCAATCTGTGAAGGTGATGATGCTGTTTTTACAATTACAGGACCCATTGATGCAATTGTAACGTATAATATTGGAGCTGGAACAACGAGTACCATCTTAACAGGTGGGCTTTCAACAATAACTATTCCCAATGTTTCTTTAGATCAGACAATGATACTGGATTCAATTGATGACGGAAATTGTCCGCAACAAATAACAAATTCTGAAACAATAATTGTAAACCCAGGTTATGAAATGATTGAAGCAGTTAATGTTTGTGAAAACTCAGATGTAACTTATCCAGATGGTGTAATTGAAACAATTACAGCAAACGCATCACATGTAAGTAATTTAACAACAGTTGCAGGCTGTGATTCTATTGTTACGACTAATGTGACTATGTTGCCAATTTTTAGTTCAGTAGAATCTTATAATATTTGTGAAAACAAACCGATAACGTATCCTGATGGAACAACGGAAACAATAACGGGGAATTCATCTCACATAAGTAATTTAACATCTGCAGCTGGATGTGATTCAACAATTACGACTAATGTGACTATGTTGCCAACTTACAGTTCGAATATTCCCACAAGTATTTGTGCTGGAGAAAATTACACTTTTCCTGATGGTACAATACATTTAAATATTATGTCAAATGAAAGTTACTCATCTATTTTCTCTTCAGTTAACGGTTGTGACAGTATAATAATTACTGACATAGTTGTAAATGAATTACCGATTATTGATGCAGGATCTAGTACATCTCTTTGCGATGGTGAATCAATCACATTGACAGCAAATAATCCTAATGGCGCGAGCCTTGCTTGGGATAATGGCATAACTAATGGGACACCTTTCACCCCCACAAGTAGTTTAACATACACGGTTACCGCAACAGATGCAAATAACTGTATATCTACTGACTTTGTGATAGTGACTGTCAATCAGAATCCAACTGCTTCATTTAACGCAGATGAATTATTTGGTTGCGCACCGCTAGAAGTAACTTTCACGAATACATCATTAGGGTCATTAACACAATGTAATTGGGATTTTGGAAACGGTCAAACTGCTTCTGGATGTGGTACAATTTCGAATACATTTAATTCCATTGGCGCTCAAACTGTGTCACTTTCAATTGTTGATGCTAACGGTTGTGCTTCCTCGGTAACAAACACAGACTACATTAATGTATACCTGCAACCTGAAGCATCATTTACTGCTTTGAATAACCCAACAAATATTTTAAAACCGGAGGTTAACTTCATAAATTCATCTTTGAACTCAAACTTTTATGTTTGGAATTTTGGAGATAATTCAGGGAATTCAAATGAAACAAACCCTACACATCTTTATTCAAACGAGGATCCAGGAAATTATGAAGTAACTCTTATTGCATACAATGGTACATGCACCGATACTGCAATGCTATTAATCGTAATCGATGATGTAATTATTTATTATGTTCCGAATACTTTCACACCTGACGGTGATGCAATAAATCAAACATTTAAACCAGTATTTACTTCTGGCTATGACCCTTACGATTATCAATTATTGATTTTTAATCGATGGGGAGAATTATTATTTGAATCTCATAACACAGAAATTGGTTGGGATGGGACCTACAATGGAATTGTTGTTCAAGATGGTATTTATTCTTGGACCCTTGAGTTCAAAGAAACCATGTCAGACGCAAGACACAGCGTTCAAGGACATGTTAATTTATTAAGATAAAAGAAAGCCATTAATTAAACATTAATGGCTTTTTTGATTTTAACAATTTTCAACTTTCTTTTTTACAAGTAGACAACCCAAATGGCAGGTACAATGGACAAAAGCTAATCGCACTCGTCAAGACAAATATTCCACCAAGCACCATTAATACAATTGCCATAACTCCTGTTATAGTACCAGAAAAATATAGCAACGCGATAACACCTGCTAAAACAAGTCTTATTACTCGATCAAAATTTCCCATGTTTTTTTTCATTTCAAAAGATTTAGAATTGAGGCTTAATTGCTTCATTTCTAAATTAGAAAGTAATCTCATAAAGCATTGTAACAAATGTTACATTGAAAGAATTTCTTTAACAACTCGATCATAATCATTAATAGACTTGGCCTTCTTTATTTTTTTTAGTGCCTTTAAGTGCTCAGGAAAAACACCAATGAAATACTCCCAAAAAGAATGCATTTTGATTATAAGGTGAGCTGCACCAGACAATGATTGTTCGAACTCATGAAACAAGGTGTCATGAAATTTCGAAAACACTTCAATTTTATCTGCAGGGAATTCAGGCGAATTGTTTTTAATCATTTGAGGTAAAAACGGATTTGAAATTAAACCACGCCCAATCATCCAATGATCAATTTGAGGAAATCGATTGTGAAGCACATTAAACGATTCAAGTGAAGTAATATCACCATTATAATATATCTTCTGCTTCGACACGCTCAAACAACGCTCAAATCCATCCAAATCAACACCACCCTTATAAAGCTGTTTACCAATTCGAGCATGAATGGCTACATTTTTAATTGGAAATTGATCCAACATGGGCAGTACCTCTAGAATTTCTTCATTATTATCATAACCTAGCCGCATTTTCATCGAAACGGTTACATTTGATTCATTATGAACGCGTTCTAATATTTGCTCTATTCTTTTTACATCTTGAATTAGTCCAGACCCCATACATTTATTCACAACCATTGGATAGGGACATCCTAAATTCCAATTCAACTCGTTGTAACCAAGCGACTGAATGTATTTGACAACAAATAAAAATTCATCAGCATCATTTGTCATAATCTGAGGTATGACATTTAAAAATTCATTGTTTTTTAATGCTATGTCTTTTTGGTACGCTGGTTTAATATCAAACTTACCATTCAATCGAATATATGGCGCATAAAAAGTATCGATACCACCAAAATATTGGTTAAACGAATTCCTAAATCGAAAATCCGTAAACCCTTGCAGTGGTGAAGATAAAAGAGTAACACTCATCAATCAATAATAATAGTAGTTTTCAAAAACATAAGACGTATAAATAAAAAAACCGACACCAAATAAATGGTATCGGTTCAATTCTTTTATAAGAAAAGATTAACGTTTGTGCATTCCTTCATCAGAAACAGTTAATTTCTTTCTTCCTTTAGCACGACGTGCAGCTAGAACTCGTCTACCGTTTTTTGTAGCCATTCTACTTCTGAAACCGTGTTTGTTTCTTCTTTTTCTTACTGATGGTTGAAACGTTCTTTTCATGATATATGTTCTTTAATCTTGTTGTCTAAAATTGGAATGCAAAGATAAGTATTTTTTCAATATGTCAAAGCGTTTCAATAAAAAAAGCGAAAAAAGAAATAAATCTTTTAATTGTACTTAATTTTGCATTCCGAAAAACGATAAAATGCTTCGACCAAAAAAAGACAAATCTAAAAAAGTAAAGTTAACAAAAGAAGAAATTCAAAAAGCAAAGAAAATCTTTTCTTATCTAAAACCTTATCGTTTTGTTTTTGGTATTGGCTGGGTTTTTCTAGTTCTTTCAAGTTCCATAGGATTACTATTCCCATTATTAATGGGACAACTCTTAGGTGCTGACGGTACTCAGCAAAGTTCAATGCAGGGGGTCTTAAATCTAATCTCTGCAGACAATATAACAACATTTGCTGTTGCATTATTTGTTATGTTTATTATTCAATCCATATTTTCATTCTTCCGAATTGTCATTTTTACAAACGTTACAGAAAATGCATTGCAAGACATCCGAAAAGATGCTTTTAAACGTTTAATATATATGCCGATGGATTTCTTTAATAAGAATAAAGTTGGTGAATTAACAAGTCGCTTGTCTTCTGACATAGAAAAGATACAAGAAACAATGCGTACAACCATTGCTGAGTTTTTTAGACAGATCGTGATCATCATTGGTGGTATTATCTTTTTAGTATTAATTTCAGGTAAGCTTGCTCTAATTATGTTGGCCACAGTTCCGGTTATGGCAATTGTAGCAGTGTTTTTTGGACGTTTCATTAAAAAATTATCTAAAAAAGCGCAAGATGAAGCTGCGGAGTCAAATGCCGTATTAGAAGAATCATTAATGGGAATTCAAAATGTAAAATCATTTACAAATGAAAAATTCATGTTAGGAAAATACATGAAAGCCATTGCATCAATTAGAGCGTTAAATATTAAAAGTGGACTTTGGAGAGGAGTATTTGTTTCTTTCTTAATTATGTGTATGACAGGTGCGGTTGTTTTCATTATCTGGCAAGGATTATTAATGACACAAGGGCCAAATCCAGAATTATCAAGAGGAGATTTCTTCTCATTCGTAATGTTTACGATAATGATGGGCGCTTCTTTCGGATCAATACCAGACATGTATGCAAATATTCAAAAAGCCATTGGATCTACAGAAAATTTAATGTCTATTATAAGCGAACAAAGTGAAATCGAATTAAGAAACGGAACTCAAAAACCTTTGATTTCAGGAAATATTTCATTCAATAATGTAACTTTCAATTACCCACAAAGACCAGATGTTAATGTCTTAAATGACCTTTCTTTCTCAGTTAAAAAGAATCAAACAATTGCATTGGTTGGTTCGTCTGGAGCAGGTAAATCAACCATCTCATCACTGCTACTAAATTATTATTCAATCACTGACGGAGAAATCACTTTTGATGACATCAATGCAAATGACATTGAACTAGAACATCTTCGTGCTCATATGGCAATTGTCCCTCAAGAAGTGATTCTTTTTGGCGGAACCATTAAAGAAAATATTGCTTACGGTAAACTGGACGCGACAGACGATGAAATTATGGAAGCTGCGAAAAAAGCAAATGCATTTGACTTTATTATGAGCTTCCCAGATAAATTTGAAACCCAAGTTGGTGACAGAGGTATTCAGCTGTCAGGTGGCCAGAAACAAAGAGTTGCGATTGCAAGAGCGATTTTGAAAAATCCAGCAATTTTAATTTTAGACGAAGCCACATCTGCCCTAGATTCTGAGTCAGAAAGATTGGTTCAAGAAGCTTTAAACAGGCTAATGGAAGGACGAACTTCAGTTGTAATCGCTCATCGATTGTCAACAATTAGAAATGCAGACAAAATAATTGTCATTGACCAAGGGAAAGTTATAGAACAAGGCAATCATGAAGATTTAATCGCATTAAATGGTACATACACAAACCTTGTCAACCTTCAAGGTGTTGAGGCTTAATGCGAATATCATCATCTTCACATTATACATAAAAAATAATATTCTGTAAGGTATTCATTTAACATCCGTTAGATTACTACAAATATTGATTATGAAAATTATCTTGATTTTAACGACATCTTTTCTTGTAAGTTATAGCTTTTCACAAAATCCCAATTCTAGTTTTTTCACAAAAAGTGATGCTTTCTTTAAAGAATTTGTAATCGGTAATCGTGTAAATTATGATGCAATTTCAGAAAATCCTGAAAAATTAGATGCATTGTTTTCAGAAATATCATCTACAAATCTAAGTGATATCTCGAATGAAACTCGTAAAGCTTATCTTATTAATACATACAACATCTTGGTGATTCATCAAGTGCTTGAATACTACCCTATCCTCTCCCCTATGGATATTTCCGGTTTTTTTGATGATAAAAAATTTAACTTGGGGAACCAAAATTTGACTTTAAATTCAATTGAAAACGATTTGCTTCGTGCAGAATTCAATGACCCTCGGTTACATTTTGTTCTTGTATGTGGAGCGAAAGGATGCCCTCCAATATTGAATAAGGCATACACACCCGACCAGTTAGAAACGCAATTAGAAACACAAACCAATTCAGCATTAAATAATGACCAATTTATTTATGTTGACAATGAAATACTTTTCGTTTCTGAAATATTTAAATGGTATAAAACTGATTTCGGAAACACAAATGAGGCAATCATTTCCTTTATCAATCAATATCGATCAGAAAAGATTAATACCAAAAAAATGGATTTTTATTCTTACGATTGGAGCCTTAATGCTACGGAACTAAACGAGGTAAAAGTGGATGAATATATACTTGTGCCTAAACCTGAGAAAAATGTAAATCTTCAAACATTTACTGCGGGTTCTTTGTTGGGACATAAAAAAATAGATTTCACTTCCTTTTCAACAATTTACACGCAAACAAAATCGAATTGGTTGGGGGTTAATTATGACGGTGTTAGAGAAACATTTTACACTGAATTGATACAGGTAACTTATGGAATATCAAAAAACAAGCGATTCAATATTGGATTAGACATTAACCTAAAAGCATCAGCAAGGGCAAGTAATGAAGAAGTAAAAGGGATTTTACGACCTCTTGATTTTCAAAACAATGATTCAACTCGTTTTGGCTTAACATCTTTAGGGTTGCGTTTAAAGGCTAGTCCATTCAAAGGAGTTAATGATTTCTCAATTCAAAGTACATTATACATCCCGACAATTAACACGCCTGAAGGAGGAAATTTCTCTTCTGGAAACTTATACTGGGCAGATTGGGATAGATATACTTCATGGAACCAGTTTTTTTATGTTAAAACATTTGAGAAATTTCAATTATTCACAGAAGCAGATCTCCTTTTTAGGTTTAGAAAAAATAAAACACAAATAACCCATCTAGATATTCCAATTTCAATTATCGGAAGCTATTTCCCTTTTGATAAAGTAACGTTATACGGAATTGCACAACATACTTCTCGATTAACACAAAATATTAACCCAGACATTGCTACCGACTGGGTAATACCAATGCAATACACTTCAATCGGAGCAGGCTTGAAATACCAGCCAAAATCAAACGTTACAATTGAATTATTGTACACAAATTTTATCGATGGAAGAAATACTGGTCTAGGAAATTCATTTAATTTAGGCGTCAAGTATATAACGAAATGAAAATTACACTTCTTTTTTTCTTCTCATTCGTTACTTCACTATCATGGTGTCAAAAAATTGCGTCAATCGATTTTGAAAATCTAAAAAAATCTAAAACTGAATTCGTCGCAGCTCAATTAAATGTATCAATAGGAGACTCTGTCTCATTAGATTTGATTGAAACAAACGCTCAATTTTTAAGAGATTTAAATTTATTCCTATCGGTTGACTACACAATCGATACACTGCCCAATTCAGATGTTTCGATTTCGTATATCTTCAATGAAGCAATTTCAATTTATCCTATTTTTTCCATTGCCGGATTCAAAAACCAACTAAACCTGCAATTAGGCGCAGCTGACATTAACTTTTTAGGCAAAGGAAATACCATTGGAGTTATTTATCAATTTTACGACCGACATTCGATATTCTTTTATCAGAACTCTCCTAGACACCTAAATAATAGAACTGGACATGAATTTTCAGTCGGAAGAAAATCGACAGTTGAACCTCTTTATTTCAATGACCATACAGCTAATTTTAATTTTGACAATTATCATGTTTCTTTGGGAGGGAACCTGTGGTTAAATCGATATTTAAAATTGAATTTAGGAGGCATGTATATGTTTGAACAGTATACAAATGTCGATTCAACATTTGACATCGGGAATAAGGTTTTTGAGAATAGAGAACAATTTTCTTTTAACAAAATTCAAATAAGAAGTTCGGTTAGTTACAGAAGAATTCAATACCTCTTTGAACGAAGAAGTGGATTTGCAGCAACTATTTTTGCTGAAAACATCCAAACGAGCGGTAATCCTTTAGCAAGTTTTTTCAAAGGAACTGTAATGGCTAATTGTTTCATCCCTTTATTTAAAAGAGGCAACTTAACTTTACAGCATAAATTTGGATTAGCAACAAATAATTTCAGCCCTTTTGCACCATTTGTTATTGATGGCTATCTGAATGTTAGAGGTAGCGGGAATAGAATAGCAAGAGGTACTGGTGAATTAATTTTTAATGCAGAATACCTACATACTTTATGGAAACATCCTTGGTTTTATTTACAAGCTAATAGTTTTGTAGATATCGGAATGTTGCGTCCTGCAGGTGGAGTTATAAATGAATTCGCTGATAATGCTTTTTATTACGGGGGGCTAGGTTTAAGACTTCAATCACGTAAATTTTACAATACAATTTTGAGAGTTGATTATGGTTTTAATTTAAACCATATTGCCGACAACGGTTTAACTTTTGGATTTGGACATTTCTTTTAAATATGAGACTGATTTCACTAATTCTTTTATTGCAATTTCAATTCGTTTCCTACGGAAACGAATGTATCTCAGGTGATTGCCATAATGGTTATGGAAAAATATCATACACCAATGGAGATGTATATATTGGAGATTTTGTTTTAGGGATTAAAGAAGGCAAAGGAACTTACATTACTAATAATGGCTCAAAATACACTGGTGAATGGAAAAGCAACCTAATTCATGGGTATGGAACATGCTGGTATGAAAATGGCGACATCTATGTTGGTGAATGGTTTAATCACAAAAAAGAAGGCCAAGGGAAATACAGTAATTTAAATGGCGATGTTTATATAGGTTCTTGGAAAAACGATAAAATGAATGGTTTTGGAACCTTTCAGTATACAAATGGAATTATATATGAAGGCCAATTTGAAAATGGTTTAAAATCAGGCAAAGGAAAAACGATTTATCCATCAGGAGACATTTTCAATGGTGATTACAAAAATGATGCTTTTACTGGTTATGGGAAAGCATCCTACTCAAATGGTGATACCTATTTAGGTCATTTTAAAGAGGGGAAATACACACAATACGGCATATATACAAGCAAAGGAAACTACACTTATAAAGGCAATTACATCCAAGGAAAAAGAAATGGATACGGGGTTTTTATCACAACTAAAGGGAGTGAATATTACGGCTATTTTAAGAATAATCTTAAACATGGAAAAGGAACATTAATTTATGAGAATGGTGACAAATATGTTGGTGAATTTAAAGATGATAAAATAGAAGGTTCTGGTTCATTCTTTTACATTTCTGGATCAAAATATACTGGTCAATATTACAATGGAAAACACCATGGTTATGGCACCTACTACTTCAACGACGGGTCGATGTATCAAGGCTACTATGAGAATAATTTGATGCATGGACAAGGAACTTTTACTTGGCCTGATGGATCAAAATATATCGGAAATTGGCAATTCAACAAAAAACATGGCAAAGCCATTTGTATTTCATCAAATGGAAAAAAAATACATTGTACATGGGTGAACGACAAAATAATTGACTACAAAAAAAAGACTTAGATTTGTTGCTTCTAAACTAGATCATAGAACTACTTCTTATGAAACATCCTTTAAAATCTGTAACGTGGCTTCGTGAGAATATAGAAAATTCTAAGCTTATTATTTTGGATGTAAGTTCTTCAAAACAAAACATAGTAATACCTCGAGCAAAATATTTTGATTTATCGAATAAATTCAGTGATACTAGCAGTTCTTTTCCAAACACATTCCCACCAGTAGAACAATTTGAATCTGAATCAAGAAATTTGGGGATAAATTCAACCAGTCAAATCATTATCTATGACAGCAAAGGAATTTATTTTAGTCCGAGAGTTTGGTGGATGTATAAAACAATGGGGCATGAAAATGTATTCGTGCTAAATGGAGGACTCCCAGAATGGATTAATCATGATTTTGAAACAGATTCAGAATACTCCACCCTAAATAATCACGGAACTTTTAAGGCAATTTTACATTCGACCAAATTGTATTCCTATAAGGATATTATTAGAAACATTAACACTAAAAAATTTCAATTAATCGATGCTCGATCTGAAGGGAGGTTTAGTGGAAAAAGTCCAGAACCAAGAGAAGGATTAAAATCAGGGAACATCCCTAACTCAATCAATCTTCCTTATGAACGATTACTAAGTGACGGGAAATACAAATCAAAGAAAGAAATTGAGTTGATTTTCAACACTACATTCAAGAGTAATAAACCCCTTGTTTTCAGTTGTGGTTCTGGAGTAACAGCATGCATCGTTCTGTTAGCATCTGAAATGATTTTAGACAATGAAACAGGGGTCTACGATGGGTCTTGGACTGAATATGCAAGCCTAACCAAAACATTCATAAAGAAAGTTGAATTAATTAAGCGAATAATTAATCGGCAAACGACATCTTGTTCTAACGGTTCTCCCTTTCACTTCTCCAGGTATCCATTTTGGCATTATTAAAATCAGTCGAATCGTCTCCTTATCTAATAATTCATGTACCCCTCTTTCGATCCTTATATT
>Ga0102899_1000577_pt1 | contig 12284 bp, 10 predicted proteins | sample Colrivmeta1555B3_FD_78455 | JGI IMG/M metagenome (GOLD analysis project Ga0102899, IMG submission 78455) | Estuarine microbial communities from the Columbia River estuary - metaG 1555B-3 | ecosystem: Environmental > Aquatic > Marine > Intertidal zone > Estuary | place: USA: Columbia River... | reverse complement strand
TTCGGAATTGATTTCTCCGTATCTTTAAAATATGGTTTTAGATTTACTTTTATCGGAATGTTTATTGATGATAAAGGCTGATTTGGAATCTCTAATTCTTGGGCTACTTCGATATCAGGTGCTACAGCAACAATTGGTTTACACGAACACAGTAATATTGAGGAGGCAATGAGTAAGAATGCAATTTTTTTCATAATGTAAAATTAATCCTATTTCTGTTTTATGGATTATTATAATTTGTAAGTTTGACTAACTTAAATCAATTATTATGAAAAAAATATTTTCAATCAGTGCGTTAGCGTTTGTGGGGGTTTTAGCTTTGGCATCTTGCAAAAAGGATTATACTTGTGAGTGCACAACTACTACAACTAATGGTACTTCTACAGGAACTGCTGTTTCTTCAACGACAATTAAGGATACGAAAAAGAGTGCAAAAGCTTCTTGTGAAGAAGGAACAACTTCTGCTACTGCAGGTTCAGCATCTTCAACAACAACTTGTGTTATCAAATAATTTGACGAATAAAAAATTAAATAGGGAAGTTCTACTTCCCTATTTTTGTTTATGGAAAATATTTTTTTAGACCTAAATCTTTCTTGGACAGTAAGTAAAATACTTCCGTATATCTTAATGTTGGTATTGGGGGTTGTTGGCTTTGTTTTTTTGAGAAAAAGAATAAAGTCATCCTTTGTTAGAGTATTATGCTCTTTATTTATTGTGATACCCTTTTTTACCTATTTTCTTTATAAACCCATATATCAAGGCGATTTTTCAAATTCACCAAAAGTGCTAAATGAAAATAAAAGCTTAAATGAGATTAATTATAATAGATTATCGGTAATAACCATTCCAAATTGTCCTTATTGTTTTGAGGTTATTCCTTTATTGAATAAGATACAAGAAAGGAATAATTGTGAGATAGATTTCATTGTATTGTCAAGTGATTCTTCAACGTTAAATTGGTATAAAAAAGAGGTGAATAATTCAATAAATGTGGTTCTTGGTGATAGCCTAGACGATTTGTCATTTCTCGCTGAAGGTAGGTTTCCTTCTTTTGTCTGGAAGTCTAAAAACAAGAAAATAAACATGTGGTCAAATGATAAATTTGGAGCTCCTGCAATTGATTGGGTAGAGGATCAATTAGCTAAATAAAAAAAAGGTCATGAACACATGACCTCTTCTTTTTGAATATTCAAACTGATTAAATCTCAGCTAAAATTTTATTTAATGTTGCACTAGGTCTCATAGCTTTGTCTGCTAATTCATCAGAAGGGAAGTAGTAACCATTAAGATTAACAGCAGATCCTTGAGCATTGTTTAATTCAGCAACAATTTTATTTTCATTAGAACTAAGTTCATTGTAAACTTTAGAAAATTGAATGCTTAGCGCTTGGTCTTTTTGTTGAGACTTGAGTGCTTCAGCCCAATACATTGCTAAATAAAAGTGACTACCTCTGTTGTCTAATTCACCAACCTTTCTTGAAGGCGATTTATCCGTTAATAAAAACTTACAGGTTGCTTCGTCTAAACAATCGGCAACTATTTGTGCTTTTTGATTGTTTGTAGTTTCATTTACATGCTCTAACGACACCGCTAAAGCCAAAAATTCTCCAAGTGAATCCCATCTTAAATGACCCTCTTCATTGAATTGTTGAACATGTTTTGGTGCCGAACCTCCAGCGCCAGTTTCAAATAAACCTCCACCATTCATAAGTGGAACGATTGAAAGCATTTTAGCACTAGTTCCCAATTCTAGGATTGGAAATAAATCAGTTAAGTAATCTCTCAATACATTTCCTGTTACAGAAATTGTATCTTCTCCATTTTTAAGTCTTTTCAATGTGAAAAAAGTTGCTTTTTCAGGAGAAAGTATTTGAATATCTAAACCATCAGTAGCGTAATTTGGTAAGTATTTATTTACTTTTTTGATAATTTCTCTATCGTGAGCTCTTTCTTCATCCAGCCAGAAAATTGTTGGGACTTTCATTGCATTTGCTCTACTAACGGCCAATTTAATCCAGTCTTGAATAGGAGAATCTTTGACTTGACACATTCTCCAAATATCACCAGCTTCAACATCGTGACTGATTAAAATGTTTCCATTGGCATCAACCACATTAACCACACCATTGGATTGAATTTCAAATGTTTTGTCATGTGAACCGTACTCTTCTGCTTTTTGAGCCATTAATCCAACATTTGGAACAGTTCCCATTGTTGTTGGGTCAAAAGCACCATTTTCTTTGCAGAAATCAAATGTTGCAGCATAAATAGAAGCATAACTACTATCTGGAATAACTGCTTTAGTAGCTTGTAATTTCCCTTCTGAATTCCACATCATTCCAGATGTTCTAATCATTGCAGGCATTGACGCATCAATAATAACATCACTTGGTACGTGTAAATTTGTAATCCCTTTATCAGAGTCTACCATTGCTATTGCAGGTCCATTTGCGAAACAAAGATCAATATCGGACTGAATTGCATTTCTTTGAGCTTCAGGTAAATTTTTCATTTTAGCTAATAAATCACCAAAACCATTATTTACATCGACTCCAGCATCGTCTAAAATTGCTCCATGTTTTTCAAATACATCCGCGAAAAAAACACGTACTGCATGACCAAAAATGATTGGGTCAGAAACCTTCATCATGGTTGCTTTCATGTGTAAAGAGAAAAGAATCCCTTTTTCTTTAGCATCCTTTATTTCTCGATCTAAAAAGCTTAAAAGAGCCTTTTTACTAAGTACAGTTGCATCAATAATTTCAGCATCAAGTACTTTTAAATTTTCTTTTAAAATGGACTTGTTTCCATTCGTATCGACTAATTCAATATTTATTGTTGTAGCGTTCGCTATCGTTACAGATTTTTCGTTTGCTTTGAAATCATTTTTCCCCATCGTTGTTACTTCAGACTTCGAGTCTTTTTCCCAAGCACCCATTGAATGGGGATTTGCTTTCGCATATTCTTTAACTGCTTTTGGAGCTCTTCTATCAGAATTTCCTTCTCTTAAAACTGGATTTACTGCACTACCCTTAATTTTGTCATAGGTAGCTTTAATACTTTTCTCATCGTCTGTTGAAGGTTCATCTGGGTAACTTGGAATTGCATATCCAGCATCTTGTAATTCTTTGATAGCAGCCTTCAATTGCGGAATTGAAGCGCTAATGTTTGGAAGCTTTATAATGTTGGCATCAGGTTGATTAACCAATTGACCTAATTCTTCAAGTGCATTTGGTATGCGCTGATCTTCTGATAAAAAAGTAGAGAAATTAGCAAGTATTCTTCCTGCCAAAGAAATGTCCTTTGTTTCAATTTCTACACCACAAGTAGACGTAAATGCTTTAACAATTGGTAAAAATGAGTGTGTCGCTAAAGCAGGTGCTTCGTCCGTTTTTGTGTAGATAATTTTTGACATTTGATTCGTTTTAAGTTCTTAAATGAATGCAAAACATTGTGATAAATTGTTCTGCGAATTGCATGCAAAAATACTCAAAACCAACGAAATTATCAATAGTTAAAATAAGTAATTTGAATCTTTATTTCTTAAATTCTCGATTTAAAAATGAGAGCATTTTAGAAAAAGCTCTAGCTCTATGACTGTATTTGTTTTTTTCGTTGATATCCATTTCTGCGAATGTTTTACCACAATTTTCAGGTTCAAATATCGGGTCATATCCAAAGCCATTTTCCCCTGTTTTTTTTAAGGTAATTTGTCCTTCTACGATGCCTTCAAACTCATGATATGTTTGATTAATATACAATGCAATTACAGTTTTAAAACGTGCATTCCGCCCCTTGTTTTCTAGTCGATTTAATAGAAGATTCATGTTGTCCTGGTCACTTCTATGATCTCCAGCATACCTTGCTGATTTGACTCCAGGTTCATTATTGAGAGCGGCTACTTCCAGGCCTGTGTCATCAGCAAAACAATCTATTTTAAAGTTGTCTTTAATGTAATTTGCTTTTTGTCTTGCATTGCCTTCAATGGTGTTTGATGTTTCAGGTATTTCTTCGTTAAGATTAATGTCCTTTAATGTGATTAGCTCAAAGGACTCCGGAAGCATTTCACTAATTTCTTTCGCTTTGTTTGTGTTGGAAGTTGCGAATAATATTTTCATCGGAATAATTTTAGATAAGCGGGTGTGTTAGCTTCAACTGAATATTTGTCGATAACCGTTTTTTGACCTTGTACACCAATACGTTCCCTTAATTCAATGTCGACTATTAAACGCTTAAGTACGCCGTACCATTGATCCTTTTTAGCTGCGAAAAAGCCGTTTATTTCGGGCTCAATAATGTCATTATTCATTCCTACAGGCGACATAATTGCCGGGATTTGTAGTGCCATGTATTGAAGTCCTTTAAATCCGCACTTTCCTTTCGTCCATATGGTATCTTCCATTGGCATTAGTCCGATATTAATTTTAGACAAATCTTCTATTTCAGTTTCTTTTTTCCAAGGAACATAAACCAAAGAGTTGAGCTTGTATTCTGGACATTGATTGGAGATAATTCTAAATTCAATGGGATACTCTTTCTCCAATTGTTGAATAACTGGAATAATTGAATCCAAATAATTCATTGTTGTGTGCGTTCCTGTCCAGCCAATAACGACTTTGTCTTTTTGTTGTTTCGTGTTTGTTGTATGTAGATTTAAAGTGTCAATTGTGGTTGGGATAATCGTAACAGATTGATTGAATTGTTTGGCATAATCTGATAAATATTCATTTCCAACAACAACAGTATCTGCCCATTTTATGATTTTTTTGACTTTTGAATAATTTTTTAATCGTTGAAATTTCGCATTCGATTCGCTGTAATTTGGCAGCCAAATAGCATCGTCAAAGTCATAAATGTATTTTTTTCTTAGCACCTTAGCGATAAACCATTCAAATATTGGTGGACCAATCATCGAGGCTTCTCTATGAATAAAAACATGATTCGCTTTTTTAATTCTTGGCATCAATAGAATTCGTTTTCCAAAACTTCGGAGCATTGAAAAACCCTTCTTTATGAAAGAACCTTCCTTATATAAGGTATTCCATCCTTTTTCATCTAAAAATGAATGAATTTCTACTTCATGTCCTTCCTTTCTTAAGGTGTCAATATATTGCTCAAATCGGAATCTTTGAGAAGGAGCACGTTGAAAAGGGTAGGGAGCTATGAAGATGATTTTACTCATATATCTCTTGGTATATTGATAAGTAGCGTTGTGTACCTTCAGTTAGAGAGAAGTATTCCTTTGCACCTTTTTTGATAAGTTCTATGTCGAGATTGCTCTCAGAATTGATTGCATTTTTATAGTGCGCTTCATTCATTTCATTCAAAACAATTCCAGCATTATACTTTTTAACAACTAAGTCTGTATCTCCTACACCAGCATTGCAAATAAGGGGTATTCCCATGGCCATAATTTCTCCTTGTTTTGTTGGCGAGGATGCTTTTTTTGAATAGGTTGAACGAATAAAAAAGATGGATTTGTGAAAAAGTGAAATGTACAATGGGACTTCTGAGTGTAATACTGATTTTACACGAATTGAATTTGGATCAATGTTTTTTTCTTTAACAGCTTTAATAATTGTTTCTTCTTTTTCACCAGTCACAAACAAAAAGATGGCGTTTGGATTGTGATTTAAATATTCTTTAAAAAAGTCGAGCATTTCTGACAGCATGTACCATGTCCCAATCGATCCGACATAACCAAGGATATTGTTCTCGGGAGTAATTTTTAATTTTTCTTTCGCCGTAATTTGATCTTCGACTTTAATGTTGTTTGGGTTAAATAGGTTTAAGTCAACGCAACATGGAATAACTTTTATCTTAATGTCATTTCTGATTTTTGGCCAAGAAATTATTTCATTTTTACCATTTTCAGTCAATGATACGGTGTAGTCTGACTCATTGAAAAATTGAATTTCTTTTTTCTTAAAGTATTTGTAAATGGTTTTGAATATTGGATTCTCTAAACTCCAAATTCCCCCATCAATTCTTTCATCAGCCCAAAAACCTCGCATGTCAAAAACGAATTTTACGCCATGTTTTCTTTTTAACTCAAGACCAACGAGCGCTGAAATGTAACTGCGACAATGAATGATTTCAAAATGATGTTTTTTGTGAAGATAGCGAGCAACACGTTTCATCTTTATAACTTGACGAATTGTTTTTTTTAGGCCACCTTCATTGGAGTAATCTTGGGGGTGCCAAGTAATTCCTCCTTCGTCACAAATTGACTGAATGGTTTTTTTGTAGCGTTTAAATTTTTCGGATTTTTCAAAACTGATTAGATGAATGTTATACCCAAATGAAGATAGTCCTTTTAAATAGGGGAGAACCTGTGACTGACCAAGTGGGTCTGTCATTCCATCATAAGAGATATATAATACCGTTTTCAATGAGAATCTAATTCTAAAATATAAATTTAAGCTTTCTTGGGGTTGAATTCAACTTTGTTTTGCTTCAATTGTTACATCCACTTTTTATACCACATTTGAAACATCAAAATATACCATATTTTAGTATCGTATTCTTTTTTTCCGTTGTAGAATGCGGTTTTGATTTTTTCAATTTCATGCCAATTAAAAAGGCCTTGTTCTTTGATGTTTTTCTCATTGATGAACGATTCAACCAAATCTTGAAGATCATCTTTCAACCACTTAGCAATTGGAATTGCAAAGCCCATTTTCGGTCGATTTAAAAGGTTTTCAGGCACATATTCGTGTGTGATATCTCGTAAAATTCTTTTTTTAATGCCGTTCTCATATTTATAAGAATCAGGCAATTGACTTGCGAATTCAATAATGCGATGATCTAGCATTGGTTCTCTACCTTCCAGACTCGTAGCCATGGTTGCACGATCTACCTTTTGAAGGATATCATCTAGCAAATAAGTTTGGTAATCCATTGCCATCATGTAGGAAAGAGGAGAATTGAATTCTTTTTTAAGTGAATCATTATCAAAATAGGTAGGCAATCGATTGAAATCGGTTGCCATAATGTTTTTCATTTGGCCATCAGTAAATTGTTGGCTGATGCTAAGCATGATATCCTTTTGAGTTGGATTTTTCAAGACACCCTTTAATTTTTCATAACGATTATGAAAATTGTATTTGTTTTTCAAGATAGGAATCGATTCTGAGTTTACATTGTTCATAATTCCAACGGCTGTACTTCTTATAAAGCCAGGAATTCGATTCAGTTTTTCGCCATATTTCATCATGAAATCATAGCGATTGTATCCAGCAAAAATTTCGTCGCCTCCATCTGCACTCAATGCAACTGTAACTTCTTTTTTAGCTGCGCGAGCGACCAGAGTTGTGGGTAAAGCACTCGAGTCTGCGAAAGGTTCATCGTAGAAAAAAGGCAATTCTGGTATTAAATCAATAGCTTCTTTTTCGGTGCAATTAATTTCTGTATGATCTGTGCCAATGTGATTCGCAATTTCTTTCGCATAGGGAGCTTCATTCAGTCCAATATCAGGCACACCAATCGTGAATGTTTTAAGTGGTTTAGTTCTATTTTGCTGAAGCATTGAGGTAACACAAGTGCTATCATACCCGCCACTTAAAAAGACACCAACAGGAACATCAGCAATCATTCTGTATTCAAAAGAAGATTTTAAAATACGTTTCGTTTCTTTTTTAGCTTCTTCGTAATCGATTTTTAATTTCGGTTTGTTATAGGTTGTATAAACGCTCCAATAACATGCTGTGGTAAGTTTTTGGGTTGTTAATGAATATGTTAAAGAATGTCCGGGCTTCAATTTTAGCGTATCTTTAAAAATACAAAAAGGAGTAGGGACACTTCCATATTGCATGTATGCAGCAACAGAATCTTTGTCAATTTCTTTTTCGAAACGTGGATGTTGGTGAAATGCTTTTAATTCTGAACTAAAAAGGAATAGGCCATCTTTTAAGTAGTAAAAGAAAGGTTTTACTCCAGCTCTATCTCGTGCACAAAAGAATTCTAACGTTTTCGCATCGAATATTACAAAAGCGAACATTCCAATGAAGCGATGTATACATTCTTTGCCCCATTCTTGGTAGGCGTGAAGTATCATTTCAGTATCAGAATTCCCTATGAATTTATGGTTTAGAGCTTCTAACTCGGATTTGATTTCTAAATAGTTATAAATTTCTCCATTAAATGTTAAAGTAAATTCATTTAATGTCATGGGTTGTTTTCCCGTTTCAGATAAGTCGATTATTGAAAGCCTCCGATGGCCAAAACCAATTTGCGCAATATCATTGTTGATTATTTTATATCCAAAACCATCTGGCCCTCGATGTTCAAGCGTGTTGGTCATCTTCTCTAAAATAATTTGAGAAGTCTGTTTTTTTAAATCAATAAAACCTGCAATTCCACACATAAGTTAAAGTTAATAATCATTTTTCAAAAGTCCCTTTTAAGCTATTTCCAACTTTAAAGAGATTCAATTTCCAATTGATAATTCGTTTGAAGAACCTCAAAAGAGCATTATTTTCAATTTTATATCGCAACATTTCATCATCCGATGTTTCAGAAACAAATTCTTGATTGCTAATCCCTTTGCTTGTTTTGATGCGCGTAATACTTAATCCCGTCGTTTTTATATTAAGAGTCTTAAATCCGTTTTTTGTGAACAGATGCTTTAACGTTTTTGGAGTAAAGTAGGTGAGGTGATTCGGGAATTCAATTATGTCTGACTTTTCTTTAAGTCTATATCTCAATATAGAGTTAAAATTAGGAGTTGTAATGTATAATTTCCCTCCTTTTCTCAGTAGTCGATGTGTTTGTTCAGCAAATGCTTTTGGAGTATTGATATGCTCAATTAATTCAATTGCAACAATGACATCAAATTCATGTTCAGAAAAAGTATTTGTGTCTAGATCTCCTAGATGCATGCTAATTCCATTCTTTATGCAGTGCTCAGCGGCTTTGTTGGATAATTCAGTACCGTAAACTTCCCAGCCTAGTTCTTTTGCAACTGTTAAAAAAAAACCATAACCACAGCCGATGTCGAGTATTTTATTAGTTTTCCGACTCGACTCAAAACTTAATAATAACTCCTTATAGCGCTGATAGGTTATATGTGAGAAATAACGAGTCCGATCATAATCGTCAGAATAATATCGCTTTAAGTCCTTGTCGGAGGGTATTTTTCTACTAAAAATAAAATTACAAGAATTGCATTGACACAAGTAAGCCTTTTGATAATTTTTTAGGTCAGTTAATTCAGTACTTGCACAAACCAAACAAGATTGATGCATTACATCATCCATTTTTTCGCGCTTCAATAACGTTTTTAATTCCCGTTTCTAGAGGTGTTAATTCACGGTTTAGCAATTCTCTCATTTTGGAATTGTCAGGTTGTCTGCGTGTCATGTCTCCCTCTGGTAAAGGAGGTAAGTTGAGTATTTTTGAATTTGAACCTGAGATAGAAATTATGATTTCAGCCAACTCCTTGATTGTAATAATTTCATCGTTTCCGATGTTGTAAATTTGATTAATTGCATCGCTTGAAGTCATTGCATTGATACATGCTTCAATGTTGTCATCAATGTAACAAAATGTTCTTGTTTGATCCCCGTCGCCATATACTGTAATGTCTTCATTATTTAAAGCTGCTGTTATAAATTTAGACATAACAAAATCTTCGCTTTGCTTTGGGCCATAGGTATTAAAGAATCTAAAAATGGTATAATCAAGACCGTATGCTTGCTGATAGCTTTTAAAGTATGATTCACCAACGTTTTTCACAACTGCGTATGGCAATCTTGAATTTAATGGAGTTGTTTCTTCATTTTGAGGCAAATGAACTGGTTCACCATAAACCTCTGAAGATGATGAAAAAAATACACGTTTCACGCCATTGTTTTTAGATAAATCTAAAATATTTTTAAATCCTTGGATGTCATCTAAGACCATAACAGGATTGTCCAGTGTCCTTTGAACACCTACCAAAGCCGCGTAATGAAAGACATAATCAAATGTATGTTTTTCAAAAATTGGAGATATTTGCTCAAATATATTTACATCTCTTTCAAAAAAAGTGACATTTGGACTTGATGGGATATTTGATTTTTTTCCAGTCACAAAGTTGTCAATCAAAACTACTTCAAACCCTTTTTGTAGTAATCTTTCGGCCAAACAACTTGGAACAAATCCTGCCCCTCCAGTGATGAGAATTTTCATAGTGTAACTTTATTACTTCAAATATAGAGGTTTACTTTTTCTTAGAGAAGTAAATGTATTTTTAAAAACGTGTTTGGATGTGATTTAAAGAGTTTAAAACGGTTTTTCACTTTATGCTGTGGAAAATATTCACAAAAAATTAATGCTTTTGTGTTCATCTAATGTATTATTTTATCTTTGTTTGTTATGGAATATGAGATAAATTCAAAGAAATCAGTTCGCATCGGTATAAAAGAATTACTTTATTATCGTGAATTGTTTTATTTCTTTACCCTAAGAGACATAAAGGTTAAATACAAACAAACTTTCTTAGGTTTTGCTTGGGCGATTCTACAGCCTTTAATTATGGCTTTAATCTTTACAGTCTTTTTTAGCGGTATAATAGGTGAAAAAGTCAATTTAGGTATGCCTTATCCTATGTTTGTTTTGATAGGCATGATAATGTGGAATGTTTTTTCGAGTGGTCTATCTAATGCCTCTAATAGCATGATCAATAATGCAAACATCATTAAGAAAATATATTTTCCAAGATTGATAATACCTATGTCATCAATATTGGTTTCAGTTTTTGATTTTTTAATGGCATTTGTAATTTTAGTCCCTTTTTCATTTTATTATTCCACTTATTTTCAATTCGAGGCATTGATTTATATTCCACTTGCCTTATTAAATACTGTATTGGTAACATTTGGCTTGGGTTCATTTTTAGCCGCTTTAAATATTAAGTATCGAGATTTTCGTTACATAGTTCCATTTTTAATTCAATCACTTTTATTTATTTCACCAGTAATTTATCCTGTTGATATAACTGATAATGAGGTAATGCTCTGGATTAATAAATTTAATCCTATGAGTTTGTCGTTAGACCTGATTCGATCATCATTTTCTGGTTCATTTGAAATTTCAATTAATGTGTTGTTTAATTTGATTTCAACAGTTTTAATCTTTGTTGTAGGGTTGCTTTATTTTAAGCGAACTGAAAATTATTTTGCTGATATCGTATGAAGCCAATTTTAGAAATAGAAAATATTAGTAAGCGTTTTTTTATCAATAAAGAACAACAACCTTATTTAAGTTTAAGAGAAAGTATTACAAACACTTTTAAATTTAAATCGGGTAGAAAGGATGATTTCTGGGCATTAAAGGATATTACGTTTAATGTTGAAGCAGGAGAAAGCCTTGGTATAATTGGTAAAAATGGTGCAGGGAAATCGACTCTCTTGAAGATTCTATCAAAAATTACACCTCCAACTAAGGGGCGAATTATTTCTAGAGGTAGAATTGCAAGTTTGTTAGAAGTAGGAACTGGCTTTCATCCAGAATTAAGTGGACGCGAAAATATTTTCATGAACGGCTCTATACTTGGAATGAGAAAAGCTGAAATAATAAAGAATTTTGATGCTATTGTCGATTTTTCGGGTGTGAGACAGTTTATTGACACTCCTTTAAAGCACTATAGTAGTGGTATGCAGCTCCGTTTAGCCTTTGCTGTTGCTGCATTTCTTGAAAATGAAATTTTAATTATTGATGAGGTTCTGGCCGTCGGAGATGCTGAATTTCAAAAGAAATGCATGGGTAAAATGAAAGATATTAATGCTAAAGGGGATCGAACTGTATTATTCGTAAGTCATAACATTGCTGCAATACAAGGGATGTGCAATACGGCATTGTACTTAAATTCAGGTGAAGTCCATGGGTATGGTGATGTTAAAAGTATTACTTCTCAATATGTTTTAAATCAAAAGGAAGGAGCGGATAATAAAAATCTAGAATCTCAATGCAAAAATGACCGAATCAAAATTCGTAAAATCTTACTGAACCAAGGAGATGGTATTGCTGATTTTTCTGGCTCCATCTATCGTTCCAAGGCTATTAATGTCATTTTTGAAGTAAATGTACTTGTACCAGGAAGCTACAATTTAAGTGTACATTTCAAGACAATTCTAAATCAAATGATTTGTAATTTATATACACCTATTTATGATTTGAATGAAGGGAAGTATAGTTTTAAAATGGTTATTCCTGAGAACTTTTTAAATGATGAAATTTATAAAATGGATTTGTTCTTAGTAGATAATGCAAGTATTCCAATCGAGTTAATTAGAGATGTGGT
>Ga0102899_1000576_pt1 | contig 12330 bp, 8 predicted proteins | sample Colrivmeta1555B3_FD_78455 | JGI IMG/M metagenome (GOLD analysis project Ga0102899, IMG submission 78455) | Estuarine microbial communities from the Columbia River estuary - metaG 1555B-3 | ecosystem: Environmental > Aquatic > Marine > Intertidal zone > Estuary | place: USA: Columbia River Estuary... | reverse complement strand
TGAACCGACTCAATCTGTGCCTGCGAGCGCAAAGCTGATGATTGGTGATGACACGACCTATGCCGATGATCTCAATTTAACCAATAACAGTGACGGTGTTGATTTCACTGCCTTCACGCGCGAGCAGCTTGAGGGCATATTTACCCTGAACATCGATGATTCGACACCTGTCAGTATCGGTCTTGAGCATCTTGCCGGCACTCAGATACCTTTGTCTGGTGCTGAGATCGCCTTTGAACTGACCAATATTATTAATGAGCGCTTTGGCGATGGTAAGAAATTTGATCTTTCTGCCGCGTCAAGCCAGTCGCTGACTATTCGTCGCGGTGCCGATGGCGCCCAGACAATTAATCTTGATATCCCGACTATTCTTGCGCAGTACACAAGCGTTGCAGCGGACGTCGCTGGTTGGGATGGTGTTGTTGCAGCAGAGCCCTTAGCCTTTGCGATTAACCAAGCCTTAGCTAACTCAGCTGACTTCTCTGATGTTTCAGTGAGCTACGACTTTGCTAACCAAGGCTTCCGTTTTATTCAAAACGGTAGTTCTACAGATCCGTTGTATTTAAATTCTGGATCGCCTGCGACCGGCAATAACGTTTTTGGGCTGCCCGCTCAGAAAACGTATGATGCCGCCGATCCATCGACGTTTGGTAGCCAATTATTACCGCTTGATCGGGATGAAGCTGACACGCTGCTTCGTGGCGTATTGCCAAACGGCACCAATATTTGTGCTACTCGCGATCAGCGTTTTGGTATGAAAGTGACTTATTCTGAGGGCGCATTTACGATTTCCTCAGGAACCACCGGCGATACCTCAAGTCTCGCGATAAGCCTGGCCGCTGCTGATGGAACCTTGGCAACCGATGCCAAGCGAACGCTGGCTACTGAAATGTTTGGCATTTCAGAGCTTGGCAACGTGGTTGAGCCAGAGACATCACAAATTTACAACGTCCCAGCCGTTCGCGGTCAGGTGTCAACACCTGCGGTCGTCACCGGTAACCCGATGGGCATTGATCCACGCAAATCGTTTTCGGTGAACGCTGACAATAGCTCGATGACGGTCATTATTGATTCCATCTCTGCTCAAATTGAATTGACCGAAGGACTTTATTCAATCGGAACATTCACTGAGCACTTGCAAGAAAAAATTAACCTCATGGCCGACTCTCTAGGTCGCTCCGTGTCAGGCATAACTGTGTCTTACCAAGATGCAACAGAAACCTTGCAGATCACCGGTTCAACGACAACCGATAACTCGTTTATTCAGGTTGCCGGCCATGCTGACTGGGGCCTTGAGAATATTGCACCAGGGTTTGGTTCTGCATCGACCTTTATCGAATTGTTCCCAGATACTAGAGGCACGAGCACTGTCTATGTCACGCAGACAAAAGATGGCGATTGGATTGAGACGACTGACGGCGGCGAGTTCGATTCCAACGACGTTCCATACTGGACGCCGATTTTCTTGGACAAAGGTGAACTGACCTTTGATACCAGTGGTTCGCTTGTATCCCCAGTTGCTGGGGTTAAGTTAGAGAGTGCGGGTATCACCGGTGGTGATATCACGCTGAATTACGACAACAGTACCCAGTTTAACAGCCCATTTTCTGTTTTGAGCCAGTCTCAGAACGGAGCGCCAGAAGGTGACTTGGTGGGGGTGAATATCGGTGACGACGGACTGGTCGTGGCCAGTTATTCAAACGGCTCGCAAAAGTCATTGGGCAAAATTATTTTGGCTAACTTTGCCACGCCAAAAGGTCTTCGTCAGGTGGGTGATACCAGTTACTACGCGACATCAGTATCGGGAGAAGCTACTTACGGTGAGCCTGGTTCAGCCGGTTTTGGCACCATTCGAGCGGGTGCTCGAGAGCGCTCAAACGTGGATTTGACCGCCGAGTTGGTTGACTTGATTACCGCTCAGCGAAATTTCCAAGCGAATGCGAAAGCGATTGAAACCAGTTCATCGTTGACCCAGACCATTATCCAGATCCGCGGTTAAACCTAAGCGGCCATAAGAGGAATCTGAAATGGATAAATTAGCTTACACAGCACTGTCCGCCATGCAAAGCCAGGGAACGGTGAGGGCGGCAATTACCAACGCTCTTGCCAATGTCTCGACGATTGGCTTTAAGGACAGTTTTCAGATTGCTTCTTCGGCAGTGAAAATTGAAGGCCCCGGCTTCGATTCGCGTTTCCAGCCAGGTCTCGTGATCAAAGACATCATTGATCTAAGCCCCGGCACGCCTATCAGTACTGGACGCGCACTTGATATTGCAATGAATGATCAGACAGTGTTGGGTGTTCAGACGGCTGATGGCGCCACTGCCTTTACCCGCCGCGGTGATCTGCGGGTGAACGGTGAAGGGCTGATTGAGAACGCAGCAGGACATCTGATTCTTGGCGAGGGTGGTCCCATCAGTGTACCTCTTGGCAATATTTTGGGTATCAGCCCCGATGGAACCGTCTTTGCATCCATGCCTTCAGAGCCGAATGTGCCCGCCATTGAGGTAGGTAAATTGATGCTGCGAGATGCGAGTGAAACACAATTGGTGCGTCGCCCAGATGGCTTATTTGAGCCGCGCGCCGAGGCGTTAAAAGGGCGAGACTTTACCACTGGGCCCAAGCCGGCAAGCGTTGCCTCAGGCGCACTTGAAGGCAGTAACGTCAACCCCGTTGCCACCATGGTAAAGATGCTCGATTTTAGCCGCCAGTTCGAGTTGCAGCTGAAGCTGGTAAAAGAAACCCAGACCCTCGACGAGGCTGGGTCAACAATGATGAGAACGTCGTAGGCCCGCTGGCGTACCGCAAGAGGATATAAATAATGGATGCATCACTTTGGATTGCTAAAACTGGCCTGACTGCGCAACAAACGCGCATGTCAGTTATTTCCAACAACTTGGCCAACGTCAACACCACCGGCTTCAAGAAAGATCGCGCCGTGTTTGAAGATTTACTCTATCAAAACGTTGTTCCGGCAGGCGGTCAGGTTGATGCGGAATCGCAGACGCCAACAGGCTTGATGCTCGGTACCGGTACCCGTGTTGTTGCGACAGAAAAACTGCATGGTCAAGGCAACATTATCACCACCGAAAATGCCCTTGATCTGGCGATTTCTGGTGACGGATGGTTCTCGGTGCAACAAGCCGATGGCACCATCGCCTACAGTCGCGATGGCTCCTTTAAGCTATCCGCAGAAGGCAACCTAGTGACTGCGGGCGGCCAAGCAATTCTGCCCGCCATTACGGTACCACCGAATGCTGCCAGTCTGACCATTGGTCGCGACGGCATAGTGACCGTTGAATTGGCCAACGGTGGCGGTTCTAGCCAGATTGGTCAGTTGCAGTTGTCACGCTTTGTCAACAACTCCGGCCTCCAGCCGATCGGCCGCAATCTGATGCAACAGACCAATGCCAGTGGCGATCCGCTTGTCGCGTTGCCCGGTGCAGATGGTGCAGGCATGTTGATGCAGGGCGCACTAGAAGCATCAAACGTCAACGTGGTCGAAGAGATGGTCAACATGATCGAGACTCAGCGCGCCTACGAAGTTAACTCAAAAGCGATTTCTGCTGCAGACGGCATGTTACGTTTCTTGAATAACAATTTATAACCCTAATTCACAAGGTCAGCTCATGAACAGAATGCGAGTAGCGATATTGAGTGCCATGGCAGTCCTAATGACAGCCTGCGCCTCACAGCCAGACCTCACCCCGACCGCGCAGTTTGCCCCTGTACAACCCGCGCCTGCAGCACCGAAAGCGCAAGCTTCAGGCGCAATCTTTGATAATGGCATGGGGTTGTTTGGCGATCTGCGTAGCTATCAAGGCGGCCAAATACGCGTCGGCGACCTCATAACGGTTCTGTTAAGTGAAACCACGCAGGCCTCGCGAACCACCGATATTTCAACCAGCAGAGAAGCCGCCAACGATATCTTCACCATTGCTCAGAAAGACACGATCTTAAAAAAAGTGGGTCGTGGCGCCGATTTCTTCAGTGATTTCAAGCTGGATGGCGGAACCGTCACAAGCGACGGCAAAGGAACTGCGGGTCAAGCGGCATCGCTGAATGGCTCTATCTCCGCCATGGTGGTCGAGGTGTTAGCCAATGGCAATTTGGTCATCATTGGTGAGAAGCAATTAGCGCTTACTGAAGGCAGCGAATTTATTCGCGTTAAAGGCATTATCCGGCCAGCGGACATTCAGCCTGACAACACCGTTTTGTCGCGCCGAATTGCCAATGCACAAATTTCTTACCGCGGGACAGGTGACTTAGCCAAGGCGTCAAGGCCGGGCTGGGGAACGGGGCTGCTGTATAAACTCTGGCCGTTTTAAGCGGTTTTAGGAGCAAGACAAATGTTAAATATGAAGTCGCTAGTATTATTTTGTGCGCTATTGGCATCCACCGTGTCTGCGGACCGCATCAAGGATCTTACAGATGTCGCCGGCGTTCGCACCAACCAGCTGGTTGGGTTTGGACTAGTCGTCGGTTTGGCGGGCACTGGTGACGGCAAGGATCTTCCTCTTTCCGCTCAGAGCTTAAAAACCATGCTGTCTGGATTGGGTGTTAGCGTCGATGGCCCAGTCAGTGATTTTGATCTTGGCGATGCGTTAGCCTCTCTCGCCGCGCAGAATGCGCAAAAAGAGATGAAATTGGAAAACGTAGCCGCAGTGATGGTCACGGCAGAGATGCCGGCGTTTGTTAAGCCCGGTCAGCGTATCGATATTAATGTTTCAGCCATTGGTGTCGCTGAAAGTCTCCGCGGCGGTAACTTGGTTATGACCCAGTTGCGCGGTGTCGATGGCAAGACCTATGCCTTAGCCCAGGGCGCCATGACTGTCACCGGCATCTCGGAGAACGTGGCGGGTACCAGTATGCAGATTGGTGTGCCCACCTCAGGGCGTATCCCCAATGGCGCAACCATCGAGCGCCTCGTGGAGACACCTTTTGATACCACTGAGTACATTGTTCTAAACGTTAAAAATAATGATTTCTCAACGGCCAACGCCATCACCGAAGAGATCAACAAAACGTTTGGTAGTGGCGTAGCCAGTGCCTTGGACGGCGTATCTATCGCTGTTATGGCGCCGATTAATTCATCGCAGCGCGTCAGTTTTATGAGCATGATCGAGAACCTTGACGTGACGCCAGGCGAGCCACCTGCGCGCATTGTTGTTAACTCACGCACGGGCACGGCGGTTATCAATCGCAATGTACGCGTGGCCGCCGTTGCGGTCACCCACGGCACCATTTCCGTAAAAGTCTCAGCCAACAATGAAATTAGCCAGCCAAACGGTTTTAGCCGCGGAGTAACAGCGGGCGTGACCAACGGCGAAATCATCATCGACGAGTCGTCCAGCAACATGTTTTTCCAACCCGGCGTTGATCTTCGTGACATCGTAGACGCAGTCAACAAAGTGGGCGCGTCACCCTCGTCGCTGATCGCTATTTTAGAAGCGTTGAAAAGTTCAGGTGGCCTGCGCGCTGAGTTGGTGGTGATCTAAATGCAAGATATAACGCTCTCGGCAAAAAGCTATCTCGACTTTGCGGGTCTCGGCAATCTAAAAGCCAGAGCCAAAAGAGATGACGCAGACGCCGCTCAGGAAGTGGGTCAGCAGTTTGAAGCGATGTTTATTCAAATGATTTTCAAGTCTATGCGCGAAGCCAATGAACCCTTAAAGAGCGACTTGATGGGCTCGTCTAGCGTCGACACCTTTGAGCAGATGTATCACGAAGAGCTTTCGCAAGTGATGGCCAGCAGCGGAACGTTCGGCATGGGCAAATGGTTGAGCGAGCAGGTAAAAACCCAGAGTGCGGCGAGCAAAGCGATAGATGCCTACGCCACTGCGCCAGTCGCCATGCCCCTACAAAGCACAGAAAAAGCACCACCCAAGCCCCTTGATCGAGGCGATGCCACACGAGCTTTACCGCTCAGTCAGCACCGTTAATCGTCAGGGTTAGAGAAATTTTTATCAGTAATATTTTTTAAAGGAGGGGGCTATGGCAGATATTCTATCGATTGGCGCAGGCGCGACGCAACTATATCGCCAGGCGCTTTCTACCGTCAGCAACAACATTGCCAACCTCAATACTGTGGGTTATTCGCGTCAGGTGTCAGAGACATCTGAGAACAGCCCCAGTCAGCAGGGCACAGTGTTTATTGGCTCGGGTGCTCGATTAGACAATATCGAACGCGCCTACGATGAATTTGCCGAATCAAGTTTGCGCGACAGCAGCAGCCAATTGTCCACCCAACAGCCGCTGATTAATTACGCCAACCGTGTTGTCGATATTATGGCCTCGCAGAGTTCAGGCCTGTCCAGCGCACTTGACCAATTTTTTGCCGCCGCCAGCGCCTTGAGTGCTGACCCTGCGTCGATCAACCTGCGCAGCAGCTTTTTGCGCGATGCAGAGGGTATGGCATCACGCTTTCGCGAGTTATCAACGCAGCTGGGTGCCGTCGAAAATGAAACGCGAGAGAGCATCGAAACTCAAGTCGGCGCACTCAACAGCCTGACGCAGCAGCTGGCCTTTGTGAACAAAGAGCTCAACAAAAAACTGACCCTCGACAGCCAGCCGCCAGTGCTGCTCGACCAGCGCGATCGAATATTGCGCCAGATGTCAGAGATCACAAAAATTCACGTTGCGGAAAGCCCCTCAGGTCTGGTGACAGCGCGGCTAGGCGGCAGTGCGGGCAGTATTTTGGTGGAAGGTAAAGTCTCCTACGACCTAGGCGCAGTGTTTGACGACGTCAACCCCGGTCGAGTTGATTTAATTATTGAGCCCTATGGCGACAAACGCGTCGCCAGCACAGTTAACAGCGGCATGCTCGGCGGACTGATTAACTTCCGCACGCAAACCTTAGCGCCCGCCATGGACAGTTTTGACCACTTGGCGCAAACACTGGTTGCCGAAGTGAACCAAATTCACAGTTCCGGTCTCGATGCGCGCGGTCAGCGCGGTACAGATTTATTCGCCATTGACCCTGTATTTCAAGTGACTGCACCCGCAGGGAATGCCAATGCCGACATCACTATCAGTGTCGTCAAGCCAGACGATTTCGCATACGCCTCTTTCAAAATGACATGGGTCAACGAGCAAAACAGTTGGCGCATTGAAGACACAGCAACAGGCGCAGTCACGCTTGCAGCGCCTAGCGCTCGCGGGTTTGAGTACGCAGGATTAAGCGTCACTGTCGCAACCCCTGCGGTTGACGGAGAGACGTTCTATATCGAACCGATTTCTCGTCCGGCAGGTGGCATGCGACTGCTGCAAAGCGACCCCTTTGCCATTGCCACCGCAGAGACCATGCGTGTAATGGGCAGCGCCAGCAATATTGGTGAAGCCAAGGTGACATTAACCTACGCGCCAGAGCCAGCCTTTGACGGCTTTGAATACGGCGCAAGCATCTTCGCCCTTGGTAACAACCCGAGCCAAGACGCTGCGCAGCTGGTTAAAGCCAGTGATCTCACTCCAGCATTTGTCATTCCAAAAGGGACCGACCAAGCGAATGTGATGCTCGATGTGCCCTACGACAGCAATCTCACCTTTCAGGTAATGACCAGCAACGGCGTGCATGTTTTAGGTCACACATTAAGCGCCAATGAACAAGTCCGAATGCTATCGGGTGACTCAGGGTTCAGTGCTGACAGCACCTACAGCGCTAACTACCTCAACGCCACCGGCTCATCGGCTTACCTCGACCTCGATTTAACCTACGGGTTTTTAGCGCGAGATGTTGAGCGCAAAGACTGGTTGGTCGATAGCAATGGCATTAGTAGTGAATATACCACCACAACATTAAATGCTGCGGCGACCTCGGGCGATGTTCGCCTACAGACCAATGACGCCGCCGTCGCCGTCGACCTTATCGCCGCGAATAGCCTGCAGTTGAATGGGGTTTCCCTCTCTGCGCTTTCTCTCGCCGCCGGCAGCACTAGTTCTGCTGCGCAGATGGCAACGTGGCTCAATAGCGCCGCAAACACCAATGTTACCGCCAGCGCGCAAACCATTATTGAAGTCGATGCAGAAAATATTGATTTCACCCAGCAAGTTAAAATTAATGGTGTGCTGATTGGTAATGGCGGTTTGCTCACATCCACCGCCGCGCTCGCAGAGGCCATCAACGCCAAGACCGCCCAGAGTAATGTCGTCGCCAAGGTGACCTACGACGGCAAGCTGCAGATTACCAACGCCGCTGGCTATGAAGGCGACAATATTACCCTATCCAACCCCAATGGCAGCGCCGTCAAAAACGCCTTGGGTCAGATTAATAAAACCTATGTCGGGCAACTACAGTTAGAGGCAGCCGGTGAAATTCGGTTAACCTTTGGCGCCGCAGGCGTTCCGGCTGACTTAGCCACGCTGGGTCTGCGCACGGGCATTTATGTCAACGGTCCTGTCACTGAAGAGCTTGCGGTATTTGTAACCGGTACTGGCAGTGCTGGCGTCGCCGCAGGGTTTGGCGCACCCAACAACGAGGCCGCCAAGCAGAGCCTTGAACAGCCTTTCACTATCCAGTTTTCCAGCGCGAATCAGTACAGCATTGTTGATGACGCCACTGGAACCGTGGTCGCCACGCGCAGCTACAGCGCCGGTGATGAGATAAAACACAAAGGCTTTGTTATTGCGTTTGATGGCAATCCCATTGCAGGCGATGTGTTTGCTGTCGATAGTAATAGTGACGGCATTGGCGACAACAGCAACATGCTAAAAATCGTTGCCCTGCAAGACAAAGAATTGATCGATGGCAGTCGCACCCTGAGTGAAGCCTACATAGGCCTAGTCAGTGTTGTCGGCAGCAAAGCGGCGCTGGCAACCATCTCCAGAGATGCCCTGCAGGTAGTCTACGATCAAGCCGTCGAGGCCAAAGATCAGATATCTGGCGTCAGTCTCGACGAAGAGGCCGCCCAGTTAATCCGCTTTCAGCAGGCGTATCAGGCATCGGCACAGATTATTCAAGTAGCCTCAAAACTATTTGATTCGATATTAAGTATTCGTTAAGGAAGCGGCAGATGAAAGTTTCGACCAGTCAAATTTTTGAACGCGCCATGGCACAAATGTCAGCGCAACAGTCGAAAGTAGCGAACATGCAAACGCAGCTTGCCACTGGGAAACAAATAATTCGTCCCAGCGACAACCCCGATCAGGCTGGTTTGATTCAACGGCTCAGCACCGCGCTGAACCGACAAGACAGCTACGCCAGCAACCTCGGCGCCCTAACCAGTCGCTTAAAGGCCGAAGAATCGGCACTTATGACGACTGAAAATATTATGCAGCGCGTTCGCGAGCTAGCCGTTCAGGCCACTAACGACACACTCAGCACCTCTGACCGCAAAATTATCGCCACCGAAGTCAAAGCGCTGCGCAATGAACTGCTATCGCTGGCAAACACCCAAGACGTTTCTGGAAATTATGTTTTTGCCGGCTCAATGGCCCGGACAAAGCCCTTCGCTGAAAATGCTCAGGGCACACTCGTCTATCAGGGCGACAGCAATCGCATCATGGTCGACATCTCTGATCAGCGCCAGATGCAGCTCAATCGCCCAGGCAGCGAAGTGTATTCCAGTATTGTCCGTGAAACTGCAGGCGGCACCTCTGAACGCGTCGGCTTCTTTTCAGTGCTCGATGACTTTTCTGCGGCCCTCGATAACAACAACACCGCACAGATGCAGAGCAGCTTGGGTGAAATTAGTCAATTGACCCAGAACACCGCCATTGCCATTGCCGATGTCGGTAGTCGTATGGCCATGGCAGACTTCCAGACCGATGCGTTAAACGACGTCAAAGCGCGCTATCAGCAACTGCTGTCAAATGCAGAAGATCTGGATTACGCCAGCGCCATTACGCAGCTCACGTCGGAGATGATGTCGCTCGAAGCAGGGCAGAGTAGTTTTGCCAAAATTTCGCAGCTGAGTTTGTTTGATTACATAAGATAAGCGCCGCCCAACTTGTTAGGGATAGATACCAATCCCCCGATTTAGAGACCCGAGATGGCTGAAACCACCACTAGTTCAAGCTCCAGCATATCAACCCAGATTTTAACAACCCTGGGTGCGGGCTCTGGCATCGACGTTGTTGCGCTGGCAAAAAACCTCACCGATGTCACCAAGGTGCCACAACAAGAAGCAATTCAAGAAAAGATCACCGCAAGCGAAGCCTCCGTGTCCGGCTATGCCCTGATCGCCTATCAGCTTGGCGTGGTAAAGACAGCGTTTGAACAACTCAACGATGCCGATGAACTGTCTGTCAGCTCTGGAACTACCTCTGATATTAACAAAGTCAGCTTCTCCGCTCTCTCTGGCAATGCCGCCGCCGGCTCCTATGATCTAACTGTCAGTCAGCTTGCCCAGGGGCAGCGCACAATTTCTGACCAATTTAGCTCAAAGACCACAGTGCTTAACGCGTCGCCATTTGATATCTCGCTGTCTGTTGGCGCTACGCGAGCAGGCACCTATACAGAGGCCCTCTCACAAGCCGATCTGCGGACAGCCATCGCCAGCGGCCCGATCACCATCACCGACGGCAGCGGCAACACTATTACAGTCACCCAGGCCGAGATCAATGCCGCAGGTAACACCGCCACCGGCGCTGAAACCCTTGCAGGCTATGCAGCTGCGTTGCAGGCCAAAGCGGCCGCATCAGGGCCCTTTGCATTCAATGTCGCTGGCAATGGCAACAGCGGCGTGACATATACCCAAAAGAGCGCCGGTACAGGTGTCATTGCAAGTGCGCAAGGGCCTATTACTGCAGGCATTAGCGCCACCGCAGCGATTTCTGGTGTTGCCGCAAAATACAATGTGAGCGCCACAGCCGCTGCCACCACGACACTTGTTGTTGGTGACGGTAAAAATACCGTCAGCATCGCCAGCGCGACCTACACATCGATAGCCGGTCAAGTAGCCGCCATTCAAAATGGCGCAGGCTATGACGACCTTCTTTTCACGGTCGCCAGCAATGTCAATGGCGACGGCTTTGAATTTGTCTACAAAACCACGGGTGCCGTCACAACCGCACCCACCGTTACCGGTTCAGGCGGCACTCACACAGTGACCTCAACACAGACTGGCGTGACCGCGGTGAATGCCCCGACCACCACAACCATTGCCGTCACAGACCCCACTCCAGCAGGCGTCGTTAGCGCAATTAATGCCGCTGGCACAGGTGTCACCGCTAGATTGGTTGATACCGGTATTCAGGGTTCTAATTACCGGATAATGATAACCGGTGCTACCGGCAGCCAGAGTGTATTCTCTCTCTCCTCTAGCCCCGATATAGGCTTTGGCGACGTCGGTAACACTCTGCAGACAGCCCAAGATGCCATCTTGTCTGTCAATGGGCTATCGATTACCCGCAGCAGCAACGAAATATCCGACGCAATTGGCGGCGCCACCCTCGCCTTGACAGCGACCACAGATACCGCGGTACGTCTAAATGTGAGTAGTGACAAGTCTGTTATGAAAACAAATGTGCAGGCAGCCGTTGCCGCCTACAACGAATTCAATAAGTTGCTCACTGACTTAACCAGCTCAGTCCCTAACGAAGATCTCGAGTACAGCGGCGCCCTCGCCAGAGAGCAGAGCGCAGTGCGTTACATCAAGCAGCAAGTATTTGACAAAATTATGGGAGATTCATCGACCAAGAGCGGTGTTGTCTCCGCCATGAGAGATATTGGCGTGAGTGTTGATAAAACAGGCAGCCTGACATTCAATAGCGACCGCTTCGATGCAGCAGCACTGGATCATTACGAGGACGTGGTCGCCATGTTGTCAGCTAATACCAGCAATCAGAATCTCTACTCCGCAGCCAGCAAGGGACTAGCGCAGGACGTCGCTACGGTGATCACCAATCTAACCAATAGTACCGGTATTGTCGCGACCCGAAAAAATAATGCTGAAGACTACCGAGAAGATTTTGCCGACGAGTTATTGGCATTAGAGGCGCGTATGGAAAACGTCTATCAGCGCTATTTGACCCAGTTTGCCGCTATGGACTCCATGCTAGAAAAAATCGACGGCACCAAAGAGTACTTGACGGGCCAGCTCGAATCCCTCGCTAATATGTATAAGCCCCAGTAAGCGGCGAAGAGTGATAAAGCCCTAAATGCCCGCGTACTGCGGGTATTTTTTTGACTCGAGATCCTCCACCTAAAGGCAATGCAAACGACTTCACCCATAAAAAAACCCGGCGCGGGCCGGGTTTTTGGTGTTGCTAAGTGCTGTGTTGCAGAATTACTTAAGCAAAGCGAGTACTGACTGTGCCTGCTGGTTAGCTTGCGCCAACATGGCGGTACCTGCCTGCTGAATAATCTGCGTGCGGGCCAGTTCAGTTGACTCT
>Ga0102899_1000564_pt1 | contig 12491 bp, 9 predicted proteins | sample Colrivmeta1555B3_FD_78455 | JGI IMG/M metagenome (GOLD analysis project Ga0102899, IMG submission 78455) | Estuarine microbial communities from the Columbia River estuary - metaG 1555B-3 | ecosystem: Environmental > Aquatic > Marine > Intertidal zone > Estuary | place: USA: Columbia River Estuary... | reverse complement strand
CATTACCAGCATCACTACCACTTGTGTTTCCATATTCAATAGCCCAAACAAGATCTCCAGTAGCTGACAATTTTAATATAAACGCTTGAGAAGCACTCGCTCCGTCCGTTCCTAGTATAAGTGAACCTGCTCCAGGATCGAAGTCTACTTCAGCCCTAAAAGAGCCGGTAACATATATGTTTCCAAAGTTATCGCAAGCAACTCCATTTCCGATGTCACCATCATAATTACCAAATGTATGCGCCCAAACCAAATTTCCGCTTGGGTCTAATTTACGGACTACAATATCAGAAGCTCCAGCAGAAGTCACATTTTGGACACCAGTTCCTGGATCTAAGTCAATTGTTTCGTAAAAATCACCTACAGATATGGTGTTTCCTAAATTGTCAGTTGCAACATCTCTTAAAATGTCGAACGAAGTTCCTCCTGTGCTTTTCGCCCATTCTAAATCAGCCTGTCCAAAAATAGATATGCTTGAGATTAGTGAAAGTGATAGTAAAATTATTTTCATTGTGAATTCATTAAGTTATACTTCAAAAGTATAAATGAGAATCCCAGGAATTTCATTACGTTTTACGAAAGGCTCGTTTTTTTTAACCAAAAATATTTCAACTCAAAATTGGATGCTTTTATTGAATTGAATTCTAGACAATTCGAAATTCGTTCAAAGATGAGTAATACAAATACGAATTAACATTTGGGTACCCCATAGATTCTAGAGTAGATTTGTAAAGAGCTATTTGTTTAATGTCTTTTTGATTTGGAATCCCTGTTTTGAAGTCAATAATTATCGTCTCCATGTTTTTTATGATGATTTTGTCTGGCCTTAATATGGTTGAACTATCAAGAATAATTGATTGCTCATCAAGTATTTCAATTGAATCTTTAACAAAGTTTTGAAATTCTTCGTGATCAAACAATTTGGAGAGTGCTTTGAAAAGAGTGTCTTTATTTTCAATTGAAATCACACCAGAAAGTATTCCTTTGGAAAGTTCACTTTCGAGTTCAGAAATGTTATTCGCAACACTTGTTAAATAGTGAAATTGATTTCCTAATTGTTGCTCAACACTTAGAATGTTTTCTGAATTTAATTCTTGATTGTCTTGCAATGCAATATCTGGAAACCACAATCGGTTCTCATTTGGTTTTGGTTCAAAAAGTTCTCCAAATGATTTATCATGCTGTTTATTTACAACAACTCCATCATCCTTAAAATAATCTATTCTATCACCATTTGTAACAACTCCCTCCATTTTACCTAATACGGAGTGAAAAAGTCCGCTAAAATCCTTTTTTTTATCGAAGGTATTTGTAATGAATAAACAGTCTTTAGGTCTTGTAAGTCCGACGTAACATAAATTTAAACAATCGATTAAAACTTGTTCGGTTTCTGAATTGTACAAATCATGAAGTGGATGAATAATTGAGTTTTTTGATGGTTTTTCATACAAAATGTAATCTTGTACATCTACCAATAATTTTGATTTTAAATCTAAACTAAAATTCAACGATGGAATAATCACTACTGGAAATTCAAGCCCTTTTGATTTGTGGATGGTCATGATTTTTACAGCATCATCACTTTCAGGTATTTGAACAGCGATGTTTCCCTTTGTTGCTTCGAATTGCTTTATAAATTGTTTTAAATCGGGGCCTCTTTTTTGACCGAATTCATAAATTACATCTGCCAAATGATGTAAATATGAATTGTCTAATTCATTATAATTCATCAAACTAAAGAAACCTTGAATTAAATCATAAAGGTTTTCGTATTTGAAGAAAAACTGATCTGAGCCTCCAAAAAAGGTGTTTAAAAACAAATGATAGTTGAAGACTTTATAATTTTTCCCGTTTGAACTTACTTTTGTTTCGATGTAATTCTGGTACTCATTATATGATTTTTCGGAAATTCTAAAGAAGAGTTCAGCGAAGCGCTTCATTTCATTTTCACCAAAAGGCCTAAATCGCCATTTTAGATAAGCAATTGAGAGTTTGACTTTCAAATCAGAATAGATGAGCAATGAATCAGATGAGACAACTTTGATTCCATTTTCAGTTAATCCAATCGCCCATTGGTTGCATTGATTATTTCTACCACCTAAGATGCAGATGTCACCTAACTTAAATCCAAGTGATTTTGCTTCTTCTATTTGGGCAAGAATTATATTCAAAACATCAAAATCATCTTCTTTAGGAAATGAGCTTATTGAAATTTTTCCTCTGCTTTTTGATTTTGCATGCTGAAAAGTAGAAGAATAAAATGATTGACCTCTAGGAGGGATCGCTTTTTTAAATGAGTCGAAAAACTGATTGTTGAAATTCACAATTGTTGGACTAGAGCGCCAATTGTTGTCAAGCTCTTGAATGTTACCAGCACCTCTGAAGTAGTTCGATTTTTCTGTGATTTTAGCATTGTTATCTGGATTGTAAATACCAGGAAGTTCAATAAATTGCTCAGCGATACCGTTCTTAAAACGATAAATGGATTGTTTAGGATCGCCAACAATTAGATTTAAATGCCCTTTTGAAATAGATTCATGAATTAAGGGCACCAGATTGAGCCATTGTAAATGGGATGTATCTTGAAATTCATCTAATAAATAGTGCTTAAATTTATTACCAAGCCTTTCGTAAATAAATGGTGCATTTTCCTCTTGAATTAACGTTGATATTAACGTGTTGAATTCAGATATTCTGATTATTTGTTCGCTCTTTTTTATTTCATCCAGAGATGCAGCCATATATTGTAGCAGAGCCATATTGAAGAAATTCTTTAAAAAAAGATTTGTTGCTTCGTACTGTTGGCAGTTATCATTATGGAAAACTTCAATTTCATTAATGATTGAAATCCACTCTGCCGGTAGTTCTTTGCCACTTGTTGGTGTAGCAATGGCTTTGTTTAGTGTTGCTCCAAGAATATTGTCTGAAACAGGGAGGCGTTCTGATATTAATCTTTGCAATGCATTCCATGCATGTGTCCCATGAGAAATATCACTTTTAGTAAGACCACTGGATTCAATACTTTTCTTTAGTTTTAATGCAATTTTGAAATAACTTGTATCAATCTTTTTATTTGAAGCTATCAACTCACCAAAAGCGTCTGTGGATAGATTTAATTCCATCAAGCGTTTAATGTATTCGGTGTTTCTCTCGGATTTTAATATTTTTCCAAACTCGATTAGATTCCTTCGGAAATTCCAAGAAAGTCCTTCATCTATATTTGTTTGAGCGTATTTAAATAAAAGTTTCGTTAACTTATCATTTCCTGCAGTACCAATTTGGTTTAATAAATCATCAACAATTTTCTCAATTATTTCTGTTTCATCCATAACGATTTCAAAATCAGAAGGTAAATCAAGGTCACGAGAAAATGATTTGATGAGCCGAAGATTGAATTTGTCAATTGTCATCACATGAAATTCTTCAAATTGGTGAAGTATGGCTGTTAAAACCCTTTTACATCTTGCAATTACTTCATTTGGCTTAAGGTTTGTCTCCTCAGCAATAAGATTGGTTAAATCTTGAGCGCTGTTTTGGAAGAAGAGAGGAGAGCTAATTTCATCAAGTGCTTTAAGAATTCTTTCCTTCATTTCCAACGCGGCCTTATTTGTAAACGTCATAGCTAGTACAGCGTTAAAGGAGGTGAAGTCTTCTTTGTCTTGGATTAATAGCGTGATATATTCCTTTACTAAATGAAAGGTTTTACCGCTACCAGCAGAAGCATTTACAATTTGTAGAGTTTTATTATTCAAATCTTGTGTCAATATTTAATTCTAAGTTAATGAAACAATACAAGCTAACATGAAAATGAGAATGTAAATCAGAGTAAATAACAAAAAAAGCGAATTTTTCATTAAATTTGAGTGTATGGTAAAAAAGACAATTTCAATAGTCGTTTTGATGTTACTTGTAATAGTTCAATCGTGTGATAAAAATTCTAAGGAATTAAAAATCAAATACGCCGATGTTCTAGAGGTAACAGTTCAGCCAACTTATGGTTCAGATATTCTTTACCTTGATTCAGTCATTGTTACACCTGAAGGGTATGATATGAAATTGACAGAACTCAAATTCTTTTTGCAAAATGTAAATAATGGTTCAAATATGCTTTTAGAAGATGGTTTATTTGATTACAGATTAAAAGGAATTAAGGCATTAATTGGATTGGGGACACCCGCAGATTTTCAGAATCTGAGTGCAAATATTGGAGTAGAGTCAAGTGTTAATCATTTAGACCCTTCAGCATTCAATAATAATTGTGTTTTGAATATTATGAATGCCAATGATATGCATTGGGGATGGAGCTCAGGATACATTTTTGTTAAAATTGAAGGGAAAGTTGATACAATTCCTGATGGAACTCCTCTTTTTGATCACAATATCGCTTATCATGTTGGATTGGATGATAATGTAAGATCCTTTTCAGTTTCAAATGTGAATTGGCAAAAATCAGCAGATCATTTTTATCAGTTACCTCTTAAGTTTGATTTTGAGCAATTTTTAATTGGAGAAACAGAGTCTATTAATGTTAAAGATGAAGATTTCACTCATTCAGGATCAAGTGAGTTATTATTGACTCAGAAAATTGCTAATAATTTCAAACATTCATTAACTCCTTTTTGATGAAGTATCTATTAGTAGTATTTATTATTCTAACAGTATTCTTTTCATGTAAAAAGGACAAAGTTGGATTTGAACAAACACCATACGAGCTGAAAATTCCAAGTCATTTTCCGGATATGATAATTCCAGATGACAATCCCATGTCGGTTCAAGGTGTTGCTCTGGGTAGAAAATTATTTTACGAAAAGCAGTTAAGTGGAGATAACACCATGTCATGTGGTTCTTGTCATGGTCCTGAAAGTTCATTTTCTGACCCAAATCAATTTTCAACAGGGATAGATGGTATACAAGGAAATCGAAACTCAATGGCTTTGATAAATTTAGGGTGGCAAACTTCCTTTTTTTGGGACGGTCGTGCAAAAACCTTGGAAGAGCAAATATTAGGTCCTGTACCAAACCCAATAGAAATGCACCAAAGTTGGAAAGATGCAGTTGCTAAATTGAATGGTTCAGTGGAGTACAGAAATTTATTCTTTATGGCATTTGGTGAGGCGGGTATAGATTCTATTAAAGTGGCGAAGTCTATTGCTCAGTTTTTAAGAACAATGATTTCGGGATCGTCAAAGTATGATGTAATGTATAAGTATGAAAATAATCTTTCCTTAAATTCAGAGGAGCAATCTATTTATACAACAATTACTCCTTCAGAATGGGCTGGTTATGATTTGTTTAAAAGTTTGAACGGAGCAGATTGTTTTCATTGCCATAAAGGAACAATGATGCAGGTTAATGGGTTTAGCAATAATGGTTTAGATGCATCTTTTTCAGATTTAGGTCGGGGGGCAATTACTGGTTTAGTTGGAGACAACGGTAAGTTTAAAATCCCAACGCTTCGAAATATTGCTTTGAGTGCTCCATATATGCATGATGGAAGATTTACAACATTAGATGAGGTTATTGATCATTATTCTTTTGGTATTCAGCAAAGTCCATCTTTAGACCCTTTAATTGAGTACTCTGCTCAAGGGGGAGTTCAATTGGATGCAATGGAGAAAGACTTATTAAAACAATTTTTACTTACTTTGACGGATTATAATTTCATTAATAATCCAGATTTTAGAGAACCATAAAAGATTATTTACTTTATTTTGTGGAATAGCTATATTATATGACAAACGAAAGACGATTAACAACAGAAGAAAAGGCGCTTAAAATTAACTTAACTCCAGATATTTATGGATGTTTTGCTGAGATTGGTGCTGGACAGGAAGTGGCAGCTAATTTTTTTAAGGCTGGAGGGAGTTCTGGAACGATTGCTCATTCGCAGTCTGCATATGATATGAAAGTTTCTGACTCAATGTATGGTGAAGCACAAAGATATGTTTGTGAAGAGCGATTAACTACAATGCTTGACATTGAATATGAATCACTTAAAAGACGTCTTCCTGGGAAATACAAAGAGGCTCGTTTTTTCGCCTTTTGTAATACAGTTGAGTCGTTGAATTACCATAAAACAAATCAAGGACAAGGTTGGGTTGGTATGAAATTTCAATTGGGTCTGGATCAGCCACCAAATGAAGTAATTTTGCATATTAAAATGCATGATAATAGTCACAAAGCACAGCAAGAAACTCTTGGAATTTTAGGGGTTAATTTAATCTATGCTTGTTATTTTGCACATCATGATTTAGATGAGTTTCTTACTAGTTTAGTTCATAGATTGCCGCGTGATAAGATGGAAATTGATATGATCCGCGTTTCTGGGCCTGATTTTGAAAACGTAGACAACCGAATTATTGCCTTGAACTTGGTGAAGAGGGGGATTACTGATGCAACAATGTTTGATTTAAGCGGTAGTGTCTTACAGCCAGCGAGCGCCTTGTATAAGAAGAACATCTTGTTAATGAGAGGCCGCTTTAGACCTGTAACGAAAGTTCACATCGATATGATTGAACAAGGTACTGCTCAATTTTTAAAAGAAAAAGAAGTTGATGCTGAGAATGTAAGTGTTGTTGTAGAATTGACTTTGAAAGATTTAACGGCAGACGGAAAGATTTCAGATAAAGATTTTGTTGATAGAGCAGAGCTACTTGGTACACTTGGATATACGGTAATGATTTCAAATTATTTGAAACATTATAAAATGGTGGATTATCTTTCTACCATTGCTCGTGGAAGGCAGATGGGAGTTATTGTTGGGATTTACAATCTTCAAACAATATTTGACCAGCGCTATTATGAAAATCTACGAGGCGGTTTATTAGAAGCTTTCGGTAGAGGGTTCGGACACAAAGTGAAAATGTATGTGTATCCTGCGAACAATGTCGAAAACGGTAATTTATATGGGTTGGATAATTTCGTAGTTCCTGAAAACCTAGTCGGTTTATTGCAGTATATGAAAGACAATAATAAATTGGCTCCTATAGAAGAATACGACGGAAGATTGCTTGGTATTATGTCTGATGATGTACTTGAGAAAATTAATGCAGGTGCATCCATTTGGGAAGAAGACGTTCCTGAAGCGGTTGTAAAAGCAATTAAGTTTTATGAATTATTCGGTTACGCGAATAAAGAAACTGTTTAAAAGTATAAAATGCCTCACATAAAGAATGCTCTGATACGTTATCGAATTATTGATAAATGCATTCGAAATAAATACAATCCTTTTCCTACAAAAAGAGATTTAAGAGAGGCCTGCGAAGAATCTTTGTTCGGAAGCATTGATGGAAATCATATCTGTGACTCAACGATTGAAAAAGATATGTTTGCAATGCGAATGGAACATGACGCTCCTATTAAGTATAGCAAGCTAGAACGTGGCTATTATTACGAGGATCCTGATTTTTCTATCAATGATATTCCTTTAACAGAAGCAGATATTGAATCGATTACGTTTGCGGCAAAAACGTTGATGCAATTTAGAGATGTTGAAATGTTTAAGCAATTCGGTAATGCGATTGATAAAATTGTTGACAGAGTCTCAGTTGCTGATGATGAAAATGCGAATCAATACATTCAATTTGAGAATGTAGGGAGAGATGGTGGTAGTGAGTTTTTGTCACCGATATTTGAAGCGATAAAACAAAAGTTGTGGATTAAATTCGAATATGCCAGTTTTGTTACGGGTGAATTAAAACCACGGTTGGTCATTCCGCTATTACTGAAGCAATATAGAAACAGATGGTATTTGGTCTCTTTCGATGATTCAAAACAAGATTATATTACGTATGCTTTAGATCGAATTGAAGAACTAGATGTAAGTAAAGAGAAAGCTAATTTGCCAATCGATTTCAATCCCGACAATTATTTTAAGCACGCTATTGGAATTACTTCTGGCAATTCTGCTCCAGAAATCGTCTTAATCAAGGCATCAACAGTTGCTTCTAAATATTTAGACTCGTTGCCACTTCATGAATCGCAAAAAATAATTGAGTTTAAAGAGGATTCAGTAATATTTCAATTAAATGTCAATATTTCTGAAGAACTTATCCGAGAAATAATGAGTTATGGAGGTGAGCTTAAAGTTCAAGCACCGAAAGAACTTTTGAAAGAAATTCAACGAAGAGCAAAAAAGTTACTTGAATAAAAAAGGCTACCGAAGTAGCCTTTTTTATTTTTTAATGCTCGTGTCCTCCTGGACCGTGTACATGACCGTGTTCTAATTCTTCAGCAGATGCTTCTCTAACATCTAGAATTTTACCAGTAAAATGCAAATCTTTACCTGCTAATACGTGATTGAAATCCATTTTTACCGCTGTTTCTTTCATTTCTAAAATAACACCATGCATTGGGTTTCCATTTTGGTCTTGCATTGGAAGCATTGCCCCAACTTTTACCACTTCAGTATCAACTTTACCTTCAACTTCAAAAACATTCATTGGAATTTCAACAACTGCATTTGGGTCAATCTGACCGTATCCATCATCTGAACCAACTTGAAAATCAAATTCATCCCCTTTAACTTTTCCCTCTAATTGCGCTTCAAATCCAGGGATCATCATGCCGACTCCAGCTAAATAAGTTAATGGTTGAGTTTCATCTGTTTGATCTACAACTTGTCCTTCAACTTTCAATGTATAAGTCATTGAAGGAACTGTGTGTTTTGTAATCTTCATAGTATTCTGTTCTTTTTATTTCTTGCAAAGTTCGTAATTCTTTAACGTCTTTCAAAATGGACTGTTAATGTTGGCGAATCAATTTAAATGAAAGCTGGCCAAACCAATGAATTAAATGAAGGGGAAAAGTCTCCTTTTGGTAGCAAATTTCTGATTATCTTCGTTAAAAATATATTCAAAATGGATTTAGCAGTAACTATTGAAAATGGAGTTTGTACAATAAAATTAAACAGACCTCAAGTCTTTAACTCATTTAACCGTTCTATGGCAATGGCATTGCAGTTAGAGCTAGACAATTGTGCTTCGAATGATGAGGTTCGTGCTATTTTAATTACTGGTGAAGGAAAAGCTTTTTGTGCTGGTCAAGATTTAGCGGAAGCTACAGATGCGAATGGTCCTGAATTACAATCTATCGTGAGAGATCATTACAATCCCATTATTTTGAAAATTAGAGAAATTGAAAAGCCAGTTGTTGCTGCAGTTAATGGTGTTGCTGCTGGTGCTGGTGCAAACATTGCATTGGCGTGTGATATTACCATTGCCAAAGAAAGTGCTAGTTTCATTCAGGCATTTTCAAAGATCGGACTTATACCAGATTCTGGAGGTACTTTTTTCTTGCCTAGAATTATTGGTACACAAAAGGCATTGGCTTTAATGATGACAGGAGATAAGGTTACTGCAAACGAGGCAGAAGCTATGAATATGATTTATAAATCTGTTCCAGATGATTCTTTTGATGAGGTAGTAGCTGACTTTATGAATAAAATTGCACAAATGCCTACAAAGGGTCTCGGATTGACAAAAAAGGCAGTTAATCAAAGTTTGTTTAATTCTTTAGAAGATCAATTAGAGATTGAAGAGAAATTGCAAACAGAAGCAGGACACTCTTACGATTTTGAAGAGGGGGTAGCAGCGTTTTTAGAAAAGAGAAAGCCTGTTTTTAAAGGAAGATAAACGAAAGTAAAAAGATATAGAATGATAGTTGGTGTTTTAGGCGCAGGTACAATGGGAGCAGGTATCGCTCAAGTTGCAGCGCAAAATGATAATAAAGTAGTTTTGGTAGATTTGAATGAGCAAATGCTTGAAAAATCGAAAAGTATCCTGGCTAAAATTATGAATCGATTGGTTGAGAAGGAGAAATTGACTGCTGAGCAATCGGAAACAATTCAAAACAACATTCAATATTCAACAGATTTAAATGATTTTAAAGACTGTGAAATCGTAATCGAAGCGATTGTTGAGAATATTGACGTGAAAACAAAAGTTTTCGCTGAAATGGAGAAGATTACAAGTGAATCTTGCATTTTAGCCTCAAATACTTCTTCATTGTCTATCGCATCTATCGGAGCGGCTTTAGAAAATCCAAGTCGTATAATTGGTGTTCATTTTTTCAATCCAGCGCCTTTAATGCCTTTGGTTGAAATAATTCCAGCGGTTCAAACGTCTGAAAACACACTAACGAAAACAACTGAATTGATTAAAAGTTGGAAAAAAGTTACTGTGTTATGTAAAGATACCCCTGGCTTTATCGTGAATAGAGTTGCACGACCATTTTATGGCGAAGCGCTGCGTATATACGAAGAGGGTGTTGCCGATTTTGCAACAATTGATTGGGCAATGACTGAATTAGGAGGATTTAGAATGGGACCTTTTACCCTTATGGATTACATCGGTAATGATATTAATTACACAGTTACAGAAACAGTTTTTGCAGCGTTTTATTTCGATCCTAGATATAAGCCGTCTTTTACCCAAAAAAGACATGCTGAAGCAGGTTATTTAGGAAGAAAATCTCAAAGAGGATACTATAGTTATGCTGAAGGTGCTGAAATGCCAGAGCCAACAAAAAACACGGAGGTCGGGAATTATATCTTGAATAGAATTCGAGTGATGTTGATCAACGAGGCAATAGATGCTTTGTTCTTGAATATCGGAACAAAGGAAGATATTGATTTGGCCATGACAAAAGGGGTTAATTATCCAAAAGGTCTTCTTCTTTGGGCAGATGAAATTGGCTTGGAAAATGTTTTAGGTAAACTTGAAGAGTTGTTCGCTGAATATGGTGAGGACCGTTATAGACCAAGCCCTTTATTGAGAAGAATGGTTGCTAAGGGTCATAAATTTTTTAATTAAAGCTCGATAATCAAAGAACGATTCGTATTTTTAAGTAAAATCTAATACTATGTCACATCGTCTTATTTATTTCGGATTAAGTTTATTTATGGTTTCTTGTGGTGATCCTGCAGAAACAATCAATGTAAATAAAACAGAAAGAATACCTGTTGTTTTGGAAGATGATGAGCTTTTTGCTAGCAATAAGGTATTAGCATTTCTTCAGAATGAAAAGAAATTTATAGAAGATGCTAATGCATTTTTCCTAAAGGGTATAAATTCTTTTAGAAATAAAAAAGACCTTGATAGTGCAGATTATTATTTACGAAAATCAATTTTAAAAGAACCTACAGCGAGAGCATATTTTGAATTAGGAAATTTATATCAAAACAAGAAGAAGTTTGGTGAAGCTTTGTTGGCGTATGATTTGGCTGAGCAGCTCGATTATCAACCGTTTTCTAAATTGTTATATAATAAATCATGCCTGTATTCAATTCAAGAGAAAAATGAAATGTCTGGGAAGTATTTAGAATATGCCATTCAAGCTGGTTATAATAACATTGAACATATTGCAAAAGATTCTGACTTGAAGTCTTTGAGAGAATCTCATTATTATAATGAAGCAGTAGAAAGAGGATTAAGGGGCACGTCTGATGCTAAAAATTTATTTTGGCTTTCCTTTAAAAAAGAGTTTGGCCCTGCTAATTTCCCGCAAAAACTGAAACAATCAATGAATATTGAAGAGCTAAATGCTTTAAAATATATCTCGTTTGATTTTGAAAAATATATTTCTGAAATGAGAAATGAAGAATTCTCAAGAGAGGTAAGTAAAGGGTTTTACTATTTCTCTCAACCTTATGAGACAGAAAAATTTGTTGCTCTAATTTATGTTGTAAAAGATGAGTTTATGGGTGAACTTGCTCCGTTGACATACCGCATGGCTACTTTCACGCATGAAGGAAAATTGATTGATAAAAAAGACATTGCCGGAAGCTCAAACTATAGCGAAGAATTAAAAGAAGCTACATTAACAAAAAACAGGGTGATTAATGTGAAATATTTCAAGCCTATATATAAAGAAGATCCAGATTTACACGGTTTCTATGACAATGAAATCATCAAGAAAAATTTATTAGGTTCTACTACAATTACCATAAGTGCTAACGGGAAAATAGTTGAAGAGTCTTTGAAAAATGCTAATTAAATCGTTTAGTTAAGTATTCTGGATATTTCATGCGAATAAGAATCTCAGCAATTAACAAATTCGGAATCCAACTAATGTACGATAGTAAAATGTAAGTTGTTTTCGGGTCAAGTTGAAACTGAAAAACATCAAAAAGATAGGAGTAGAAGCGGAGCGTAATAGCTGATAGTGTTAAAGCATAACTTCGAATCATCCATTTAACATGACTTTCAATATTCCCTTGTTTTGCTTTTATTAAGGCCAACCAACTCGTTAAAATCCAACAAATTGATAATAACACAAAGCTTGTTTGTGCAATTCTTCCCCCATTTGCGTATAGACTCATAATAAAGGCCGCTGGTGCACTAATAAATAGTAATGTTATTAAATAGGTTTTACCGATTAATCGATGAAGGGTTCTTTTTTTTCGTTGTAGGTATGTGCTGAATTGTAATAAACCAGAAACAATTATGATCGGGCTTGTGAATACATGAATGTAAAAACTTGCACGCCAAACT
>Ga0102899_1000563_pt1 | contig 12495 bp, 7 predicted proteins | sample Colrivmeta1555B3_FD_78455 | JGI IMG/M metagenome (GOLD analysis project Ga0102899, IMG submission 78455) | Estuarine microbial communities from the Columbia River estuary - metaG 1555B-3 | ecosystem: Environmental > Aquatic > Marine > Intertidal zone > Estuary | place: USA: Columbia River Estuary... | reverse complement strand
GATGATGATGATGATGATGATGATGATGATGATGATGATGATGATGATGATGATGATGATGATGATGATGATGATGATGATGATGATGATGATGATGATGATGATGATGATGATGCATGCATGCATGCATGCATGCAGCCACCGCAAAGCTGCCCAGTCAGCTGCCATTGCAGGGCCCGAGAGTGATGGGCATGGCTGTCGGCGGCTGTCGGCCCGGCGGCGAGCGTGATGGGAATGATGGGCTGTCTGTCTGTCGCAAGGGGTGCTGGGGGTCTTAGCTACGGTCTTCTAAGCTACGATCGATCGCGGATTCGGCAAGGTGGGGCGTCGTTGTAGATTCAAATGCCGCAGAGCTGCCCAAGTTCGGCCGTCCGTCATCCTTTCGAGCCATTAGGTGAGTGGTTGGTTGGGTTGGTGCGATCGGGTGCATCGCAGTAATTTAAACAACGGAAATCACATAAAAGTTATACCTATACACTAGAAAATCGGTTTTCGCCACGTCCTCCGCCTTTGCGGCGCCCAACGTGCGCGCCGCTCAAGTTCGCCCGCTCCGCCATCCTTCCCCTGTCCAGTCCAGCCTGCCATCTGCCGTCCGGCACGGCAGTGCAGTGGGGCACACGACAGGTTTCCATGTGACATACAGAATGCTTTGGGATATACATGTACTTTTGTTCAAGAGATGAGATGACGCAGCTCGATTGTAAATAGAGGTTATTCAGGGCGAGAAATTTTCACTAGTAGTCCAAGTCACAGCTCTTTTTTTACTTAGAATGAATGGGTGAGGAGTATGACATACTACTGGAATACAACTAAGAGGTAATCTGGCTGTCGTCCTTACGGGATGCTTTGAGCTAGCTAGCTAGCCTCCTACTTAAGGCTCCCGTGGCTCCGGCCCATGAGTTCGCTGCACGCCGCCTTCGAGCTCGAGCGCTCTGGGCAAGCTGGTAGCCCTCCTGGTGCCGCCACTGCCGGCGGCTCCCAAAAAGCGGCCAACCAGTTAGCACTTGCAGTTGCAGCCAGAACGGTCAACGACAGCGACTCCGCATTTCGTAGGTTTGGCCCGCCGACGCCGTTCGTGGATGCCCTGCGGCTGCGCTGCTCCAACTGGGGCGGCAGTGAACACGACGAGCCACTGTTCCTTCAAAGGCGGGCGGAGCTGGTGGCGCGGTTCAACGCGCTGCGCGACGGCGGCGTCGTCGCTGACCCACGAGACAAGGCCCTCGTCGTCTCTATCCAGCGGCTTCCATACGCCGTGCCGGAGCGCTTCGACAAGGCTGCAGGGGGGCGCGTTGGCCTGACCATGCCTTATGGACTTACGGCTTTGGAGAAGTGGGATCAGCTGTTCCTAGTCGCGTCTTCAGCTTTCGTGGTGTTCGGGCCCTTTGACCAGGGTGGTGCAGGTGTCGGCCCGCCACCGCCGCTTCACGTTTACGACGGTCGTGAAAGCCGCTCCGAGGACACCATAAAAGCCACCAACGCGAAGTCCCTGCAGCGGTACATGCACAGCATCGAAGCGGCGCTTCACCGGGCCAAGCCATGGGCTACGTACCACGCGCAGGAATCTGCGTGGCTCCAAAAGAACCTCGGCGTGGGGGACTTTTGCATGGCGGACGACGGCGGCGACGCTCCACGAGCGGCGACGTGGACGGCGACGACGGCGACGTGGAGTTTTGCCGAGCGGCGTGCGCTTTTCATCATGACGAGCCTCAGGGACGTCGTGCCGGCGCACTTGGTTCGCGCGCGCTCCGCCCTTGGCCCTCCCCTGGGCGCGCCCCCCGCGACCACCAACACGGTACAGTGGAAAGCAGGCGGGTCGGGGCCGGGCATGTGGCACGCGCGCAGCGTGCACCACACACTCGGCCTCATGGACCGCAACATGACCGCGGCGCTACTGCAGCTAGCGATTACCAGCAACGCTGCGGCGAAGCGGGCAGAGAAGGCGGCGAAGCGGGTAAGGGTGCTGACCCAGCAGCGCGTGAGCGAGCTCGAGTCTTCAGCGACGGCGATGACGGCCAATGCTGCCCTCCGCGAGCTCGATCGCTCTGCGCTTGCGGCAGGGGAAGCAAGTAGGGCAGCGGCGCAGCGCTCACTCGAGGTCCAGGCCGAGGCGAACGATGAGAAGCGGCGAGTGGAAGCGAGGTTCGCAGTGGAAAACGGCACTCGCATCGCCCTCAGCACTGTGCACACGGCGGCGGTGGTGGTGCGCGGGCATGGCCTCGTTATTCGCGAGCCCTCCGGGCCCGCAAAGGTCTCACGGCCGAGAGGGACACTTCCTCCCTGCAGCGCGATCACCGGCGACGGCTCCGTGCACCTCGAGATACCGGTGGCGGACATCCCCGGCGCGGCCACTGCCAAGGGGGGCTTCCAGGTCTCGGCGTGCGACGCGTGCGCGAAGCGGCTCGCAAGCATGGCCGCGGCGTGCGTGGAGCTCTTAGCCGGCACTGCCCTTCAGGAGCGCGCTCTGGACAGCTGCCACCCAGGCTGCTCACATTTTGAGCTGCGCATGGCCGAGGAAGCGGCCGCGGCCCTCGACCCCGAGCTTCGCGGTATCGTTGGCAGCATGCCGGGCTGCGACGCTGCCGATACCTACGCGAAGTGCGTATGCGAGGCGAGCCTGCCGCCGGGGCCACTTGCGGATGCGTGCGTGCGCTTCGCGGACCGCCTCATGTCAAGCCAAGAGAGCTTTCGCTTCCTGGCGCCCCCCACCAGCGAGATGAGGAGGCGCGTGCTGCTCTTCTGCGGCTGCCGAGCGATGGCCGCGCTCCGTGCGGGCGCGGGGTGCTCCGGGCCCGTTGTGGCGGCTGCCCGCGGAGAGGCCGGCGTGGCGTGTGCGGCGCCAGGCTGCGTCATCTACGCCCTCCAGAGGGCCGCCTCCAAGCGCCTGGAGCCCGGGCCCCGCTCGACCGACCAAACCCCGGCGCAGAAGGCCGCGGGCCGTGCGTGCGCTGCCAACGCCCACCAGGCGGCCCACGCTTCCCCGGCGGTGAAGACCGCGGCCCGTGAGCATCACCTCGTCGCTATGGCAGCGCGGGCAGAGGTGGTGGCCGAGCTGTTTGCGGCGGCGGCAGCGTGCGAAGCGCAGGGGGCGGCGGTGGCCACCGCGGCCGCCCAGGCAGCGCAGGCAGCGGTGGCCGCCGGCCACGGCGAGGCGCCCGAGGCTGGGGTCGGCCGTGGCTTGCGTGAGAGCGCGGCGCTCGAGGCCGCGTCAGAGGCCGCTCGGCTGTGCTCCGGCTCCGCGGCTGCCGCGACCCACGCCCACGCGGCTGCTGTGTCGGCGGTGGCGATGCAGCTCCGGACACACGACCGCCTGGCCGCTAGGTTTCTCGAGCGCGCGCTGCCGAGCACGCGGCGCGCGGAGGCTGCGAGCGCGGCAGCGAGCACTGCGGCGGAGCTGGCGAGCGCGGCAGCGGCTACTGCGGCGCCGGGGGCGCGACTTCGCGTGCTCGAGGCGGAGGCAAAGGCGGCAGCAGATGCAACCTCGCGCCTCGAGCGCTGTGTTGAAGCTGCGCATGACCTAGCTGCGGAGGCGAAGGAGGCGGAGGAAGAGGCGGCGAGGGACGCGGCAGAACGGGAGGCGGAGGACACGGCGGCTATAGAGAAGGCCGAGGCCGCGATGCCGCGGAAGCAGCGCCAGAAGGCCGCCCGCCAGCGCGAGAAGGCCTCCCGTGAACGCGAGGTCAAGCGACAGAAGATGGCAACCGGCCGCCTACGCCAGCACCAGGTGGCATCATGGCCAGCAGCGAGGGCGCAGCAGGCTGCGGCGATTGCCGAGCGGCTCCGTGGCCTTCTTGGCCGTGCGCTGCAGCGGTCGGAGGCCGCGGAGAAAGCCCGGGCGCACGCATCAGCCATGGCAGCTGCGACCGAAAGCGCGGTCCCCGTTGCAGCAGCGCACGAGGCGGCCGCGGCGACCGCGGCAGCGGCAGCCGCAGTGGCGGCAGCGGCGGCGGCAGCCGCGGCAGCGCGCGCGCTGGAGCCGTACAGCGGCGATAGCGGCGGCGGCGGCGGCGGCGGCGGCGGCGACGGCGGCGGCGGCCGCGGTGGCCGCGGTGGCCGCGGTGGCCGCGGTGGCGATGAGTGCCACTCGCACGACTGGCGCCAGCTGGTTCTTCGCGCGATGCTTGCACAAGGGGGCGGCAGCGGCGGCGGCGACGGCGGCGGTAGGGACTCAGGCGACAGCAGCTGCGACGACGACGACGGTGGTGGCAGTGGCAGCGGCAGCAGCAGCAGCAGCAGCAGCAGCAGCAGCAGCAGCAGCAGCAGCAGCAGCAGCATTCCCACGTGGCTGGGCAGTCGCCGTCGCCGCCGCAGCAGCGGCCCGCTGCCCCGTGCGTTTGCCGCTTGCTCGGTGTTCCTCGGGAGCCTTGCCGGTGCTGTGTTCACGACAGGCGAATACGGAACCGGGTACTACGAGGAAGTGCAGATGGCCGCGTCGGAGGGAGACAAGGGCGCGGGCGTGGCAGCGGGCGAGGAGGAGGCGCGCAGCGACGAGGAGGGGCGCCTCAACGACGGCCGCCTCAACGACAACGACGACGACGACGACGACGACGACGACGGCGAGGAGGACGACGAGGACGACGAGGACGACGAGGACGACGAGGAGGAGAGGGCGCAGCAGCTGCTAGCGCGGCGGCCCCGCCTCGACGACGACGACGGCCGCCTCGGCGACCGCCTCGACGACGACGACGGCGGCGACGACGAGGAGGAGGAGGGCGAGGAGGAGGACGAGGAGGGCGAGTGCTGTGGCGACGAGGGCGTTGGCGGCGGCGGCGAGGAGGGGGCGCCTTCAGTTCCGTGCTCAGTGGCCTGGCGCTTGCAAGTCCCCCAGCCCAGTGTCTCTGTCGGTTTTGAGAGAAGCGCGCTCGTGCTGAAGAGCGGGCAAAAGCGCGGCCGGCGTGGTGGCGAAGGCAGCTGCGGCGGTGTCAAGGCAGAAGCGCGGCGCCGGGGCACCGTCGTGCAGGCGGCGCTCCTGTTCAAGTTCAAGATTGAGAACTTGGGCAGCTGGAGGCAGGCCGAGATGGACAACCGCTGCGCGCCCTGCCCTAGTCGAGCGGGGACGCGCATGCCGATTGGCGGCTGCCCTCCAGGCGTCGTGGCATCTGAGCTTGACAAGCTGAGGCATCCCATCTCGGCTTCTCAGAGCCCAGTGGCCAATGCAGTCGGTAAACGTACGATAGCCCGGTACCAAGGCGAGTGCGTGAGAATGCCGCCTTTCGTGAGTTGGGTTTAGGTCTTGGGGTTAGGGCTAGCTAGCCCCAAAGCTCGCGCGTTGATTTGATTTGGGCTTTCGAGCCACAGAGGGGAGTTGGTTTAAAAGAGGCTTAGGGTAGGTGGCACAAGAGCTTGATTGGGCAGTATTTTAAAGTATTTCCCGAAAATATTGGAAAATTCCATCATCCCAACACACAACCTCGTTCAATTAGCCTCGTTCAGTTCTCGTGATGTCCACATTCGTCGATGGCAAACTCGAATTGCGCTTCCTGCGATCGCTCTTGTGCGGGGAATGGGACTGTGCGAAGCGCGCCGTCGATCGCGCCCCAACTGGCCCCCGAGCGCACCGCCCTCTTCCTGGAACAACGGCACCGCCTTCATCCATCGACATAGATGCGTTCGGATTCGCGATTTCGCGCGCTGCATTTGACAGCCACTTTCCGGACAGCTTTGGCATTTCGATTGGCGGAGGTACTGTTCCGCGGTCGAGTGTCGATCTGAGCTCAACTGGTGAGGTGCGGTTTGTCGGAACGTCAAATGCAAACTTGTACGTCCATGTCCCTGCCGAGGAGTATACGCGTCTGTTTCAGCACCTCCCGCCATCCGCGCCATCGATTCATCGGCTTCAGGCGTCCGCGACTGCGCGCTTCACGATGCCGATGCCGATATTCAAGTCAGCACTTGCATCGGCGAATATCTCGGAGCTTGTTGTCACGTGCTATGGGCTGAAAGACGCGATTGACGTGGCGTTTGCCCCAGGCACCTGCACGCCGTCGGCAATTGAAATCCCGAGCCACTTGCAGTGGCTACGCGCGTGCATATCGAGCTCCTTTGGTTCGCGCCTCGACATTGGGGTTGTGTGGGACAACAACCACGACGCGCCGCTGTTCTCTCGGCCAGGTGGAAGCGACAAAACCGGCATGCGCATTTTCCCAGTCCATGTGGTTCTCCAGGCCACAACAAAACTGATGAGGTACATGCGATCGACGCCGGCGGACCCGCTGGCCGACTGCTTGCCTCCTGGTGGCTGGCTCTCGGGGGGCTTCCACGTCCCAGCCACATTTCTACGGCGAGCTGTGCCAGTGCACCACGCCACCGTCTCGCCCGTGTCGAACGGCGATTTCTATGATCGCGGCGTGCTTCTCCATCCCACAAACCTCGCTGCTGGAGCCGGCATTGGGCGGTCAGGCGTCGCTTCCGTGTCTCTGTACAACCACCATGTCAAGCATGCTGCGGTTGCGGTTGAGCCCGAGAGGGGCTACACGAAAATGGGGTGGGATCTGGAACAGCGCGCGGCAAGGTCGTGGGTGCGTGAATTGGATGCTCTCAAATCGGCGGCCGCGCTGGAGCGGACGATGGGCACGGGCCAGTTCGGTGGCGTACGCGCAGAGGCCAAAGTGGTGATCGAAGGGCGGAGCTACGCGTTTGAGCGAGCCGTGGGCGACGGCTTGAAGGCGGCCCTCTTCGTTGGAAGCACCGCCGGCTCCGGGATTCAGCTGGATGCGGCGATATCAAAGGACACTGCAGATGGGCTGCTTGCTGCTGCGCTTGAACTCGCCGAGGGAAGGCGCGGGCAGCAGGACCTCGGCCTGCACATCCAGGGTGCCATAAGCCAGCTTGGCTACAGCGTCCTAAAGGCTACAGCTGCGCGGGAATACTTCATTCGCGGAGACCCCTTCAAGCGGCTACTTGTTTCCTGGCGTGCCGCAGTTGCCCTGCAGGCCCGAGCGCGCGCCGCCGAGGCTTCATCGTCATCGTCATCGTCATCGTCATCGTCATCGCCGTCGCCTTTAGCCCTGCGGGCCCGGGCGCGCGCGGAAGAAGCGTCGTCGTCGTCGTCGTCGTCGTCGTTTTCGTCGTCGTCGTCGTCGTCGTTTGCGGCGCCCGCGCTGCCGGCGTTGCTCCTGCCCGCGCTGCCGGATTTGCTCCTCGAGCTTACTGCGCACGAGCGCGACGCGGCATACGCGTACCTCTCGGTGACCTCGGGCCTCGAGCTGCTCACGAACTCCGCGGCCCGTCGACGGTTTGAGCGTCCTGCTTGTATTAGCGTGCTCGATTACACAACTGGAATCGGGGATGATCATGCGACGTACAGCGCCTCTGTGTCAATTCCTGGAGAGGATCAATCACGAGTTCTTGCCGTTGGAAACCTCGCCGAGACATGCTTTGCCTTTGAGATACATCAGGCCTTTCTGTCTCTTGCGAACGAGCGCGCGAAGCGCATTCCAGAATCGCGCGTGCGGACTCTCGGGTTCCGAATGGGAGAAGGGAAGAAGAAGTCGTTTCGCATCGGCCCTGTGCGCGGAATCGACTCGGAGTCGCCGGGTGGCGTCGTGGGCGCCGAAGCACGAGCTGTCGCTCAATCGCACGCCGCGAGCACACTGGTGTGGCGTCACTTCAGCGACATGAACGAGGCGATCACTCGCCAGTTGGAAGGGATTCCTCTGAAAAAAGCGGAGGTGACCAGCGCGGTCCGGGCGCTCTACATTTCCCGAGGCGATGAGTCGGCCGCCGCTTACCACAGATTTCGGTCGGCGGTGGTGGACTTTCTCCGGGCGCGGCACCTTATCCAGCGCCGGATCCTTGGCCGGCGCATCTTCGAAGAGTTTACCCTTCGCGGCGGCGGTGCTGAGCGCCGCGCGGCCACCGCCGGGCCAGTGCCTACCGCTGTCGCCGCCTCGTCGCCGCCGCGGCCTGCGGCACTGCAACTCGGCCAGCTGCCCAGCCCGCCCAGCCCACTCACTGGGGACCTGGCGCGGCGCATGCGGCTGCGGTTGCAGTGCCTCGAGGCGGCGCAGCGCAGCCCTACCGCGGCATCACCCCTGGCCTCTTCGGTGGCCTCTCCTTCTGCCCCATCGGCGCTGAGCCGAAGCCCACTCATGGGGGATCTAGCAGAGCGCCTGCGCTCGCAGGCGCAACTGCAGAGGCGGAGCCCGCCTCAGATTCCCCCGCGGGCTTTGGCATTGCTGCTTCAGCCACGCCCGGGCGCTGAGGAGGCCAGTGACGAGGGCAGCTTTCATGATAGCAGCAGCAGCAGCAGCAGCAACAACAGCGGGGCCAGCAGCCTGGACCGCAGCTGGCTGAGCGAGACGGACGAGCCCCGATTTGCGAGCGTCTAGCTGTTCATTTTGGCGGCGTGGCGCGCAGCTGCTCAGCGGCCTTGTGTGTCTGCAGAGAAGTATGCAGAGTCGCGGGGCGGGGCGCGTTGCGCGTGGGAGCTAGTCATGATCACAGGGCTAGCCACTTTCGACACCATAATCATGATGGCACGTAGCACGTCCCTCTCTCGCGGAAGCACGCGCCGGGGCTGGCTCGCCATGGTCGTAGCTCACGGGCACGCCCCAGCCCGCGCTTTTGTTTCACGCCCCTAAAGCACAGCAGGGCTGTCCTGCGAGCACTGAAGTCGGGGTGAGCGATCCACCAGGACCTTCATCAAGTAGGTCGGGATGCGGTCGTACTCCTCGTAACTCTTCATCCAGGAGACGCGGCCGCCGATGCTTATGTGCGAGTAGTGCTTGAGCGCTCGGTCGAGGTAGACTACCCCTACCCCCGTCACTCGAGAGTCAGTTATGCCGATCCGGTCCCCATCATTGTCGCTCGGCAGGATAACCTGGAGCTGGAGTTCTGCCCCGGCGCGGCGCGGTGGCAATGGGCGGTGCGAGAATGAGCAGAGCTTAAGGAGGTGAGCGCGGGCGGGGATGTAGCGTGGGTAAGGGTGCGTTCAGTTGCTTACTTGAGTTGACCCAGGAGACCACCAGCACTGCTGTCATCGTGCGGTTTGTGAAGCACTGCCACGCGCCCTCGTCGCCGTACATCGCCAGCTCCTCAGGCCCCGCCTTGCCGCGCATGCGCTCCCGAAGCTCACCCAGGGACAGTAACGCCGAGGCGGTGCCGGGGTTTTCGGCCTCGCATACGTCTCGACGGGGCCGCTTGGGGTTGCTCTGTGGGGGCGGGCGGGAGAGGGGGGTGGCGATGGCAATGGGAGGGGCGAGTGAGCAGAGCATAGCTGAAGGTGGCCAGCAGCAAGGAAAGGAGGGAAGGGGGCGTGGGTTTAGGGTGGGTTCGAGGTGGCAGCGCGGCAGTGGCAGCGCGGCAGTTGCTTACTCCGCTGAGGTTTTGTAGCTCTCTGGCGGCCTTCTTCTGCTTTGCCGCGGCTTTGGTTTCTTCTTCATGTGCTAAAGCACGGTGGGCGGAGAGCATGTCGTCGTTCGCGCTGTCTGCCCACCTTCCTCTTTCTGCCTCCACGTACTCTTTCATGCCGGTGATGTCGGTGCCGAGGAGCCCCTCTTCCTCCGTCTCCTCAAAGGTGCTGCGGAGCTTGGTTAACTCTTGCAGCTGCTCGTGATCGCTGTGGGTGCTGCGAGCACGAGGCGCCACCACCTCAAGAAAGTACATAAAATAAAACGCGCAGTTGGAGTCTTTTGGGTTGTCCCACATCCTCACCTGCTCCTCGTCGACGGAGCAGGCTTTGGCCAGCGCACAAGTGCACTTGCCCGTGCGGCCGAACTGGAGCGCTTTAGCGAGCAGAGAGTCGAACTGCAGGGCCGCCGTCTCCACTGTGGACTCCGCTGCGGGCTCAGCGGCGAGCAGGGCAGGTGTGGACAGGAACTGCAGGGCCGCCGTCTCCACTGTGGGCTCCGCGGCGGTCTCCGCGGCGGGCTCCGTGGCGGGCTCAGCGGCGAGCAGGGCCACCGCCTCCACTGTGGGCTCCGCGGCGGTCTCCGCGGCGGGCTCCGTGGCGGGCTCAGCGGCGAGCAGGGCCACCGCCTCCACTGTGGGCTCCGCGGCGGCCTCCGCGGCGGGCTCCGCGGCGGGCTCAGCGGCGAGCAGGGCCGCAGCCCTCTTCTTAGCAATTCTAGCCCGGTCATTCTCACGTACCAGATCAGCCTTTGCCACGCCCCAGCGCCCCACTAGAATAAGCCTGTGCGTTATCCACCACGCTGGTTCTGGTTCTCCTTCGACGGGAGGTTCAGGGAGTCCGAGCAAGAGGTATGTTTCCCGAATGACACTTGGCATCTTTTTGCGGTACGTATCTGACATCAGCGGCGAGCAGTAATATCTCAGCGCGCCCATGACCGTCCGTAGCGTCGTGTCGTCCAGAGTTCCCTCGAAGTGGTTTAGAATGGCGCGCTGGTGCACTTCCCACCAGGGAGCAGGCCCGTGTTCTTGGGGGGATCCAAGAGCCGCATGTGCATCACTGAGGGCTCTTTGCATTCGCTTTTCAGCCTTATTCCATTCGTCCCACGGCCTGGTCGTTAAAAACAGCCATTTTCCCACCGCGTCAAGGGCCAAAGCGCGCCCCGCATCGCTCAGGGCCGCTTGCATGGCCGTGGCTGGCTGCGTTTCTTGGAGGGTTTCTTGGAGGGTTCCGGCGGCGCGGCAGCGGCAGCTCTCTACATGTTGACTACTGCCTATGTGTCCGAGTAGTGATCTGTATCACATGTACTTTCCCCCCATTGTTAATTAGTAATGGGTTCCATGTATTCAATGGAACGGAAAAGACTACTGCCCATGTGTCCGAGTAGTGATCTGTAACACATGTAGTTTCCCCCCATTCTTAATTAGTAATGGGCTCCATGTATACAACGGAACGGAAAATTTGTTAATTATTAATGGGCTCCATGTATTCAATGGAACGGATGAAAAGTAGTATTTCCGACTGCAAGAAAAATTGTGCTGATTAAAATAAGCAGATCACCATGTCGTCAGCATCGTCGTACGCTTTCTACAATGCCGCGTCAACGGCGCTGTCTAATGCCGCGTATAAAAATGCGCTCGTGGCGTTGTTCTTTTTGTTTTACTTTGAGGTAGGTCACTCGTGTGTAAGCAGTCACGACTATAGTCGCGGCTGTGTACGACTGGCTAGGGGCCTTTGGGCCTTGCTTGCCTGCCCGGTCCTGAGTGGTTCTTTGTTTCTTTTTGCGTCGTGCGTGTGGCAGGGCAGCGTGCACGGACGCGCGGGGCACTACAAAAAACGCCGGTACGTTTGCCATGCCTTCATGCAGGGGTGCCGAGATGTCGGGGAGACAGCGCCTCTTCCCGCTGCGACAGCGACGCACGTGGAGCGCAAGAGGGCCTTGGCCATCTTGGGCTCCAACTTGGCGGCTGTACGCAGCCTTCGCGAGCTATCTTGGGATCCCCCGGAGCTGGCTGTCTTCGAACCGGGGGCCATGGAGGTGAGGCACCTGCGCGCCCTGTGTGGCTACTCGCAAACTGCTGCTGCCTGACTTGTCTCTTGCCGCACTGCGCAGGGGTGCGTTTTCGACGAGCTGGAGCTGGTGCGGACGATCGAGGAGTCTCTCGAGGCGTCGCTCGAGAAAGTCGGCGTGGTGCGGCCCAACCCGGCGCATGGGCGGGCCAGTCTCTGGCGCACCCTTGCGGCGGCGGCGGAGGCGGCGGCGGCGTTGAGGGCGGATGACGAGGTGGACGACTTGGGCGCGGAGGATGACGAGGAGGAGGAGGAGACGGCGGGTACACAGCAACACAAGCCGCAAAAGAGGGCGGCTGCGGATGATGCGGAGGTGCATCGACAGAAGACCGAGATGAAACGGAAGGCGGCAGCAGCTGGTGAGAAGAAACGGAAGGCGGCAGCTGCTGACGCCGCTTGCGAGCTGGAGGCGGCGGAGGCGCACAGCGACGACGACGAGGAGGAGGAGGAGGAGGAGGAGGAGCAGGAGGAGGAAGAGGAGGAGGAGGAGGAGGAGGAGGAGGAGAGGGCGGGCTGGGAGATTTCCGTTTTGGAGGTCAGTTTCCTGGGCTGCTGCTTTGTGCATTGTGCTTTGTGCACCGCTGATAGGTTTCGCTCGAGCTCTTCTCATGTGTGGTGCTCCTTGCTCTGCATGCACCGCTGCTATTTGTACCGCTTCTTTTGTGCGCGCACGCGCAAAGGTGATGCTTGAGCTCGCCCGCGCCAGTGCGCCTGCTGCCGACGACTGCGGAGGCGACAGCTGGGCTCCGGCGTTGAAGCCCCCGATGGACTTCTTGCCCGCCTACTGCTCTTTCTTCCCCGCCGCGGTGCTCTTCATCTTAGCTGGGTTGAAGTACCCGTCTGCCTTTCTCGAGCTCGTGAAGCTCTTTTCCGTGGGGATTGGGACCAGCCCGGCTGCTTTTCGGTCTTGGGCGGGGCATGCCTTCACTTTGAGGTGCGTTGCGGGGGGCAGCGTGTGATGTGATGTGATGTGTGTGTGTGTGTGCGCGCAGCGCAGTATGCAGCGCAGTACTCACCCCTTGCCTGGGTTGGTGCTCTGCTCCCCGCCCACCCACACGCAGCTGGAGTGGCTTGGAGAG
>Ga0102899_1000561_pt1 | contig 12561 bp, 15 predicted proteins | sample Colrivmeta1555B3_FD_78455 | JGI IMG/M metagenome (GOLD analysis project Ga0102899, IMG submission 78455) | Estuarine microbial communities from the Columbia River estuary - metaG 1555B-3 | ecosystem: Environmental > Aquatic > Marine > Intertidal zone > Estuary | place: USA: Columbia River... | reverse complement strand
TTCCCTGATCCAGAATAACTAGCGTTCGAAGCAGATAAACTATGAGCAAGGAAACGAGCATTTGGACTGCCTGCATCAGTATAAGGGAAAGGTGTGTTTAGACCTATATTTGTAGAGTAACCAGTGCCACTTGCTCCATTTACTTTTGGACTTCCCCAGCCTTCTCCGGGCTTGTAGAATGAACTAGAAGTGGTAGATAGTTTTTCACCTTCATGGTATTCATTGTTTGCACTGTATTTTGATTCAAATAGGATGTAATTTTCAATAGAACTATATGCAGCATAGTTTACATCCGATTCAACATTAAATCTTAAGTTTGAAGTACTTGAATTCCAAGTGAAAAAATAGCTGATTGTATCATTGTATAAGCTGTAGTCTGGGTTTGCTGGTTTGGTTGTTCCATCGTAAATTGTTTCGTCAAGCCAACCATCATTTCTTTCAGCGTAAAAAAGGATGTAATCGCCTGGATCCATGCTGCTGTCACCTCCATCATAGATGATTAATGGGATTTCTTTTTCTCTTCCAAAAATTTGAATGTTTTCTGATTGAAAGCTGTTAACCGGAATTCCTGCATTGACCAAAGTTGAATAATCAAGTTGATAAATTCCATCTTGGACTATTTTAAAATCATAATAGTCTTGGTTGTAATTAATCCACTCATTCCCATAGGTTTGAGAATTAGCGCTGTAGGTCAGTGTTAATAAGCTTAGGGTGAGTAATATTTTTTTTATAGAATTCAATCTTCAGTTGTTTGAGGTTGAGGCTTATTTAATTTTATTCTTAATGAAATTACATGCGAATACAATGCAACAGATGCGTCTCCAATATCTGTAAAGGCATAGTCAAGATAAAAGTTTTTTAGGTTTAAACCAATTCCTAAATTAGGTTGAATGTTCAAATTGCGAGTATCATCGAAATTTTTGACATATTGAATGTTTGAAATGCCCGTACGAACTACCACGTAGTTTTTAAATCCAACAGCGATACCCATGTGTGGGTCAATTGAAATTAAGTTCGACTGTAATAAAGTGTTACGTCTTCCATCAGTGGTAAAATCAAGGTCTATTTCGCTCGATGCATAGAGTCCAGAGTTGCCAAAATCGAATTTTTTATAACCTGCAAGTATTATTCTAGGTAATGTTAATTCGAGACCGTTTTCAGGAATCTCATTGCCCGTTTTAATGAATACTTCTTGTGTTTCTTGATCTAAGGTAAATACCCATGCATTAAAGGTTGAGGTTACATCTCTTGCCATTGCTCCAAATTTCCAACCAGATTTAAGTTCATATTGAGCTCCTGCATCTAAGCCAAATCCCCATGATTTTGCGAAGTCACCTACTTTTCTATGGATGACTTTAAAGCTTCCCCCAACATTTAATCCTGGGATTTTTTCAATTTGTCGCGCATAGGAAAATAAAAACGCGTAATCGGCAGCTGTAAAAGTTGTAATTCTATCGTAATCAATGTTTCCATTATTATCGATTAATTGAGTCGTATTTGGAATGTCGTCAACCGCAAATCGAATAGCGCTAAAGCCAACAGTACTTTTATCATCCAAGGAGTGTGAAAGGCCTAAGTAGTCATATTTCGCTATACCAGCAAAATATTCAGAATGCATTAAGCCAACTTCCAACCATTTATCGCATTTAACAAGTCCGGCAGGATTCCAATAGCCTGAATTTACATTGCCAGTTTGAGCAACAACAGAATTTGCTAATCCTAAAGCGTCAGCTCCAATACCGATTGCTAAAAATTCATTTGAATATTTTGGGGCAATAACATCATCTTGAGCAAATGAAAATTGAGCTCCTATTGTAGTGAAAATGAAAAATAAAAACGAAGTATATTTCATAAAAGTAGACTTTTGTATTAGGCAATAATATAAATTTCGCTAAAAAATTGTGTTATTTGCAATTACTAATAGTGGTGAACCAACAAACGTAAAATTAACGTAATTGTTGCTTAAGTTATGTATCAATATAAATAAATATATTCTTTGAATGTTTAATCTTGCCAATTTTTTTACTTCGTTCAACCTTTTATCGGGAGTCTCGGCAATACTGTTTGCTTTGGTAGGGAGGTTAGATTTAGCAGTTTTTGCTATTGTGTTCGGTGCTTTCTGTGATTTTCTAGATGGTTTTATAGCTCGAAAAATGAATACCCAAGGAGAACTTGGAAAACAACTTGATTCATTGGCTGATATGGTGACTTTTGGAGTAGCTCCAGGGGTGATAATGTTTGTCATTTTATGTATTCCTAATCCCATTGAAATAACATATACTTCTTCAGAAATCGCAGCTCTTGTCCAGGAAAGTGTTAATAAAGTTATCAGGCTCGAAAAAGGAGGGTTATTGCCTTTAATGGGTTTTGTTATTCCATTTTTCGCCTTATTTCGCCTCGCTAACTTTAATATTGACACAAGACAAACATCTAGCTTTATAGGTCTTCCAACACCTGCTGCGACATTGTTTTTCCTAGTATTCCCCTTGATATTATCCTTTCCAGATTATTCTCCTGAATTCTTAAAAACATTTAGTGAGATTGTATTTTCACCTTTTATTATTTGTTTCGTAATTGTTATTGTAAGTCTGATGATGGTAAGTTCATTACCGCTGTTTTCTTTGAAGTTTAAAGATTTTTCATGGTCAAATAATACAATGAGATATGTATTTTTGTTAATAAGTCTAATATTTATTGTCTTTTTGAGGACATGGTCTATTGCAATAATTGTATTTTTGTACCTGTTTTTATCTCTAATTGAGAATTCAATAATTAAAAAGAAGAAGAATGAAATTTAAAGCTGAAATCGACGTAATGCCATTAGATGCACTTTTAGATCCGCAAGGGAAAGCAGTAACTAGCTCAATGAAGAACATTGGATTAGATATGATAGATGGAGTTAGAATTGGTAGACATGTACGTTTGTTTGTAGAAGCAGATTCAAAAGTGATAGCTGAAGAAAAAGTAAACGAAGCGTGTAAAAATCTTCTTGCGAATCAAATTATGGAAAGCTTTACGTTTTCTTTAGAGGAAGTTAAATAAAATTTCCTTTTAATTAATGCTTGATATTCTGTATATTAGGTGAATCCTCTTAAAATTATTTTATGTCTGAAAATGATCAAGTTACCAAGAAAAGCAATGGTGGATATATTGCAGTAATTATATTGCTTTTACTAGGCTTAGGTGTTATGTCATATTTGTGGTCTTCAAAAAACGGTCAGTTAAATGATTGTAAAAATGATAACGCAATGCTAAATGCTGATATGAACGGGATGAATGAAATGTTATCTGGTTATGTTGGTAATATGTCGAATGACTTAAAAACAGATTTTAAAAATATGCTTGAAACATATGATGCTTTGTTAGAAAAAGATGCATCTAAGGCGGATAGTATAAATAAACAGAAAGAGGAAATTCAAAAATTGTTAACACAAGTTGAAAGTGGTAAATTGACAGCTAGACAATTGTTTTTAGCGCGTAAAGAAATTGAAACGTTAAGGGGGATAATGAAGGGGTATATCTATCAGATTGACTCATTAAATACATTAAATCTAAAATTGACCTACAATTTAGATTCTACTAAAACAGTATTGAATACCACCACTTCTGAACGAGATAAATATAAGACAGATGCAGAGAAAAGAGCGGAGCAATTAAAGGTTGGCTCTAAACTAAATGCATATGGTTTCACGAGTGAAGGATTGAAAGAAAAGTTGAATAGCACTAAAACACCAACTGATAGAGCAAGAAGTGTAGTTCAAATAAGATCTTCTTTTACTTTATCTAAAAATCCAATTACGCCGGCAGGTTCAAAAACAGTGTATATGCAGATCATTGATCCTTCTGGGAAGGTTATGCAGACATCAAGTAATGTAGCCCAAATGGATAATGGTCAAATTGCATACTCTGATAAAAAAGAGGTTGATTACAACAACGAAAGTGTTGACTTGTCTATTTATTATAGCTTAAGAGGTGAGGAGGCTGAAAAAGGAAATTATAAAGTAAACATATACTGTCAAGGTCAATTAATAGGTTCTGACAGTTTTACCTTGAAATAAAAAAATAACACACCAAAATGGTTAACGTTTTTATAGCCAATTTAGATTGGAGTATAACATCTGAGGATTTAATGACGACTTTCTCGTCTTTTGGGAAAGTAACATATGCTCATGTAGTATATGAAAGAGAAACAAAAAGATCCAAAGGGTTTGGTTATATAGAAATGGAAAATAGTGATGAGGCAATTAATGCAATAGAAGCATTGAATGGCGTGGAAATTAATGGTCGTAAAATAGATGTTAAAATTGCCTCTCCAAAACCAAATCGCACAAAAAAAAAATAATAGAATACAATGTCTGAAGCAGTAAATCAAGGTCATGTTAATGTTGATATTAACAATAAAGGAATTGCAACCGTTGAATTTGGTCATCCATTGAGTAATTCTCTCCCGGGAAAAATTCTTGCAAAATTAGCTGATACAATAACAACTTTAGGTAAAGATGATGCTGTTAAGGTCATTGTGATTAGGTCAGCTGGGGAAAAAGCATTTTGTGCTGGTGCAAGTTTTGACGAGTTAATTTCTATTAAAGATCTTGAAACAGGTAAGAAATTCTTTTCAGGTTTCGCAAGCGTAATTAATGCATGCAGAAAATGTCCTAAATTAATTATAGGACGAGTTCATGGTAAGGCAGTTGGAGGAGGCGTTGGAGTTGCTTCAGCAGTTGATTATTGTTTTGCAACAAAATTTGCAGATGTCAAATTGTCTGAGCTAGCTGTAGGTATTGGACCTTTTGTTGTTGGTCCAGCCGTTGAGAGAAAAATAGGAACTTCAGCTATGAGTCAATTAGCAATAAATGCTACTTCATGGAGGTCGGCTCAATGGGCTAAGAATAGTGGTTTATATGCTTCTGTTTTTGATACAGCAGAAGAGATGGATGAGGAAATTGATGCTTTAGCAAACGTTTTAGCGGAGTCGAATCCTGAAGCAATGATGTTATTGAAGAAGATTTTTTGGGAAGGAACTGAGCATTGGGATGAGCTTTTAATTGAGAGAGCAGAATTAAGTGGGAAATTGGTTTTGTCTGATTTTACAGTAAATGCTATTTCTGCATTTAAGAAAAAATAAAAAAAATAGTTTGAAATGGTGGTTTTGTTTCAATTTAAAAATTGAATTAAAACCATTTATTTATCTAAAATTCAAATCTTTCTTCATAAAGGTTTGTTAATAAATCTAGAAGTCATATCTTTGCAACCCCAAATTAGGGGAATTGTCTTATTTAATTAAAAATAAAAACGTGGATACATTAAGTTACAAAACCGTTTCTGCTAACAAAGAAACCGCTGACAAAAAGTGGTATGTAGTAGATGCTGAGGGCCAAACAGTTGGTCGTTTAGCGAGTAAGGTGGCTAAAATAATTCGTGGTAAACACAAGCCGAATTATACGCCTCATGCTGACTGTGGAGACAACATTATTGTTGTTAATGCAGAAAAAGTATCTTTTTCAGGTACTAAATTAGCAGACAAAAGATACGTAAGATACTCTGGATACCCAGGTGGACAACGTTCTATGTCAGCTGAATTGATGTTGCAAAAACATCCAGAAAGATTAATCGAAAAAGCTGTTAAAGGGATGTTACCTAAAAACACTCTTGGAAGAGCTTTATACACTAATCTAAAAGTATATAAAGGTTCTGAGCACAATCAAGCGGCTCAAAAACCGGAAGTATTAAATTTAGATTCAATTAAATAATCATTATGGAAGTTATAAATACATTAGGAAGAAGAAAAACATCTGTTGCTCGTGTTTACCTTACAAAAGGAAAAGGACAAGTTACAGTGAACAAAAAAGACTATACGGAAGCATTTCCTGTAGCAGTTCTTCAATCAAAAATTTTACAACCTTTCGCATTAACGGATACTGTTAATCAGTACGATGTTAAAGTAAATGTTGCTGGTGGCGGTATTAACGGTCAAGTAGAAGCAATTCGTTTAGGTATTTGTAGAGCTTTGGTTGAAATCAACGAAGAAAACAAACCACTTTTAAAAGTAGAGGGATTAATGACACGTGATCCAAGAATGGTCGAGCGTAAGAAGCCAGGTCAACCGAAAGCACGTAAGAAATTCCAATTCTCGAAACGTTAAAAATATTTTTTGGCGGTTGTTTAGTATCCAAGTCTTAGGTATTGCGAAAGCCCCCTATTGATTGATTACTAAAGGAACGTAAACAATTTAAAAAGAAAAAAATGTCAAAAGTAAAATTTGAAGATTTATTAGCAGCAGGTGCTCATTTTGGTCACCTAAAAAGAAAATGGAACCCGGCTATGGCGCCGTATATCTTTGAAGAGAAAAAAGGTATCCACATTATAGACTTAAATAAGACAATTGCTAGTCTCGAGCATTCGAGTGCGGCACTTAAGCAAATCGCTAAGTCTGGGAAGAAAATTCTTTTTGTTGCTACAAAAAAACAAGCAAAAGATATCATTACAAGCAAAGTTGGTGAGGTTAATATGCCTTTCGTAACTGAGCGTTGGTCTGGTGGTATGTTAACAAACTTCCAAACAACACGTAAGTCTATTCGTAAAATGTCTTCTATCGATAAGATGAAAACAGACGGGACTTGGGAGACGTTAAATAAAAGAGAGCGTTTATTTAAAACTCGTCAACGTGAAAAATTAGAGAAAAACTTTGGATCTATTGCTGACATGACTCGTCAACCAGCAGCTATTTTCATCGTAGATATCTTAAAAGAGCATATCGCTCTTGCAGAAGCTAAAAGATTGAATATCCCAACTTTTGCAATGGTAGATACTAACTCTAATCCTAAATTGGTAGATTTCCCTATTCCTTCTAATGATGATGCAACAAAGTCAATTTCTGCAATTTTAGATGTTGTTTGTGGTGCAATCAAAGAAGGTTTAGAAGAAAGAAAATCTTCTAAAGATGCTGCTTCTGATAAAGAAGAAGAAGAGGTAGTAGTTAAAACTGAAGTAGCTGTTGAAGAAGACGAAGTGTCTGTAAAGAAAGCAACAAAGAAAGCTCCAGTAGTAAAGAAAGTTAAAAAAGACGCTGAATAAGAAGCTTAGCTTCTAACAGCACTTATATTATTAATCATATAAATATTATTTCCATGGCAATAACAGCTGCAGATGTAAATAAATTAAGAAAACAAACAGGAGCAGGAATGATGGACTGCAAGAAAGCTCTTGTTGAAACAGATGGCGATTTCGAAGCTGCAATTGATGTATTGCGTAAGAAAGGTCAAAAAATTGCTGCTAAACGTGGTGAAAATGAAACGAAAGAAGGTGTTATTTTTGCACAAGCAACGGCAGATGGTAAGTCTGGAGTTGTTTTGAGTTTAAGTTGTGAAACTGACTTCGTTGCAAAAAATGATGATTTCAGAGGTTTTGTTCAATCACTAGTAGATATCGCAATCGAGAAAATGCCATCTTCTAAAGAAGAATTAATGGCTTTAGCTTACGATTCAAAATTATCTGTTTCTGATAAAATTATTGAGCACGTTGGTGTTGTTGGTGAAAAGCTAGATCTTTCTGGTTATGAAACAATTGTTGCTGATAAAGTTGTTGCTTACAATCACCCTGGAAATCAATTAGCAACGTTAGTTGGGTTGAACAGTGGTTCTGATTCAGCAGAGGATGCAGGGAAGCAAGTTGCTATGCAAGTTGCCGCTATGAATCCTTTAGCTTTGAATAAAGAAGGAATTGATGCAGATACTATCGCTCGTGAATTAGAAGTAGGTAAAGACCTAGCTATTCAAGAAGGTAAACCAGCTGATATGGCAGAGAAAATTGCTGAAGGTCGTTTAGGTAAATTCTTTAAAGACAATACTTTATTGAGCCAGCCTTTCGTTAGAGATAACAAGTTATCTGTTGAAGATTTCTTGAAATCAACTGAAGCAGGTCTTACTATCGTAGACTTCAAAAGATTAGCTTTAGGTTAAGATTTTAATAAATTTAAAAAAGCCATCAAGATATTCTTGATGGCTTTTTTTGTTTGTAAATTATGCGAATCAATTCCGATTCAACTGCGGCATTTTGATTATATTTGCTCGATTTCAAAATTCAAAAAATGAAGTATAAGAGAATTCTTTTGAAACTAAGTGGCGAATCCTTAATGGGGGACAAGTCATTTGGTATTGATAACAATCGATTAGCATTGTATGCGAATCAAATAAAAGAAATTGCTCAATCAGGTGTAGAAATTGCCATTGTAATTGGTGGAGGGAATATCTTTAGAGGTGTTCAGGCAGAAGAAGGTGGTATGGATAGAACTCATGGTGATTATATGGGGATGTTAGCTACCATGATTAATGCAATGGCGCTTCAAGCTGGATTAGAGTCGGTAGGCGTTCATACTCGCTTGCAATCTGCAATTGAAATGAAAGAAATTTCTGAACCATATGTTCGAAGAAGAGCTGTTCGTCATCTTGAAAAGGGAAGGGTAGTTATTTTTGGTGCTGGAACAGGTAATCCATATTTCACAACTGATTCAGCTGCATCATTGCGTGCAATTGAAATAAATGCAGATGTAATTCTTAAAGGTACAAGAGTGGATGGTATTTATTCTGCAGATCCAGAAAAAGATAAAAATGCTACACGTTTTGATGTGATTAGTTTCGATGATGTCTATTCTAATGGATTAAATGTGATGGATATGACTGCTTTTACTTTATGTAAGGAGAATGATCTTCCAATTATAGTGTTTGATATGGATACTCCGGGTAACCTTAAAAAGGTTATGGATGGTGATCAGGTTGGTACTATTGTGAGAAATTAAATTTGAAGTTATGATTGAAGAGTTAAATATGGTCTATGAGGAACTTAAAAGTTCTAATCAAAAAACAATTAACCATTTAGAAACTGAATTATTAAAGGTAAGAGCAGGTAAAGCATCTCCAGCAATGTTAGGTTCGGTGATGGTTGATTATTATGGTTCTCCAACAATTATTACTCAAGTAGCGAATATTGGAACTATGGATGCTCGAACAATTACTGTTCAACCATGGGAGAAATCAATGTTGACGGAGATCATGAAAGGTATTATAAATGCTAATCTTGGATTTGCACCTCAAAATAATGGTGAAATGTTAATTATTTCTGTTCCACCACTTACTGAAGAAAGAAGAAGAGAATTAGTTAAAAGAGCTAAATCAGAATCTGAGCATGCTAAAGTTGGTACAAGAAACAATAGAAAGGATGCTTTAGATATGGTTAAAAGTTTAAAAGATGATGGTCTTTCTGAGGATTTAATGAAAGATGCAGAGTCTGAAATTCAAAATATTACAAATGCCTTTAGTTCTAAGATCGATGAAATATTAGTCGAAAAAGAAAAGGACATCATGACGATTTAAGGGAATGAAAAAATAAAAAAGGGATTCGAAAGAATCCCTTTTTTATTTTACGAGTATTTCTACACGCCTATTTGCTTGTTCTTCGTAGAAGAATTTTGGTTCAGGAAAAATAGGTCTTGTGTTTCCGTATCCAACAGCTTCTAATCTGCTTCTATCAATACCATTATCAATTAAATACATCATAACTCTTTTTGCTCTTGCTTCAGAAATTCTCTGACCAGCAAATGAATTATCTCCTAGAGCAAAAACGTGACCTTGTATTTCAATGTTGATATCAGAATTAAGTGCCATAAAGTCCTTCAATCTCCTTAAGTTCGGTAATGAGCTTTCTGTAACTTCACTTGAGCCAGGTAAAAACTCAATATCTTGCATTCTCATAGATTTCCCTGAATTCAATCTATCTAGCGTAATTGCTATTTCTTGATCTTCGAATGCATTTATTTCATAGATGCTATCATGAAAAAAATATCCTTCAGCATCGCATTTGACGGAGAGCTTAACGTTTCGATCAAAATTATAATAAAATTCAGAACCTACATACAATCCATTGATGTCTTTTAGGCCTTCTAATGATAGATTAGATATAATTGGGGTGTTACTTTCATTGTCAATAATTTTAAATGAAATGGTGGCTGCAAAATCATCCATTCTTTTATCAACAATTTTTGATTCCCCTAAAACTTCAATTGTTGGCTGGAAATTCCAATTTAATATGATTTCATTTTTAGATTCTTGAATTGTTGAAAATGCAATCATAATGTGGTCATTTTTCTGCAATTTGAGTGGGTAAAGAAATCCTTGTCTTGTCTGAAAATCTAGTCCAGTACTAGAAATGTTTTTGTCAAGTGAAAGTCTTTTTATTTCAGCAACTCCGTTTTTTATTTCAGTACAAATATTTTGTTCATCCTCTTGAAAGATAACCATCTGTAAGAAATCCTTTTTCGTTTCTGCTGAAAAGGATAATGAACCATTTTCAGGTGCTAGAAATGAGAGCCAAATTATATTCTCCTCATTTATTAATTTAAGGGATTTGTATTGCTCAAGTATGGGGCGTTGACATTTGACTCCTGTAAATTGGATTTTATAATCATCATTTTTAAATACATTGATAGCTCCTTCACAATTGTTAACAGAAACATCATCTTTTTGCCCTAGTACTGCAAGAGATGAAATAATGAAGAGAATTAGAATGTGTATTTTTGCCATGTTCGAAGGTAAATATATATAAGATTAATTTTATCTCCAATTTATTAAAACATTGAATTTCATATGGATACCTTATATGTGAAGATTGGTAAGCAAAGATTGCGCCAGACAATAGAGAATTTTTACGATATTATATTTAATGAATCATCCATTCGTCATTTGTTTAAAGGTGATAAAAACGAAATTCAAGAAAAGCAAATTCTTTTTCTAACTCAGTTTTTAGGTGGCCCACAACTATATTCAGAGGCACATGGTCATCCTAAAATGAGGTTAAGACATATGCCTCATGAAATTGATGAGGCTGCAAAGGATGAATGGTTAAGATGCATGAAAAAAGCAATTGATTCTATGAATTTTGAAAACAATCTAGGCGATGCTTTGTATAATTGTTTTCCTCTTGTTGCTCAACACATGGTTAATCGTTAGTTACATTTTTATTGAAAGTGTACCCTTTGAATTTATGCGAATGAAAAGTTCCTTTTCTTTTGGTTGAATATAATCGATGTCAATTGTTTTAATTCTTCCATCCATATAAACACCTTTGTCAATTTCCATTTTCAGACTTTCATTCATTGTTTCTTTTAATGTGGCTAAATATGGCTTAAGATCTACGGCTGATGATGTTCTAATTGCATCAGTAATTTTTTTATCAAATAACCATTTGGCAGATTTGAGTAATGCGTCTTTCGATTTAAGATCAAATGTCATATCTGGAAATGAAATGTATTGTTCTTTAGCATCGAATACAGGTGTTCCAATGAGGTATATTGTTCCTTTTTTCTTTCCTGTAAAATCTACTTTAATCGAAAGTTGTTTGTTGGAAGCACCGTAAACGCTAATATTTCCAAAAATAACTTCCCGTCCTTTTATCTCAACTGAAGTGCCACCGATGTTTTTGTTTAAAATTGAGCTTATTGAATCGTATTGTGCAAAGATATCCATGGAGACATCAAACCCATTAGAGGTCTTGTAATTGGAAAGATTCGGAAGGGTGTTGGTTTTTATTTCTTGCTCTGAAGAATATATTTTTGGTCTGGCATGTAGAACAGCATTGAAGTATGCTGTGTCGCCTTTATATGTGATGTCACTAATAGACATTTTACTTGGGTTTAAATAGAGAAATCCATAACCTTCAAGATTTGAAGGAGCAATAAGAGCCTTCCACGTTTTTTCCATTTCAGGTTTAAGATTGATTGCCTCAATTTCTTTGTCAATGTCTTTTTCTACATCTTTTAACGCTTTGGTTAGTTCCTCTTCAAGTGTTTCTGTTGCATTGTATTCAAATATTGTTATTTTACAGGGAGACTTTGCTTTTATTGAGTTCAGTTTTGTTTTAGAAGTTAAATGATAATCTTTTCCAACGCCTATTTCTGTTGAGTAACTAACTGCTACTTTTCTTCGTGGCTCATCAATTCCACAAGAAGTGTATATTCTGGGAGTAACACAATAAGAGGAGCTCGCAAATAGGTCTGAACATTTTGGACAGTAGTTTAGTTTAAGAGAGTATTCACCATCAACATTGAATGTTAAATCTTTTCCTGTTCCTTTAAAGTCAATTGGGTCCCTATAAAATGAATACGCGTAACTAACTCCCTCACATACCTGTTCATCACCTGTAAATTTCTTCGGAATTGATTTCTCCGTATCTTTAAAATATGGTTTTAGATTTACTTTTATCGGAATGTTTATTGATGATAAAGGCTGATTTGGAATCTCTAATTCTTGGGCTACTTCTATTTCAGGTGCTACAGCAACAATTGGTTTACACGAACAAAGTAGGAGTGAGGAAACAATGGTTAAGAATGCGATTTTTTTCATGGTGTAAAATTAATCCTATTTCTGTTTTATGGATTATTATAATTCGTAAGTTTGACTAACTTAAATCAATTAATATGAAAAAAACATTATCAATCAGTGCGTTAGCGTTTGTGGGGGTTTTAGCTTTGGCATCTTGCAAAAAGGATTATACTTGTGAGTGCACAACTAC
>Ga0102899_1000560_pt1 | contig 12567 bp, 12 predicted proteins | sample Colrivmeta1555B3_FD_78455 | JGI IMG/M metagenome (GOLD analysis project Ga0102899, IMG submission 78455) | Estuarine microbial communities from the Columbia River estuary - metaG 1555B-3 | ecosystem: Environmental > Aquatic > Marine > Intertidal zone > Estuary | place: USA: Columbia River... | reverse complement strand
CATAAGACATAACATCTATGTAATATTTCTGCCCAATCGTTCTTCCAGTTAAAATAAAATCTTTAAAACCATATTTTACGCCTAGCTTTTGAACATCTTCTATTAATTTATCACTCTTCTTTTTAGAAATAAAATCAGTGTGTTTAACATATAATCCAACTGCAGTAGCATTAGAGTTAATCAATGAGTTAACTAGCTCCTTATTTTTAAAAATCCTTATTGAATCTTCTTTAGGATTGAAATCTAATAAGTTGATGTACTTCCTTGAGCTTGTTGTTCCTCCTTGAAAAATTAAAACTTCTGATTGGTTTGTTAAGGACAACACATATTTAACTTCTTTAATCCCTTTAATCTCTTCTGTAAAAGACGATACATTCGTCAAAAACTGTTTATTAAAGATCGAACCTTCCGATTTTAACGCTATTAAGAGGAAATCGTTGTCAGATTTAAATTGCGTTCTAAATGATTCAAAAAATTGAGTATCCTCATCTTCAGTCGGATAAAACTTCTCGAAATCATAATCAAATTTAACGTGCTTAATTTGGACTGCTAAAAATATTGAAATCAATAATATTGATGCAGTAATTAACCGAATTGTATTTTTTATTTTTTTTTCACCAACCTTCATTTCAATTATCACGTTCCAATGGATATCAAAGGTAATATCTTTGAACAAAAAAATTACTAAATTTGACTAAACAAAAATTACTATGAAAAAAACGTTACTATTCGTTTCTATTTTAATCTCTTCATTCTCTCAAGCTCAATCACTTACTCTTGCAAATGAATATGCAATTGGTGAATTTTCTGACATGCATCTTGTAGATTCATTTGCTAACAACCTTGATGCCGTAACTGGTATAGGCGTAACTTGGGACTATTCAGATTTATTAGGTTACCCAGGAGAGGCACGACTTGTTGAAGTATTAGACGCCACAACTCAACCAGACTATAGCTCATTCCCAGGATCAACTAAAGCAATTAAAATTGGAAGTTCTATAACTACATATTTTACGTCTGATGCGACTTCTAGAACATCTCAAGGATTTAAATTTACTGAACCTACTTTAGGAGATGTTTATGCAACGTTTTCAAGTGATCCACTTACGATGGTTACCTATGACTTTGGATATGGAAGCAGCTTAACAGATAGCTATGCTGGAAATATTGATTTTTCATACAATGGTTTCCCTGTAAATGAAGCTTTAACTGGAGAAGCTTATGCATGGGTCGATGGTACTGGAACAATGCTTTTTCCTGGCGGAGTTTCTGTAAGTAATGTTATTCGTTACAAATCAATTGACACTTCATTAACAACAGTTCCGTTATTAGGAGCGGTTGAATTAATTAGAGAACAATATGAGTATTATGATTTAGCTACTCAAAATCTACCAATTTTCATTCATTCAAATGTTGTAATGAGACCTCCTGGAGGATCTGCTTTAGCAGATTTATCAATTGTTCTTTCAAAATATGAAGCAAATTATACAGCTGTTGGCTCCATTCAAAACAATGACTTTACAGTTTCACCGAACCCTACGTTAAACGGAATTAAAATTAATGGAGAATTTACATCTGATGCAAATGGCGAGATTAAAGATGCATCCGGAAAAACAGTGAAATCATTCAATGTTCTAAATGGAATGAATATCGATCTTTCTTCATTAGAACAAGGAGTTTATTTTCTACATGTAAGCTCTAATGGAATTTCTACAATTAAATCTATTGTTAAATTATAGTCAAACAATCTCTAAAGAAATGCCTTCCTTGACTTCAAGGAAGGCATTTTTTGTTCTTAGTGTACCAAAACGACCGTTTGTTGTTATATTTATGACATTGAATTGCGAATAACTTATGAAAATCTATTTATTACTTTTTATCCTTTTTTTTTGGTACACATCAAATGCTCAAATAAATGAAGGACTTACGCCAGAAGAACGAGCATATTTATATCATGTAGTTAAAAAAAGTCCGATTCTAGACAATAATTTTGGACGGTATTTCGATTACCAGGGACCTCAAATAATGTTTCCGAACAACACTCCAAATTTTGATTCGATGGAGTTAATAATTATTAATCACCCAGAATTACTTATAATCCGAAAAGAAGAAATTGCAAAATCACCTAAGGGATTAATTGCTGAAGCTTCAAATAAAATGGCTATTTGGGAATTAAATCATGTACTACTTGCCAAAAAAACATCACCAAACAAACTAGAACAATACGAAAATGAATATGCAAACTTTGAACGTTTGCTTATGGAAAAATTGCCGCCAAATGCCTTAAGAACTAAAGATGAGGAGCTACAACCTAATCCAAAAATACTTTTACTCTTAAATCCTAGTTTAACTTTTGATGATAAGGTGGCGATGGCAGAATCATTCCGATTTCTTGATCAAAACGATCAATTGGTTACTTTACACGCTATTAACTATGCCATTAATTCATACGTAGAAGAAAGAACACGTCAAATATATCAGCATCTTGGAGGTCAAGTTGATGAATTTAGAAATATTTTAGTTGCGGCAGGTGATGGAAGTAGTACTACAGGAATTCTCGAAGAAAGAGAAAAAGACGAAAAAGGAAGGTGGAATAAAGGTCTTCCAAAGGCCGTTGGTTTGTTCCCATACCAATCATCTATTGTAAGTAAAGAAGTTAAGAAAAAAACCGTAAATACGATTGAACCTGCCAGATATACTGAAAACAACTTTAAAACTGCTGGTGATAACAGACTAACAAACATACATTTAGATGTTTGGGGATATAATTCAGAAAAGCAAACAACTGTTGTAATTGAAAAAAATGGTTTGAATTATCATCTATTCGGCTCAAGAGATACCAGATTCTTATCCCCTGATTCTAACTTCGTTGATGGCACAACATTTCAATCAATTATTAATGATTTGGAATTCAATAAAATTGCAAATCTTAATGAAATGATTTACGGTAGGCGTGGTTTTGATTATTGGATAGAATACAATCAAAAGAAAAAGGATGCAACAGAACTGAAAATTGAAAAAAGAGAAAAAGAGTATTCTGATTTAGGATATAGTCCAATAACTACATCAAAAAAAGCCTCTCACAAGGTTAAAAAATCAAAAAGAAATGCAATTAAGGCAGGAACTGGAGGGTTTGATGGGACGCCTACAACTGACTCCGGAAGAAAAGAAAGAAAAAAACTTCAAAATACGATTGTAGGACTTTATGATTTGTTTGAGATGTACAAGCGAAAAATAAAAGAATTAGAAACTCAAAAAGAAGAAGCAATTACATTGATGAATACCTATCAATTAAAATTAGATCTATACAACCGTCTAATGGGAACACAGTGGGCGACATTTGAAGAGAAAGATGGATTATATATTTTTCAAGATTCAAGCACCTTTGATATTCTCACACAAGAATTTCAATTTGCACCAAGTAAAGAAATTGAAGATTTTGAAATTCGCTTAATTGCAATTCCTGAATCATGTCTATCAACTTCTGCTGACGAAGTAATGATGCATATAAATGTTATGGATGCAAAACCAAACTACGACGCAAGAATTAATATTGAACTGTCTGACGTTTTTGAATCTGATAAAAGCGAATTAAACGCAAAATTATTTGATAGTTCAGACAGTGTAGCTCTTACTGTTTTCTTTGAACAATTATTAAACAAAAAAATGAATTTCTCCATTATAGCCAGAGGTCAAGGGATTGGAGAATGGAATGGTAATCAAACTGTTAAAGCCTTAAATCCGAAGGAATTATCTAAGTATCCTAGCAACTCATCAGTAACAAAGATGGATAGTACTTTCCTACGATTAAGAAAATCAGAATTAATGATTCATGTGCAGCGTGAAATAGTCGTGGAAGTTAACTCTTATACTGACCCGGTAAAATCAAACTTAAAAATTAGTTCAGAAGATATTCGAAACGCAATGACTAAATACAACTTGTCGGAAAACGATATTTTATCTGCCTACCGAACAGCAAGTATTTTAAAAGCATTAAAGGCTGAAATAAATTTAATTGCGGGAAAACAACTTTCTAGAGAAAATGCAAAAATTGTAATTGATAGATTTAATAAAGAATGGGAAAAATGTAGAGTAAGTGTAGGAGCTACATCTTTCAAAATTTCAGAATTATAATTATTCAAAGAATTCATTTGCAAAATTCACTAAGTAAACTTTGTCTGTTGCCCTGGTTAAAGCAGTATATAACCATCTGTAGTAATCCGGACCTAACTGATCTTCAGGAATAAATCCTTGATCAATAAAAACATTCCCCCATTGTCCACCTTGTGACTTATGACAAGTAACTGCATATGCATATTTAACTTGTAAGGCATTGAAATAACGATCTTTAAAGATTGCTTCGTAACGTTCCTTTTTTATTTTTATATGTGCGTAATCTTGCTCTACGGCATAAAACAAATCCTTCAAACGATCTCTCGACAATGATGGCGCTTCCACATTTAAGGATTCCAAATGAACAATTAATTCAACCTCACCCAGCTCCTGATAATCAATAAAACTTACAAGTACTTTAGCAAATTCAAAACCATAAATAGATTCAAATTTTAAAATTCGTTTAATGATAAACAACTCACCATTTGCAATAAATCCCATCTTAGAGGCATCGTCTAACCAGAAATAATTATTCTTTACAACCATTAAACAATCACCGTTACACAACGTGTCTTCATACCACAAAATTCGATTTCGAACCTCGTGATTAAATGCATTAGCTCTTTTATTAGACCGTGTAATTATGATAGTCTCCTCCATCCCTACTTCATTAAAACTTTGCTCTAAAGCATCTTGTAATTCATCGCCGTATATTCGAATTAAATCACCTTTCTTACTTACATCAAGTTTTGGATAATCTACCCACTCTGTATTTCTTAAAATCGTCGCATTTCTGAGAACTTCTGAATTTTCCGATTGTCTTAAAACTTCCGTTAATGAAAACAATACGGAATTTACTTCAGGGTAATTGTGCTGTAAATATTTCAAATCTAAAGCGGGAGAAGTGTCGCCCCCTACAGGTGGTAATTGTCCTTCATCTCCTAAAAGGACCAGCTTACAACCCGCTCCTGAAAAGACAAATTCTATCAAATCATTCAATAAATTCTGACCACTAATACTGCCATCGTTTTGTAACCGATAATCGCTAATCATAGAGCTTTCATCAACAATAAAGACAGTGTTTTTTAAAAGATTAGGAGCCAAACCTACAGGTGAAGCAAAATCAGTTTTAGATTTTCTACGATAAATACACTTGTGAATTGTAAAAGCATCCGTCTTCGATTTCAAGCTTAAAACCTTAGCTGCTCTTCCCGTTGGAGCTAACAACTTCGTTTTTACCTTATAATGATGCAACGTTTGAACAAAAGCCCCTAAAACAGATGTTTTTCCAGTTCCTGCATAACCTTTTAAAATAAATAACTCCCGATTATCTCTTCTTTTCAAAAAGGATTCCAATTCATTAAATAATTTTGATTGTTCAGAAGTTGGCTCAAAACCGAAGGTTTTAGACAGTTTATTGTAAAAAATTGACGGCTCCTTTTTCATTCGATTATAAAGGTATTAAGAAATTAGTTACAAGTCATTGAGTAAATGGTTAAAAAAAACTATTGAATGACGGTTGACGATATTGAAAAAATTGTAGTTTTGTTATCTGTATTAAAGAAAAACTAATTATGACAAGTAAGCTTTCAGTATTATTAAAGAAATATTCTATTCCTACTTTATTTTTTATCGTAGCAATAATCATGATTTACGTTGGTATAAGCCAAAATCAGGATGCAACATACATGGTAGCATCGATGTTGATGTTGGCTGCTGGTATCGTTAGTTTAATGTATAGTTCAGGGAAATTTAAGCAATCCGTTGTTTTAATCACAGGAAGCATTGCAGGAATTGCGGCTGTTTTTTCTTTATATATGTCATATAAAAGTGTAAATGACACCAATACATATAACAAAAATTATGTTTTGTGTAAAGCTACTGCTGTTCAAAACTTACAGGACATCCGTTATATTCAAAAAGCATATGCAGACAAAAATGGTAAATATGCTGCTACTTGGGAAGAATTAGTTGCATTCGCAAAAAATGGGACTGTTCCTCATGTAATTGCGAAAGGTAGCGTACCTGTCGAAAAAATTACTGAAGCAGAAAGAAACTACTTATATGGTGATAACAGAGCTATTGATGCTGTAATGACTGAGGTTGAAGCATACAGATTGTCAAAGTGGACAAATGGTCCAAGACATGAAATGTTTAAAGGTTTCGTAAGAGATACAATTCAAATTAGTTTAATGGATTCTAAATTTGGAACAAAATCATACATTTCAGGAAGAGAAAATGCTGGTCTTTCTAAATTTTACCTTGATTCATTACCATACATTCCTTTCACTAATGGTAAAAAACAATGGAAGTTAGAAGTTGCTGATTCTGTTTTAATGGGAGAAATTAAAGTTCCTGCAATTTACGTACATGGTAAAATACCATTCGCTAAAATACAAGGAACGGATAACGAAGAAATTTCTTTCGGAAAGTTAACTTCGAACGAAACAGCTGGTACTTGGGAGGATTAAATAATGAGCAACCATATTTCTGTTGAAATTAACGAGTCATTTGCTCAATTTACTATTTTATCTAACGGGGAAGTATTAAATACAATCTCAGGAGACATTAACGGTCGTACTGACTTAGAACGAAAAGAGTCTCTTAATGAATTGTACAAATCAATTCCGGAATCATATTTGACTGACGTTGAATTAACATTAGCATGGGTAGATAGAAACTCTACTTTAGTTCCTAATTTTGTATTAAATGATTCCGATTCGAAAGCTGTTTACAAACTTTGTTTTGGTGAAACCAACACTGATTTTGACGTAGATTACAATCGAATTTCAGAATTAAGTGTCGTGAACATTTATCAAATTCCAAGCTGGATTAAATCATTCTTTGTTATTAAATTTCCACGTGTTATAATTCAGCATGCGGGAACACACATTGTAAGACAGAGTATTGATAAAGATGCATTTTACCTGAAAATTAATATTGTTGGGTTTAATGATTTCTTTCAAATGGCGATTGTTAAGCACAACCAACTTTTATTCTATTCTCAGTTTGATTATAAAACAAGTGAAGATGTAATTTATCATCTATCCTTTGTACTCCAGCAAAAAGAACTTTTAAATGAAAAAGGAAGTCTTCATTTAATAAATGGTATAGATTCTGAAAATTTTAAAAGTGATTCAATTTTAGAGATGGCTGAAAAAATTAAAGATTTATCTCAACTTAAAATCATAAAATCTAAAGAATTCATGGCCAAATCTCAATTGTTGTGCGTATAATAAGAGGCATATATAAAACAAGGTACTACAAAGTCCCTAAAGGATTTCCTTCAAGACCGACAACAGACTTCGCAAAAGAAGGACTGTTTAATGTTATTGAAAATCTAAAAACGTTAGACGATTTATCCATTTTAGATCTTTGTGCTGGGACTGGAAATATTTCAATTGAGTTTTTATCTCGAGAGTCTGGTAGTCTAATCGCTATTGACAGCCATTTTAACACGGTAAAGCATCTAAAAAAGGTAGCAGATGAATTAGGCTGTGCAAATGATTTAACCATTTATAAGATGGATATGATCAAGTACCTAGAAAAATCAGATTTAAAATTTGATCTAATTTTTGCTGACCCACCCTATTCATATGCAAATCACGACAAAATTGTTGAATTGGTTCAATCTAAAGATATGTTGCATGAAAATGGCCTATTAATTATAGAACATGGAAAGGATACTAATTTAGAAAAGTTAGCTAACTTCATGTTTATTAAGAAATATGGTGCAGTGCACTTTAGTTTTTTCAATAAATAATTTAATTATGACAAAAATCGGCTTATTCCCTGGATCTTTTGACCCTTTTACAAAAGGTCATGAAGTAGTTGTTAGAAAGGCACTTTCCATTTTTGACAAAATTATCATTGGTGTTGGGGTGAATAATAGTAAATCATACCTATTTGATTTAAATAACAGAATAAATCATATTCAATCACTTTTCGATGAAGACGAAAATGTTGAGGTTCTGCAATTCCAAAAATTAACTGTTGAATTCTGTAAAGAAGTAGGTGCACAAAATATTGTTAGAGGATTAAGAGATTCTAAAGATTTTGAGTACGAAAAATCAATTGCTCATATGAATTTTGATATTTCAGGAATTGAAACAGTTTTCTTTTTAACAGCTCAAAAATATTCTGCCATTAATTCTTCTATCATTCGAGAAATCTACAAGAATAATGGCCCTATTGATTCTTTCGTAACAAATCCGGAGAAACTCGTTAAATAATACATTGGTACAATAAATGCTACTAATATCAAGTTAAACGATTAAATCAAACTGATATGCATCCAAAATCTCTTCTCCTTACAATCTGCCTGTTGCTTTTTAACTTTGTTTTTGGACAAACCACAACAATTAAAGGACTTGCGCCTACGTATGTTGGTAAAACGATTGAACTACATACCATTAACGATTATTTCAGCAATAAAACAACTAAAATAGCATCTACTCAAGTAAAGGAGGATTCGACTTTTGTATTGTATAGTGAAATTTTAGAAACCCAAAAAATCATCATCAAAGCAGGAAATAACTCAAGTCACCTCTATGTCCAACCAAACGGTAAATACGACATTTTCCTTCCAGAAAAAGACAAATTTGATCCTTACAAACCTACAGGAAATCAAGTAGAAATTTCATTTTTCAGTCTGGACAGCACTGATATTAATTTCAAAATTTTAGGTTATCAAAGATGGCAAGATAATTTTTTGGGAAATAATTACTATTTAAAAAGCACTAAGCCTTTAGAGTTTGTAGAATCACTCGATCGTTTTAAAACAAATGTTGAGAAAGCTTATAAAAATGATACAAGTAGTTTTTTTAAAACCTATGTTAGATTCAGTATTGCTGGTTTAGATAACATTCAGCATGCCGCTGCTCGAAACAGGTATGAAAAACATGATTTTTACATCAAGCACTCGCCTGTAGAATATAAAAATGATGCATACATGTTATACATCAAAGATTTTTATCAAAATCTTATGCCAAGATTATCGAATGAAGCGAATGAAGCTGTATATGAGGGTATTTTGAGAAGCAGCCCAACAGTTATTATGAATGCTTTAGGAAGTGAATACACACTCCTTAATCTAAGAATTAGGGAAATGATAATGATTAACGCGTTAGGAGAAGTTTATAACTCAGGTGACTATCCTGAAACGAATATTAAAACAATCCTAGATAGTGTTCAAAATCATGCAATGTTCTCCGCAAACAAAGAGATTGCAGGTGGCATACTTGCACGAGTAACAGAATTAGTACCCGGTGGTAAAGCTCCAGACTTTGTTTTAAACGGAATTGATTTACCAACTAAAACAATAGCAGACTATAAGGATAAGCACCTATACCTTCATTTTATTGACATAAACAGTCAAGGTTGCATGAAAGAATTAGATCTACTAATAGACGCTCATAAGCGCTATGGAAGATATGTTAAATTTGTTACATTGTATAAGGATGATCCAAACATTAATCTTGAAAATTTAAAAAGGATTCAGTCTTTAACGTGGGATAAATATTCATTATCAAATTCAAATTCGATCTGGAACAACTACCAAATTGAATCATTTCCACATTATACTCTTATTGATGCTACTGGTTATATTGTTTCAAATCCAGCTTTAGGACCTACTCCTAATGGCCAATACGAAACAATTGATAAAACCTTTTTCCACATTCAAAAAGCGTGGCATGAAGCAAATCCAAATGAAAAAGAATATTACGAGAGAAATTAACCCTCGTTAAAGTCATATTTCTTACTTTTACTTCAAAGAATATCAATGCGTTTTAATTTATCAGAAATCACTGAACTAATTCGTTCAAGAAGGACTATTTATCCTGAGCAATTTAGCAGTAGAAAAGTTCATCGTGAACAAGTTGAACTAATTTTAAATAATGCAATTTGGGCTCCCACTCATGGTAACACTCAACCGTGGAGATTTCAAGTTTTTATGGAAGATGGGAGACAGAAATTAGCTGATTTTTTAGCCGAAACTTATCTGAAAACAACACCAAAAGAAGCACAAAGTGATCTTAAATTAGCCAAACTTTTAAGTAGACCGATGAAATCCTCGGTTATTATAGCTGTAAGTATGGAGCGCCAAAAAGAGGAGGGAATATTAGAAATTGAGGAAATATCTGCAGTTGCTTGTGCAATTCAAAACATGCACTTGAGTGCTACAGCATATGGCTTAGGGGGATTTTGGTCGACACCAAAATTAATTTACACCTCTGAAATGAACAATTTTTTAAATCTAAGTGAAAAAGACAAGTGTTTAGGATTATTCTACATTGGATATCCAGAAATTGAATGGCCTAAAGCACACAGAAAACCACTCGAATACGCAACAAAATGGATAACCCAGTAGATCATGTAATAGATTTAGGTCTCGTTAATTACGTAAGACATCCAAGCAATTCAAACTATATTGTATTTCGAATTCAAGATGAAGCTCGAGCTATGTCTTTTGAAACAGCTTTAAAAGAACAAGAAATTTGGTACGAAAAGGAGACTGAACCGAAAGGAAAACGACTTTTTCATTTGTTTGGCATTCACAAAAACGACTTTAAAAAAGTTGAACAAATAAATTATCATGTTGAATCCAAGCATAAAAAACCCCTAATACCAACAAAAGGATTACGCTACACTGTTGTTATCCTTGGAATGGGAATGCTCCTTTTAGCAATTATCGGTTACTGTAAACAACAAGAAAAACTCCGTTTATACAATAATATCGACGCTTCAAACCATTCATCTAATTTATAAGAATAAAATCATTAACATTGCGTTAGTTACGTATGAAATTAAGTCTTATTTTCTTTCTAATGGTTTCTCTAGCTTCCTTTTCTCAAAAAGGTAAGGCAAAACTTCCATCCTATTTTGGTTTTCAATTTAGGCCAGTTTTTCCTACGCAGTTTATTGGGGACCCTGAGTTGAAATTGGAAAAAGAAGGTTTTCACACCAATTTATCTCAAAAAACCGGCTATGCATTCGGCGCAACAGTTCGTGCTGGATTGACAAAATTAATTGCCATCGAAACAGGAATTAATTACACACATCGAAATTTCAACATGGAGATGGGTTATACTGATTCCAATTCTTTTGCCTCAAATGACTGGACTTTCATTGAATATGACATCCCGGTTAATGCATTGTTTTACATACAATTAGCAGAACAATGGTATATGAATGCTTCACCAGGAGCTGCCATCACTTTCAAACCAACCGATATAAAAGCATTTCACCAACCTGGAGGACATCACTATTATTCACAAAGAGGACTCGTAAATCGAAAAACAGGTTTAGATATTAATGCGAACATTGGTTTTGAGTTTAGAACCGAAAAAAATGGATTTTTCTACCTAGGAGGCTCTGGAAGAGTACCTTTCACACCATTGTTTACTTTAATTTCAGATTACACCTATCAAGGGAATGCGATAAGAATGTATGGAGATGTAGATGGCTCTTTTTTAGCAATTGATTTTAAATATTTCTTCCCAATCGTTCAAAACAAAGGCGTTCAGATGAACAAAGGTCCAATTGAACAATAAACGGAATAGAATTTGCAACAAGAATTATAAAAGTTGTTATGATGAATTTTATTTTTAGAATTATTCCTTTATTCTTGATTCTTGGATTTGTAAGTTGCAATAAAGATTTGTCTTATGAGACAATCAACAATCGAATTATTGGAGAATGGAGTGTTGGCGAAGTTAACTTTAACCCTAAAGGTTATGGTGGAAAGAAAAATGTAACCGGAAATTTCAAAGATTTAAAATTTGACTTCAGAAATGATGGATCATTACTTCTTACAGAATCAGAAACAAAACATTACGAAGGATACTGGTATATTGATGAAGTTTCTGAATGGGACTCAAAAAAAGAAGAAAATATAATTACAACAAAAATAGTCGGGTCCGTCTATAATTTAGATAATAATCTATACAGAGACTTTTATTGGAAGGAAATTTCAATAAGTTCTAGTAAACTCAAATTTAAAGAAACTAAAAACGGTGGAACTTATTTTTATAAACTGATAAAGTAATTATTTCTTCAATTTTGCTTCTTTCAAAATAGCAACAAATAATTCAATTTTATCATTTTCCATAATCGGCCAAATTGGTCTTATTTCACCGTTTACAGCGTCAATATTTAAATAATCTCCAAAAAACAAATTTGGATTTGGAGTAAACGGTTTTTCCGAAACTCGTGTATCTACAAAAGATTCTCCCCCATCCCTTGAGGACGAAACATAGACATCTGTTTTTGTATCGTTGTAATTTCTTCTATCGTAATAGACAAAATACAAGAACCCTGAAGATTGATCTATTGTCATCCAAGTAAAGAATTGATGGTTTTTAGAATCATCTTGATTCACCTTAATCGGTTCAGACCATGTCTCTCCCCCATCTTTGGATTTCACCAACCACGAATCGGTATCTGTTTCACCAT
>Ga0102899_1000553_pt1 | contig 12759 bp, 9 predicted proteins | sample Colrivmeta1555B3_FD_78455 | JGI IMG/M metagenome (GOLD analysis project Ga0102899, IMG submission 78455) | Estuarine microbial communities from the Columbia River estuary - metaG 1555B-3 | ecosystem: Environmental > Aquatic > Marine > Intertidal zone > Estuary | place: USA: Columbia River Estuary... | reverse complement strand
TTACTTATGGTTAAAGTTAGGCTACAGTTATCGCTTGAACCATTATCTATTTGTGAAGTAGTTATACTTGCTTGTCCAAATGAGTCTAGCGTAACCACAATATCTTGGGTCAATAAATTACTTTGGATCGTATCTTGAACTGTTACTATTGCCATAGTAGAATCAACATTACCACTTACGTCTGTGGCAATAAGGTATATGGTATTCGCACCAATATTAGAACAATCAAAGCTTGACTTACTTAGTGCAAATGTTGATATACCGCAAGTGTTATTAGATCCGTTATCGATATCGGAAGCAGTGATACTTGACTGCCCAAATGAATCTAAACTTACGGTTATGTTTTGAGTCAATACGATTAGGCTTGTGTCTTGTACCGTTACAATAGCGCTGGCCGAGTCTATATTACCGTTAATGTCTGTTGCTATTAAATAAATAGTATTAACTCCAACATTAGCACAATCAAAAGTAGACTTGCTTAATGCGAGAGTGGCAATGCTACAATTATCTGAAGAGCCATTATCTATCTGTGCTACTGTCACCGTTGCTTGTCCTGAAGCATCTAAGCTTGCAACTATATTCTGGGTAACTACTACAGGCTTGTTTACATCCTGAACAGTGATAATAGCACTGGCAGAATCAACGTTACCACTTGCATCTGTTATTTTTAGCCATACGGTGTCTATTCCTATTTCAGAACAATCCCAACTAGATTTATTTACTGTTAACGTGTAACTACAATTATCACTTGAACCACCGTCTATTTGATTGGCGGTTATACTCGCTTGTCCTAAAGCACCTAAGCTTACGGTCAAGTTTTGTGCAATAGCCGTAGGTAAGAACACATCTTCTACCGTTATTACTGCACTAGCAGTATCAACGTTGCCATTCGCATCTGTCGCGATTAAATAAACAGTATTATCCCCAATGTTTGAGCAATCAAAACTAGATTTACTCAACGTAAAATTCGCTATACCACAATTATCCGATGACCCATTATTTACCTGTGCCGTTGATACACTTCCGTTTCCAGTTGCGTCTAAGCTTAATGTCAGATTTTGTGCAATGACCGTTGGTTTGATTAAATCCTGCACAGTAATTATTGCACTCGCAGAATCTACATTGCCGTTGGCATCTGTTGCAATTAAGTAAACGGTATTATTACCAATATTTGAGCAATCAAAACTAGATTTACTCAGCGTAAGAGTGGCAATACCACAATTATCTGAAGATCCATTATCTACCTGTGCTATTGTGATACTTCCGTTTCCAGTTGCATCTAAGCTTATGGTAACGTTGTGCGTGATTAAAGTTGGCTTTATCACATCTAGTATGGTGACCGTTGCACTAGCAGCATTGACATTTCCTGCGGCATCAGTTGCAATTAACCAAATAGTATTTGATCCTATATCTGCACAAGTAAAGTTAGTCTTCGTCAATTGGTAGTTCACCGTACAATTCCCTGAGGATCCATTGTTTATTTGCGATGCATTAATGGTGGCCGTACCTGTTGAACCAAGATTAACAGTTATATTTTGAGTAATTAAAACCGTCTTGGTGGTATCCTGAACTGTAATTATGGCACTAGCCGAATCAACATTTCCAAAGCCATCCTCTACGATTAAGTACACCGTATTGGTCCCAAGATTAGAACAATCAAAAGTGGTTTTGCTTAATGTAATTGAGGCAATTGTACAATTGTCCGTAGAGCCATTATCCACCTGAGAAGCAGACACAGAAGCTACTCCAGAAGAATTAAGATTAAGAGTTAAGTTTTGTGTAGATACAGATGGTTTAATAACATCTTGGATTGTAACTATCGAGATAGCAGAGTCCTTATTACCATCAACATCAGTAACAATTAAATACACATTATTGGGACCAACATTTGAACAATTAAAACTAGACTTACTCAATGAAAACGATGCAACGCTACAATTATCTGTAGAACCACTATCTATTTGTGTAGGAGTAATACTAGCTTGACCCGTGGAATTTAGACTTACTAAAAGATTTTTCGCCATCACCGTAGGTTTTATCAAATCCCTAACGGTAACCACTGCGCTTGCACTGCCAACATTTCCATATCCATCTATCGCAAGTAGGTATATCGTGTTAGCTCCTAAATTTGAACAATCAAAAGTAGATTTACTCAATGAAAGTGAGGCAATATTGCAATTATCCGAAGAACCATTATTTATTTGAGAAGCAATAATACTAGCTGTTCCTGCAGCATTTAAGCTAACAGTAATGTTTTTAGTAATTACTATCGGATTTATCTTGTCTTCTATTTTTAAATCTAGGCTTACGATACTATCGCAACCAGCAGCATTCACAAATGTGTCTTTAGCTGTGTTATTGTCAGCAGTGTAAGTTACACCATTAGTCCAAGTATAGGCCGTGCAAGATGATATATTATCTGTTGAGAATGTAACCGTGCAATTAGTTGAAGATACACCTCCATATGCCGAGAGCGTTCCCGCTAAACAAAGCACTAACGCTGACCAAATATTTCGTTTTTTCATTTTTGTTTGTTCGTTTGGTTTAAAGACTAAATAGAATTCCTATAGTGCTACTCATCATGATATCTACACCTTTATTTTTGTATCCATCAACAGCGTCTGAATAATTAATAATAAAATTAGGTGCTGCCGTAAAGTTTATTTTTGAGTTTATGTGCAATAAGCAACCAAGAGAAAATGTATTAGAAAATGTATTTCCTGACGTTTTACTAAACAGGCCTTGATCTTTAACAAAGTATCTACCTGCATTATAATTTGTAAGTCCTACACCTACCTCTGCAAATGGCCTTACATAAAATCCATCATAGTCCTTAGCTGGTTTAAGATATTGGCGTTGCATTTTTTTCGGCATTAAATATTGTCTAAAACTGGCATTTACTAAATTAAGCTTAGTGGACGAATATTGATTGTCTTGCTGGGCTGTCATTGTACCGTTTGTATAAGAAACCAGCAAACTTTGATTTTTATTGATGGACAATTCTGCTATGACTCCATAACCTAAATCAAACTGTGTGTTGCTACCGTTTAATCCCTTTAGGTCAATATCAGCTACTGAATATCTCGTTGTTATTGACTTTGACTTAAGAAGCATCGGACCTTCATTTAAATCATAAAGATGACTTATGCCAAAACCTAGTGACAATGCTCTCTTTTGAGCTTGGGCTGAAAGAAAGAAAAAGCAAACAGAAAAAAGGATAAGATTTCTAAGTTGGAATATTTGCATAATTTTTGATTTGTTTTTTTTTAACATTCTGAATTATTTAAAAATATTTACGAATGCCTTTTGCAAAGTAAACTTTTTTTTCAGCTCCAACAAATTCCTTTTTTTTGCCATTACACCTGCTTTAGGACCCAATAACCTAGGTTATAACTGGAAGCGACTATCACAAAAGCTTTAAATGGCAACAAGCAAAAAAAATCCAGTCATAAATGACTGGATTTTTATCGAAACTTTAACGTGCTTCGTTTAGATTAAAATGAAGGAGTAAATTCCTAACAGCGTGTTGTTATCAAATATTTCCACATCGTATTCTCCTTTGGCATATTTACCTTGTTGATGGTAATAAAGACTCACTGCTTTCTCAGTGCCATCGTACATTATTGATTCTACTATAGTGCTCACCTTGTCAGAATCCATCAAATCATTTGTTTCTTCACTTAGTACGGCGCCACTTGGAGTTATTATTCTTACTCTAATATTTCTCACCTCTTCCTTAGCATATTCTGAAATGAGTACTTTAAAAAATACTTTAATTTGCTCAACTTTGGATGCATGATCTTCAATTGCCACTTTACCATTTCTTGTTCTTATGGGCTCCACATTTAAATTGCCAATCTTAAAACTTCCCGTTCCTTTGAGTTTCTTTGATAACGAATCGTTTACAATTACGAGACGATCATTGTCTACTTTTAACGTAGATACTAGGTCAGAATATTCAGCTGATTTTGATTTTGCAATCTCATATTCTTTTTGCAAGCCTTCAATTTGACTCATGTAAGAGTTGTTGCTTTGAGTTAATCTAGCTATTTCTCGTTTTGCTTCCAAAAGATTTTTTGGTTCGGTTCCAGAAGCAATACCACCTTTCTCTTCGCCAGTGATTAAATTTTTGATTCGCGTATATGCAGCATCTAACGATACCTTCTTAGCTTCGAGTTGAGATCTCAACTCACTATTTAAGTTGCCTTGATTAGCAAGTTCAGTCATGCGTGCATCCAACTCCTGCTTTGCTATATCTAACGCATTTCTCAATGAATCCGCATTTAAGTTTAGCACTTCATAAGCTAACGAAAGTTCATCATTTTGACTCTGAATTTTTTTAGCATTTTCTGTATACTTTAAAAATAGGTACCCACTAAAAGCAAGTGACCCTAAGAATAAAAATATAAAAATAAATAAAGATCCCTTTTTAGATTTGTTTTCTTCTTTTGGTAACGATTCTGTTTCTTCCATAAGTTTTAATGGTTTTATTTTGACAAAAGTAAAGATTTTTTTAACAATATTAAAACATTAGAAATAAGCATTTTATGTATTAGATGTATGCTCATCATCATCAAAACAAAGTTAAAATTGATTAGCCAAACTAATTCATAACGCTTTCTGACAGTATTTCTCTGTTCAGATTCAAAATGTTCAACATAGTTTAAGAAGGATTGTACACCGAGGCTAATTGTCTTTTAGCATATCCAAAGCAACATCTACTATCATGTCTTCTTGCCCGCCTACCATTTTACGCTTGCCCAATTCTTTTAGTATATCGGCTGTATTCAGTCCGTATTTTTGTGCAGCACGCTCGCTGTGAAGTAAAAAACTAGAATATACTCCTGCATAACCCAAGCTAAGTGTTTCTCTATCCACACGAACTGGACGATCTTGTAATGGACGAATAACATCATCTGCCAAATCCATCAATTGATATAAATCTGAATTATGCTCTACGCCCATTCTATTGAGTACTGCAACTAATACTTCCAACGGACAATTACCTGCCCCTGCTCCCATTCCAGCAAGTGATGCGTCGAGCCTAGTGGCACCGTGTTGCTTAGCAACTATGGTATTGGCTACTCCCAAGCTTAGGTTGTGATGACAATGAATACCAACTTCGGTCTTACTATCTAGCACATCTTTAAAAGCCTTCATTCTATCAGCTACATCATCCATAAGCAAGGCCCCTGCACTATCTGTAACATACACACAGTCTGCTCCATAACTTTCCATTAGTTTGGCTTGCTGAGCAAGTTTTACGGGCTCATTCATGTGTGCCATCATCAAAAACCCACCTACATCCATTCCTAGTTTTTTGGCGGCTTCTATATGCTGTTTACTGACATCGGCTTCTGTACAGTGGGTTGCAATACGAACTGATTTTACCCCTAGTGCATGTGCTTTTTTTAGGTCTTCAATAGTCCCAATGCCGGGTAAAAGTAAGGTAGTAAGAATGGCATGGTTTAACTCCTCAGCTACACCTTCCAACCACTCCCAGTCGGTATGTGCTCCAAATCCGTAATTAAAACTCCCACCGCTTAAGCCATCTCCATGGGCTATTTCTATCGCATCTACTCCTGCTCTGTCGAGCGATATGGCAAGCTCTTTCAGTTGTTTTTTATCGTATTGATGACGTATGGCGTGCATGCCATCTCTTAGGGTTACGTCTTGTATGTAAATTTTATGCATAAAATCTTAACTATTTGAACTTCCTATTATTTCGCCACACCTACTATTTTCTCTCCCACCGCTAATGCTGCGCTGGTCATAATATCTAAATTTCCTGCGTAGGCTGGTAAGTAATGGCCTGCGCCAATAACTTGCAGTAACACTGTTGTTTTAAGTCCACTTTTAAGACCTACTCCTTCAATAAACACCGGTTTATCCTCGGGTATATCATCAAATTGTACCTCTTGATGAAGGGTGTAACCGGGTACATATTTTTGTACTTCTGCTACCATTTCGTGTATGCTTTTTCTAATCATTTCTCTATCTGCCTGCTCGCTAAGCGTAAATACCGTATCACGCATAACCAAAGGTGGTTCTGCCGGGTTCAAAATAATGATCGCTTTACCTTTGGTGGCGCCTCCTACTTTTTCTATGGCTTCTGAGGTTGTTTCTGTAAACTCGTCAATATTGGCGCGTGTACCAGGTCCAGCAGATTTACTGGCAATACTCGCTACAATTTCTCCATAATGCACTTTTGCCACTCTACTCACCGCTGCTACAATAGGAATTGTGGCTTGACCACCGCAGGTAACCATATTAAAGTTTAAACCTGAATCTAGGTTCACAGCCAAGTTTAGTTTTTTACTCAGATCAGCATCAAACGATACAGCAGGCACCACATATGGTCCTATCGCCGCTGGAGTCAGATCTACTACTTTCTTATTCGGGAAAGCCTTTATCTTGTCAAAATTATAGAGATGCGCCTTCGCACTTGTCGCATCAAAAATTACTTCAATGTCATTCCATATCGGCATTTCTAGTAAGCCGTCAATCCCCGTGCTGCAAATTTCCACGCCCATTCGTTTGGCACGCGCTAAACCGTCAGATTCGGCATCAATTCCAACAAAACAAGCCATTTCGAGCACTTTGGATGTACGCATTATCTTAATCATTAGGTCTGTCCCAATGTTGCCGCTACCTATTATTGCTACTTTTTTCAACGTTAAAACTCTTAAATTATCTCTAATCTTACTTCTCCTAATCCTTCCACACTTGCCACAAATTCATCTCCTTTTTCGATAACCACCATCGGCCCTAACGCTCCTGACAACAAGATGTCTCCTTTTTTTAACGGATTGCCCTGTTCTACCATTTTTTGCGCTAACCACAAGGCAGCATTAAGCGGATTGTCCATACATGCTTTCCCACTTCCTTGTGAAGCTATTGTTCCATTTTTGGTCAATGACATCTGGCAATTTACCAAATCAATGTCATCCAAACTTACCTTAGAGGTTCCTAAAATGTAATGGCTTGCACTCGCATTGTCTGCAATGGTGTCTGTAATTTTAATGTTCCAATCGGCCACTCTACTCCCCACTATTTCTATGCTTACCGTAGCATATTCTATGGCATCTATAAGATCACTGATATTGATGTCGCCATCCAAATCTTCTGCCATCACAAATGCTATTTCTGCTTCTGCTTTGGGCTGCACCAATTCCGAAAAAGCCAATTGATGGTTCTTAACCTCCATGGTGTTAAATAAAATACCATAATCGGGTTGATTTACTCCTAATTGTTCTTGAACTGCAAAGGAGGTTAAGCCTATTTTTTTGCCTGTTACGACTTCGCCATTTGCTTTTCTGCGATTTATATTTATTTCTTGTACCGCATATGCCGCATTTAAATCTTCTGTACCAATCAATTCTCTAACCGGAGGTATGGTACTTTTTTGATTGTGCGCTTCCCACAAAAGTCCCGCAGCTTCTTGTATTTCTTTGTTCATTTCTTATGATTAATAAAAATGGCCGAAAGAGTTCTTTCAGCCATTCAGATACATTATATTTTTTTATTGTTTTTCAATTATAGCGTGCCTCTTAACTCTTGCTCACGTTCTATGGCTTCAAAAAGAGCTTGGAAATTTCCTTTACCGAATGAAGTGGCTCCTTTGCGCTGTATTATCTCAAAAAACATCGTTGGACGAGGCTCTATTGGTTTAGTAAATATTTGAAGCAAATACCCTTCGTCATCTCTATCTACAAGAATACCTAGTTCTCTTAACGGTGCTATGTCTTCGTCTATATGCCCCACTCTATCCAATACCACATCATAGTAGGTGTCTGGTACGCGCAAAAATTCAATCCCGCGTGAGATTAATTCTCTCACTGTGCCGATAATATCATCCGTAGCTACGGCAATGTGCTGAACGCCAGGGCCTTCATAAAAATCTAAATACTCTTCAATTTGCGATTTCTTTTTACCGTCCGCTGGCTCATTGATAGGGAATTTAATTCTACCATTTCCATTACTCATCACCTTACTCATTAAAGCTGTGTATTCGGTAGAAATATCTTTATCGTCAAAGGAAACTATTTGAGCAAAACCAAGTACGTCTCTATAAAAATTGCACCAGGTCATCATTTCACCTAATTCTACGTTACCCACCATGTGGTCTACATATTGTAACCCGACGTGAGTAGGATGATACGAAGATTTCCAGGCTCGAAATCCTGGTAAGAAAACCCCACTATATTCACTTCTTTCTACAAAAATATGAACTGTTTCGCCATAGGTGTAAATACCTGAGCGAACTACTTTACCGTGTTCATCTTCTTCCGTTACAGGAGCCATATAGTGTTTTGCACCTCGTTTTATAGCCTCGTTATACGCATTGGTTGCATTAGGAACCCATAGCGCAACTACCTTTACCCCGTCTCCGTGAGATTCAATGTGCTTACCTATTTCTGTTCCACTTTTTAACGGTGAGGTTAACACCAGCTTAATTTTATCTTGCACCACGACATAACTTTCTCTGTCGGTTAAACCGGTTTCAAGACCTACATACGCTAAATCTTGAAAACCAAAAGCCGTCTTGTAAAAGTGAGCAGCTTGTTTACTATTACTTACATAAAGCTCAATATAGTCTGTCCCTAAAAGAGGCATAAAATCTTGCGCTTCATCGTATATTTTAGGAAGATCGAAGGTATTTGTATTCATTTTTTTGATTCTAAAGATGTTGCAAATCTACATTTTTTAATACATGCTGTGCTGAGCTATATCAACTTATGAAATGCTTTTTAACGGCAAGCGCTACTCCGTGCTCCTTGTTAGAAGCCGTAATATAATTGGCTAAGGCCAAAACCTCTTCTTTGGCATTGCCCACTGCTACTCCCATTCCCACGGCTTCCAGCATTTCCATATCGTTATAATTATCTCCAAAGGCAATGATATGCTCCCAATCTAGGTCTTTGTATTTATGCGCTAAGAGGGTTGCAATAGCTGACTTTTTAGAAATCTTTTTGCTCGCAATTTCTAAGTATGTATCCTTAGACTTATAGACATGTAAATCATCATTCAAATCTTCTATTAAACCAGCATATAAAACAGCTATTTCCTCCGCCGGACCCATGCACATTACTTTGTGAGCACCTTTATTTGTCTTTGCGTAATTGGATAAGGTATCTTCTAGAGACTGTACAACAGGAACTACCTTGGTGTTGTTAGCTTCCCTGTTTGCCCAATAATCCATAGCAGGCACAAACCACTCATCGTGGTGGTAAATACTAATATGAATCTCTGTGTTTTTGCTAAGCTCCACAATTTTTCTTACATCGTTTAAACTAACTTCTGTGCTGCTCAGCACTTGGTCTCCGTCTAGCACTAAGCCGCCATTATACGCAATCATGGGTAAATCTAAAATATCTACTTCTGCTTGTAAATGCCTCATAGCCATTGGCATACGAGACGATGCTAAGATAATTTCACAGGTATCTTTTATTCGTTTAAACTCTGCAATGGTTTCCGCAGCTAGTTCTCTTTCGGCATTGAGCAGTGTACCGTCTATATCAGTACACAACAGTTTATAAGACATGGTGCAAGGTTAAGAAATTTAGATTAGAGACAGATAGCATTGTGGGTAATGTGGTGAATGCTTGATTTGTGTAACTTTGTCGAGTACTAAATTTTATTTTTATGAAACTAAAAAACTACGCCGAAGGACGTTGGGTAGAACACAAAGGCTATGGCTTTGAACAATACAACGCCATAACTGGAGATCTTATCAGTACTGCCAGCAGTGAAGGATTAGATTATGAGGCCATGACAGACTATGCACGCAGGATAGGCGGCAAAGCACTTCGGTCTATGACTTTTTATGAGCGTGGTTTTATGCTTAAAAAATTAGCCTTACACTTAGATAGTCTTAAAAAGAAGTACTACCAAATTAGCTACCTTTCTGGAGCTACCAAAAGCGATAGTTGGGTAGATATAGACGGTGGAATTGGGACCCTTTTTACCTATGCAAGTCTTCGACGTCAACTAGGTAATCAACGGTTTTACGTAGATGGAGATACCGCCAAAATAAGTAAGAATAACACTTTTGTGGGCCAGCATATTATGAGCCCCAAGCAAGGTGTAGTGGTTCATATAAATGCATTTAACTTCCCCATATGGGGTATGCTCGAAAAGCTAAGTGCCAACCTGATAGCCGGCGTTCCAGCTATTGTAAAACCTTCTGAAATTACTTCGTACCTAACACAAGCCATGGTAGAAGACATTATAGCGAGTGGCATAGTACCCGAAGGCGCAATCCAACTGGACTGCGGCAAAGGACATGGAATTCTCGACACATTGGGATCACAAGATTTAGTTACGTTTACCGGTTCAGCTACAACAGGTAGAATGTTAAAAAGCTTACCTCATATCATTGAAAATTCCATTCCATTTAACATGGAAGCCGATAGTTTGAACGCAGCCATTCTTGGGGAAGATTCTGCTCCAGGCACCGCAAACTTTGATATTTTTATTAAAGAAGTGCGTCGGGAAATGACCACCAAAGCGGGTCAAAAATGTACTGCTATTCGCCGAATAATGGTTCCTGAAAACTACTTGGAAGATGTGCAAATTGCACTCGGAAAAAGTTTAGCGCAAACAACCATTGGTGACCCTGCTAATGAAAAAGTTCGCATGGGCGCTATTGTCAATAAATCTCAAGTAGACGTTGTACGGAACCGTGTTTTAGAAATGTCCCAAAAAACACCCATTGTATTTGGTGACTTAGATAAATTTGAAGTAATAGGTGCAGATGCCAACAAAGGATTTTTCCTGCCACCTATTCTTATGCTAAATGAAAACCCACTTATCAATACAGACAGTCATGATATTGAATGCTTTGGGCCTGTAAGTACACTTATGCCTTACAATGGTATTGAAGAAGCGATTACCTTGGCTAAAATGGGAAAAGGTTCTTTGGTAAGTACTATTGCTACTTCCGATGTACATATAGCCACCGAATATGCGATAGAGGCCGCTTCTTATCACGGAAGGATTTTAATATTGAACGAAGCATCGGCACCAGAAAGCACCGGTCACGGATCTCCGATGCCACAGCTTATGCACGGTGGCCCCGGAAGAGCTGGAGGAGGAGAAGAGCTAGGCGGAATAGGCAGTGTAAAGCACTATTTACAACGAACCGCTTTACAAGGACACCCAAGTATGCTTACCGAAATAACCCAACGCTATCAGTATGGTGGCGTTTATAAAGAAAAAGATGTACATCCGTTCCGTAAGTATTTTGAAGACCTAGAAATTGGAGATACAGTAATCACAGCTAAGCACACTGTTACCGTGGCAGACATCGTAAACTTTGCCAATGTGAGTGGAGATAATTTTTACGCGCACATGGATGAAACCTCTCTTGAAGGGACCACTTTTGAAGGTCGTGTAGCTCATGGTTATTTTGTACTAAGCAAAGCTGCAGGACTTTTTGTGGACGCTAAAAAAGGCCCTGTTCTTTTAAACTACGGACTAGATGAATGCCGATTTACCAAGCCCGTTTATCCAGGAGCAACTATAGGTGTGCGTTTCACTGTGAAAGAAAAAGTAAACCAAGAAAAAAAATCGGAAGATGATGTTGCAAAAGGAATTGTGAAATTCTTAGTAGACGTTTATGACGAAACCGGAGACACGGTAGCCTTGGCAACTATTCTTACCATGGTAAAAAAACGTAACCAAGAGGATGAGCTCTAAAAACGTATAATGAACTTAGTTGAGTTAGCCACTTTTATGTATCCCCACGAGGCACATCTAGCCAAGGGGAAGTTAGATGCACATGGCATTGAAAGTATTATACTGGATGAGCTAACCATACAAACCAATAATTTTTACTCAAACGCTTTAGGCGGCGTGAAACTTCATGTACTTGCGGAAGATTTGGTTAAGGCAAAAGAAATTTTAGCGTTGGATTATTCTGCCGAACAAGATGAAGATGCAGATCAAATTACAGAAACTACATCGGAAACCAACGCATTTCAATGCCCAAATTGCAACTCATGGAATGTAGGAGAACCAAGGCTCAAAGGTCCATTTGCATTACTTTCAACGCTTCTTTTAGGATTTCCCTTCCCGCTGGTATCCAAGCAATCTTGGTGTTTTGACTGTCACACAGCATTTAAGGTGAAGTAAGAGCGGAAGATCATCGTTTACCAAAAATAAACGTAGTGTCTACACCCAATTACCTGAATGTATACTTTAGCAACTAGATGTTAAACGCTTCAGCTACGATAGTCTCTTGCTCTTTTTTGTGCACAGATGCATATCCAGTAGCTGGACTTGCACTGCTTTTTCGGGTGATTTCTTTAAACCCTCTTGCCCAATCGTAACGCAATATATGCATCCATGCTCCCATGTTCTTTGGCTCCTCTTGTACCCAACAGAATTGCGCATTTGGATATTTTTTAAACAATGCCTCCATCTGCGCTTCTGGCATTGGGTAAATTTGTTCTAAGCGCACAATTGCCACATCTTTACGCTTATCTGTTTGCTGTCTATCGAGCAAATCGTAATAGATTTTACCTGTACACAGATTTACACGTTTCACACTTTTTGTATCAACGTAATTATCGTCTATTAACTCTTGAAAAGCTCCTTCAGTAAAGTCTTCCGTGGTACTTACTGCCAATGGATGACGAAGTAAACTCTTTGGACTCATGATTACCAGAGGCTTACGGAAATCTCGTTTTACCTGTCTTCTAAATGCATGAAATAAATTGGCAGGAGTAGTAATATTCATTACCTGCATATTAGCCG
>Ga0102899_1000543_pt1 | contig 12887 bp, 10 predicted proteins | sample Colrivmeta1555B3_FD_78455 | JGI IMG/M metagenome (GOLD analysis project Ga0102899, IMG submission 78455) | Estuarine microbial communities from the Columbia River estuary - metaG 1555B-3 | ecosystem: Environmental > Aquatic > Marine > Intertidal zone > Estuary | place: USA: Columbia River... | reverse complement strand
TTTGGATATTTACTCCAGAGACATTATAAACACTATACTCACCTTGAACATCTGAACCTACAACAAAATTTAACTTATTTGATTCATTATTTAAAAATAAACTTACACTGTTATATTCATTCTCATTAATTGAAGCTGGATTATAAATTAATTCAACATCGTCAATAAGAATAATATCATCACCTGCTCCACCCCCCGGTGTTTCATTTGTAGTAAAGGTTACAAGGATATGCGTATTCGTACCTGTACCTGAATAAACAAAAGGTGTGCTTATGCGTTTCCACCCAGCAGTTGCTGGATAGTTCTTAACTGCTGTAGCAACTACATAACCAGTTGATGCAGCATCTTCTGGGTCACGGTAATCATTATTTGTATGGAGAGTTGCTTTCATTCTAGCGTTTTGATTATGTCCATTTGGAGTAAAATTCGCCCAAAAAACAATAGAATCTGGCGTATCTGTTAATGTCTCGGAATAACTTGCTTCAGCAGTAATTGAGGCATTATAGTTATTTGCATTTGTTGGCGTAGTAGAACCCATATTAATTTTACCTAACGTAAGGTTTCCATTAGCAATAACAGTCCCTACAAATGGAATTGTTGTTGAGGTTGACCAAATTCTAGCACTTTTCGCACCAGTTGTTCCAGGACGTACATCTGTAGAAGATTCTACTTGGTTTGCAGCAAAAGTATTCCACGCACCACCAGCAGTTAAAAAGCTATTCCAGTTACTAGGTTCTGAATCTGAAGTATTGATTAACTCCCAGCTCTCCATATTACCATTTCCAATCTGACCTTGTGCAATCACATTTCCAATTGAAAATGTTAAAGCTATAATTAGTAAGTTTTTTTTCATTTGTTTTTTTGTTTTAGAATGGCAAATATATAAAAAGACGTTTTCATTCTCTACTATAATTTGTTAACAGAGAACTATTATTTGATAATCTAAATTGTTAATAGCCAACTTCGTTTTAATCATTCTCGTTTAAATGATATGACTATTAAAATCTTGTGTTATGAAAGCAAAAGAAATTAATCACATCAACGAAGCCGTTTTAGTTCTACGCCATTTTATCGATTTAAGTGCTCGATTATTACCATTCTTATATGAATTAGAAGCAAAACGAAACCCAACAATTTTAGAAAAAAATGATAAGAAGAAAATAATTGACGTTTATGCTAATTATACCTTTGATACTGAAACATCAAAAATTCTTATCAATTCTAACATACTAGATTTAATTAGAGACTCATTTCATGGAATAATCTATCAAAAGTCAGTTCACAAACCAAAGCATTTATATGCATTTTTAAAAGAGCATGATAGATTACAAAATGCTTGGGAACAGATTGAATCAAATTAATTTTTATAGTATTATCTTTAGCTCATGGCTAAAACGAATGATCCAGGATTAGGAACAAAATACAATCAAAAAATAAATCGAATGATCAATTCTGATGGTTCGTACAACATCGTTAAAATTGGTGGAATTAGAGGCTTTAAAGATTTATACAAATACCTTGTTGATGTTAGTTGGTGGCAGTTTATTTTTATTTCCTTTCTTAGTTATTTAATCGTAAATATTCTTTTTGCTTCACTTTATTCATTTTGTTCAATTCAAGATTTCACTAATTACAATGTAAATTTCCCTAAATTCTTAAATGCCTTTTTCTTTTCCTCTCAAACTTTCACAGGGCTTGGGTACGGAAATATTGCGCCGATTGGATTAATTGCAAATGTTATTGCTACAATTGAAGCTTTTGCAGGTTTAATGAGTATTGCATTGATTACGGGATTACTTTATGGTCGTTTTTCAAAACCATCAACCAAAATTCTTTTTTCCAAAAACATTTTAATCGCCCCTTTTCAAGATTCAACTGCTCTAATGTTTAAAATGGTAAATCAACGGGATTCATTATTGCTTAACGCTCATGTTAAAACGATGTTTATTTTAGATAAAGGAGAAGGTACTGAATCAAACAACAAAGAATATCACGTTCTTGATTTACAATTGGATACAATTCATTTCTTCCCATTAACCTGGACGATAGTCCATAAAATCGATAAAGATTCACCTTTGTATAATTTGAATGTATCTCAATTAGTAAGAAGATCTGCTGAAGTAATTGTTCTGTTTGAAGCATTTGATGAAACCCATAATCAAACTGTGTTAGAAAAACATTCATTCGGAGGAGACCAATGGGTAGAGAATAAAAAATTCAAACTAAGTTATGAACCTGATAATTCTGGTAAAATAATTCTTGATATTGATTCAATAAACGACCTCGAAGAATTAGATTTATAACTATTTTTGATTCTATGAAGCATAAGTCTAATACAGAAGCTGGAAACTTACCGATTATGGAACAATTCTATACCATTCAAGGGGAAGGATTTCATAGTGGTAGAGCAGCATATTTTATTCGTATTGAAGGTTGTGATGTTGGCTGTGTTTGGTGTGATGTAAAGGAAAGCTGGCAGATAAATAAAGAAGATAACCTCTCAATTGATTCAATAATTACTGAAGTATTAAATTCTGGAGCGTCATTTTGTGTGATTACAGGAGGTGAACCATGCATGCACGATCTAACTGAATTAACCAGTCGATTAACAAAAGAAAACATTGAGATTGCTATTGAGACTTCTGGATGCTACCCTTTAAAAGGATTTATTGATTGGTATTGTTTCTCTCCAAAAAAATTCAAGGAACCCGATTCAACCGCATATCAACTGGCAAATGAATTAAAAATAATCATTAGCCATCCTTCAGATTTTGATTGGGCTGAAACTCACGCGTCAAAAGTTTCTAAAGACTGTAAACTTTATTTACAAACAGAATGGTCTAAACAGGAACGATTTTTGCCATTAATCATTGATTATGTAAAGCTTAATCCGAAATGGAAGATTTCTTTACAGACACATAAATACATGAATATCCCATAAATTATGAAATACTTTTTAATCTCCCTTCTTCTTTTTGCTTTTAGCAGTTGCTCTGTTGCTCAACAAAGATATTCGTCAAAAAACAAAAAGGCTATCAAACTTTTTGAAGCAGGTAAAGCTGAACCAGGCTTATCTATTGATTATACTACAAACGGTCCAAACTTCAGAGGAGGAATTGCTTTAATGGATAAAGCACTTGAAAAAGATCCGAATTTTTGGGAAGCGCATATGATCGCAGGCGAGTTTGCTGAAATGTTAAAAGATTATCCCTCAGCAATTGATCATTACAAAGCTGCTTTAGCAATCAATCCAAAACATAGTTCTACTGGAAGTACTTATTTCTATTTGGCAAATCTGCAGCAAGCAATGGGTGACTATGAAAGTGCTATCAAGAATTTAGATTTATTCGAAAATCACAAAATGGCTAACCCTGAATTATTAATGGAAGCCCAGGGAATAAGAGCTAGTTGTTCATTTGCTGCAAATGCGCTTAATAATCCATTAGACTTTAACCCAATCAATATTGGACCTGGAATTAACACAAAAGACCCTGAATATTTCCCGACAATCACAGTCGATGGAAAAACGATTTTATTTACCAGGAGAATCGAAGATGGTCGTGTTGAAGGACCAATAAAGGAACAAGAAGATTTTTTTGTTTCTACTTTAGGTGATAATCACATTTGGAGCAAAGCCATCTCTATGCCATCAAATGTAAACACAGTAAACAATGAAGGTGCTCCAACGATTGGTGCTGATGGTAGAACATTGGTTTTTGTAGGTTGCCCTGATGTTACGGGTGAGTTTTATGGTGAAAACAGAACAGGAAAAGGTAGTTGTGATCTATTCATTACTAAAAAGTTAGGTGCTAATTGGACAACACCAGTAAATCTGCCAGGAGCCGTAAACTCCTTTCATTGGGAAACACAACCATCTCTTTCAAGTGATGGCAAAACAATGTATTTTATTCGAGGAATACGAGGTAGAAACTCAACAAATGATTCGGATATATATTTCACAAAAAAAGACGCTAATGGAAATTGGGGCCCTGCAGTGCGACTTCCAGATCATATAAATACGCCGGAGCAAGAAGAATCAGTTTTGATTCATCCTGATGGTAGAACCTTGTACTTTGCCTCTAGAGGCCATATAGGCATGGGAGGATCAGATTTATTTGTTACAAGAATGGATGAAAATGGAAATTGGTCGAAGCCACAAAATTTAGGTTATCCTATTAATACCAAATTTGACGAAAACTCGTTAATGGTTTCACCTGAAGGAGAAATTGCCTTTTTCGCTTCAGACAGAGATGGCGGATACGGAGATTTAGATATTTATTACTTTTTAATGCCTGAAAATTTAAGGCCAACAAGAACTCTTTATTTCGAAGGAATTGTTTTTGACGCAGAAACAAGAAAACCCGTTCCTGGTAAATTTCAATTAATTGATCTTAAAACTGGTAAAGAAATTATATATTCCGAGGCTGATAATTTATCAGGTGAATTCATGGTTTCACTTCCTCTCAATAGAGATTATGCATTAAATGTAACCTATCCTGGTTATTCGTTTTTTTCTCAAAACTTTAACATGAATAATCCAGAAGGATTAGAAGCAATTCATATGGACGTTCCTTTGGTTCCAATTAATAGTGACCGTCCGATCCTATTAGCTAATGTATTTTTCGATTTAGGGAAATCTTCCTTAAGAAATGAATCGTTTGTCGAATTAAATAAACTTGTTGAATTTTTAAATGAAAATAATACCTTAACCATTGAAATTGGTGGACATACAGACTCAAGAGGAACAAACAACCTTGCTCTTTCTCAAAGTAGAGCTGAAGCAGTATACAATTACCTAGTTTCGAAGGGTATTGATTCTAAACGACTTACATCTAAAGGATATGGAAGCAGTGCTCCTGTTTATTCTGATGAATACATAAAGAAGTTATCTACTGAACGAGAAATTGAAAATGCACATCAGTCAAACCGTAGAACTGAATATAAAATCATTAAGAAATAGATATGCACTTCATAAAACTTATGCGCCCATTGAACCTGTTCATCATTGCTTTAACAATGTATGGACTGGGTTGGTACATGCAAAGTATTCAGGAAAATGATTTTCAATTTGGAATTGATAGCCTACTCTTTTTCCTTCTTGTCTTCTCTACCGTATTAATTGCCGCAGCAGGAAATATAATCAATGATTATTTTGACGTGAAGGCTGATAGAATAAACAAGCCAGAACGCCTAATTATCGGCACACATATTAAGAGAAGAGTCGCTATTATTACTCATTGGGGGTTTAATTTGATTGCATTTAGTATTGCTGTTGTTTTAAGCTGGAAACTTAATACCTTCTGGTATATGTTTATCCATTTATTATCCATTAATGTGTTATGGATTTATTCCTCCAATTTTAAACGAAAGTTTTTAATTGGGAATATCTCTATTGCCATCTTAACAGCATTAATTCCACTAATTGTTGGACTGTTTTTTCAGCAGCAAAGCGGAGGATTTTCAAGTAGCGTCGAAAACTCATTTCCATTTGAGAATGATTATGGAAAATGGTTTTTACTATTCCTCTCCTCTACACTAGCTTTCTTTGCCTTTATATTAAATCTTGCCAGAGAGATCATAAAAGACATTGAAGATATCGAAGGTGATAAATTGATTCATTCAAAATCATTACCGATAATTTTAGGTATTAAAAAATCCAAACAAATTATTTTCTATCTATTACTTGTTGCGTTAATTGGTTTATTCTTATTATCTGGTGCCATAAAATTTTCTGAGAAAATAGCGTACACTCCGATAATTCTTTCAGGTTTCTTTGTTCTAGCTGGATTAATCTTTATTCTTCGTTCTAATTCGAAAAGTGATTATAAAAAAGTAAACTTAATCGTTAAATTCGCCATGATTTTCGGTACTCTTTCACCTGTATTTTGGAAAATCATTTCACTTTTATGAAACAATTAGTATTAGGATCAAAATCCCCAAGGAGACAGCAACTCATCAAAGAATTAGGATACAATGTTGAAGTTAGAACAATTGATGTTGAAGAAATCTATCCAGACACTTTAAATCCAACTGAAGTCCCAGAGTTTCTTGCAAAATTAAAAGCAGCGCCTCTTAAAAGCACCTTAATCCAAGATGAAATACTTGTAACATCTGATACTATTGTATTATTAGATGGAAATATAATTGGCAAACCAAAAAATCACACAGAAGCGATTGAAACATTAAAAATGCTTTCAGGTAACACTCACGCTGTAATAACTGGAGTCAACTTATGTTCGCTTAAGAAGGAAATATCGTTTTCAACAAAAACAGAAGTACAATTTTCGATCCTATCTGATGAAGATATTCAACATTACGTTAGCAAATACAACCCTATCGATAAAGCCGGTTCATACGGAATTCAAGAATGGATTGGATACATTGGCGTAAAGGGGATAATTGGTTGTTATTACAATGTAATGGGGTTGCCATTGCACGATTTAAATAAAGCTTTAAAAAATTTCGACTAGAACTTCACTACAACAAGTGAATCATTCAGTCTTCTTCTTAACCAAGCTTCAACTCGCTGCTTTTCAGAATTTAAAAGCTTACCTTTTATATCAAATACAACTACTTTTATAGGAGTTCCATTTGCTGGTATTGAATCTGTAAATTGAATACTATTGGAAACCGAGCAGCCAATTATATTCTGATAAAAAGCACTGACTTCTTTAAGAATAGTTTCACCCGACAACATTGTATGTGTTAAACTATCAAGTGCTGTATTCTTTTCATTTAAAGACATTTTAATTTTCAGTAGCTCATTACTGATTCCTTCAAGAGAAGAGTTTTGTCTCATCATTAAATCCGCGTCTCTTGTTTTTAATCCATGTTCAATTTTCAACGCTACATTTTCCAATCCAAATTCTTTTGCCACCTCTTTCAATCTGAGACACGATGAATCACTTAATTCTAATCCTCCATAAACAAGTTTGATAGATGAATTATCAACATTGATTTTATGAGACAACAAAAAATTACCGTCGTGAATTGATACAGTTTCAATGAAAAGAGCTGATGCATTCCGGAATTGTTCCTTTTTAACCAAAGTATAACCAAAATACATACTTGGCAGAACAGTTAATGTTACAATAATGGCAACTATTATTCGTTGATTTTTAATCTCTTTTGATAAAAGAAAAGTTTTCTTTGGGAACTTAAGTAATTGTGAAACGATCATTGCTGATAAGGCAATAAATACGGAATTAATCATGAATAGGTATAAAGCTCCTAAGAAATATGACCAATTCCCGATGGATAAACCATAACCAGCTGTACAAAGCGGAGGCATTAATGCTGTTGCAATAGCAACACCAGGAACTACGTTGCCTTTTTGACGACTACTCAATGCAACAATACCTGCGAGACCACCAAACATGGCAATAATAACATCGTAAATAGTTGGAGTAGTTCGTGACAACAATTCGGAGTACTCGGTTTTTATTGGAGTTAACAAGAAATAGAAATAAGAAGCAACCAATCCGGTAGCCATTGAAAAAAAGTAATACTTCAACGATTTTTTAAGTAAATAAACATCGTACGTTGCAATACTATAACCTATTCCATTTATTGGTCCCATTAAAGGAGAAATCAACATTGCTCCAATAATAACAGCTGTTGAATTCATATTCAACCCAATAGAAGCGATAACGATAGCGAAAATAAGAATCCATAAATTGGTTCCCCTTAACTCAACACTTTCTTCTATCGATTTATCAATAACAGAAAATTCCTCTTGATCATGCGTCAAGTTTAAAAACTTTAAAAGCTGATTTAGACGATTTTTCATAAACCTAAATTACATTCTATCTGGAACGTCGATTCCTAGAAGGGACATTCCTATCGCAATAGTTTTGGCAACCTTATTACTTAGTACTAAACGCATATTTTTCAAATTGTCATCCTCCTCAATTAAGATTGGTACCGCTTGATAGAAATGATTGTAAGACTTAACTAATTCATAAGAGTAATTAGCAATCAAGGCTGGAGAATAATTCTTTCCTGCTTCTGTAATAACAGTTGGAAAATCTAACAAACACTTGATAATTTCCTTCTCTTCAAGCATCAAACTTGCATTTTCAATCTTATTAAACGATGCTGTATCTTTTAACAACGACTTAATTCGAGCGTGCGTATATTGAATAAATGGCCCTGTATTTCCGTTTAGCTCAATTGATTCTTCAGGATTAAAAAGCATTCGCTTTTTAGGATCTACTTTTAACAAGTAATACTTTAAACCACCCATTCCAATCAACTGAAATAGAGTGTTTTTATCCGCATCACTTAAGCCTTCAATATGACCTCTTTCTTGTGTCATTTCTTTGGCTTTATCAACAACATCAGACATTAATTCATCAGCATCAACCACAGTGCCTTCTCTTGATTTCATTTTACCACTTGGTAAATCAACCATCCCATAAGACAAATGAAAACAGTCGTCAGCCCATTCAAATCCCAGTTTTTTAAGAATCAAAAACAATACACTGAAATGATAGTCTTGCTCGTTACCAACTGTATAAATAATACTTTTTAAATCCGGGTAATCTTTAAATCGATCAACGGCTGTACCGACATCTTGTGTCATGTAAACTGCAGTCCCATCAGATCGAAGAACTATCTTCTCATCGAGACCTTCATCAGTTAAATCAATCCAAACAGAACCGTCCTCTTTTTTATAAAAAACACCATTTTTGAGCCCTTCAACAACCAAATCCTTTCCTAGAACAAAAGTATCTGATTCGTAATATACCTTATCAAAATCAACCCCCATAGCTTTATAGGTTGATTCAAAGCCTTTGTAGACCCAACCATTCATAGTTGTCCATAATGAATAAACTTGTGGATCTCTTGCTTCCCACTTGATCAGCATTTCTTTAGCGTCCAATAATAAAGGTGATTGGTTTTTCGCTAAATCTTTAATTTTACCATCAATGGTAGCAATGGCTTTTTCATCCTTTCCCTCCTTTGCATTTGAAAGTTTTTTAAACTCATCAACTACCTCTACAGGATAGCCATCTGTCACATTATTGTTCCAGTCGTTAATTATTTGATTTGCTTCCTTATTGAAGTTTTTATCAAATTCGACGTAATATTTACCGACAAGTTTATCACCCTTTAACCCCGTATTTGCAGGAGTCTCTCGCTCGCCTTTTTCATTTAACGGAGAAAATCTTTCCCAAGCTAACATACTCTTACAAATATGAATCCCACGATCATTTATTATCTGAGTCTTAACAACATGGTGTCCGTTAGCTTTTAATATTTCAGCGACTGAATAACCTAAAAAATTATTTCTTAAATGACCTAAGTGAAGTGGTTTATTAGTGTTGGGTGAAGAGTATTCAACCATTATGGTTGACTTAGAATTCGATTCGCACTTCCCAAAATTATCGTCAGAACAAGCTTCATTCAATTTTCCGATCCAATAATCATCAGAAATAACCAAATTAAGAAAGCCACTTACTACATTAAACTTTTCAACCTCTTCTATTTCATTTACAATAAATTGACCTATTTTTTGACCTGCATCCGTTGGAGAGCACTTCATTAACTTACCAAATGGGAAAACAACAAGAGTAATATCGCCTTCGTATTCTTTTCTGGTTTTTTGAAACTGAATTAGATTTCCGTCGATATTTTCACCGAACAATGAAACTGCATTTTCTAAAACGATATTTTTTATAAGATCTTCCATTTTTTATTTTTCCAATTCTAAAATCACATTAGTAACCAATTCAAACGTGATTTCAGCCATTCTATTTTTTTGATTATCCAAGCATGGATTTACTTCAACAAACTCAATACAAGCCGTTCTTTTTTCCTTTGCAAACCCCACTAAAAGATCATTCCCTTCCTCAGGAGTAAGTCCTTCTTTCACTGGTGTTCCTGTTCCGTATGAAGTCAAATCCGGATCCATTGAATCCACATCAAAAGAAACATAAATCATATCACAAGTTTCTAACTGTGTTAAAGTTTCGTTGATAATGGATTGAACCCCTTTCTTCCTTAAATCAGCAACTGTATGATTTTTTATATTATACTTTTCCATTAATGCTTCCTCTTCTGGCTCTGTATCTCTAACAGCTATAAAAACCAAATGAGAAGGATCAATTTTTTGCCCCTTAACTCCTGTATCTTTCAATTTTTGCCAAAATCCTGCAACCTCTCCTTTAACATCATTCCTCTTAAAGTCTAGATTATCTTCACCAATTGCAGTTGCCAATGGCATCCCATGCATGTTTCCAGATGGCGTAGTATAAGGAGTATGTAAGTCTCCATGAGCGTCAATCCAAATTACACCAAGCTTTTTATTTGGATGCAAAGCTTTTAAACCTGCAATAGTTCCACCAGCAGATCCATGATCAGACGCTAGAATCAATGGAAACCTATCTTCATTAATTGATTTCTGAACTGCATTTGAGATATTATCAAAGATTTGAATCAGTCCTTCAATTCTTTTCGCAAAAGGAAATTTCACAGGTTGATCTAACATGTGATTCATAACTGGAATTGTTGTAATTGGATAATTTCCAAATATTAACGATCCACTTTTCCTTGCAGCAGTAATAATGGCATCAGGTCCCAAAGAAGATCCCCTTGTACCTGCCGTTATTTCTGATTTATTTAATATAATTTCAATTTTTCGGCTCATAAAAAGATTTGAAATACAAAAATAGTATAATCATCCATCAATAATACCTTGATGTAATGATTTATTGGTTTAATTTTACAGCTTGTAACGAAGTTTTAATAATACGTTTTACAATAAAACAGAATTAAATGTCCAAATTAACCAAAATCATCCTTACTCAATTAGTGTTACTCTATAGCTTTACAACCTTTAGTCAGAAGCAACAGCCGTTTATCGGCATGCTAGAGTATAAAATTTCGGCAAGAGACACATCTTTAAGAACTATTCTTCCTGATAATAAAATGATTTTATACACCAATGATACCATCACAAGAATGGAAAATCATACAAGCCAATTGGGCGACCAAGTCTCGATAAGACACATGGAGTTAAAAAAGTCATACATCCTTCTTAATACACCAATTAACAATTACGCAATAAAATCTGACATTGAATCATCAGATTCAATCAATGCATCAAAAAGATATACTTTCAAAAAGAAATGTTTTAAACGAAAAATCTCAGGGCAAAAAGCGAATAGAGTTATCGTAAATCATCCTGCATATGAATCACCAATTGAGTTTTTATATTTAAAAAAACACCCCAACAAATACTTAAACAACTTCCCAGAAATCCCTGGACTCCTAATTCGTTACAGCGTTGTAACCGTGGACGGAATACTGGATTATGAATTAGTTCGATTTAATGAATACACACCAAATAGAGACCTGTTTGGAATTCCATCTGATTATAAAAAGGTAACTATCGATGAATTTATGGATGAAATACTAAACACAAAGGCTCCTGAAATTCCAAATTCAAATGAAAACTAACATTCTACTGTGTAGAAGATAAGTTTCGCATCTTCTTTTAAGCCTTTTTCATTGGTATCTTCGTATAAGATAACAGCGAAATGAGTATAGAAAACGAATATATCGAAGAGCAAGAGTCAAGTGCAACGACTTCAAAACCTTCGAAAGCAAAGAAATCAAAGCAAAAAAGAAAAGAGCCAGTTAAATCTGATTCATTAGTGAGTACATTAAGAAATCGATTTGACGAGAAAAAAGCCAAGTCAACAATTGGTACCATCCTTCTTGTTACCACTGTATTCCTTGCTCTTTCTTGCTTTTCATATTTATTAACTTGGAAAATTGACCAGCACAGAGTTATAAATAAAGGTTTTTTTGATTTTCTTTTTGAACAAAATGAAGAACCTGTAGCCAATTGGCTTGGTAAATTTGGTAGCTGGATTAGTCATTTATTAATTTATCGCTGGTTTGGTTTATCTGCTTTTGTCTTTCCCTTCATTACATTAATTTTTGGAATTAAACTTTTATTCAATAAAAGTATTTTACCAATAGGTAAATCGACTTCAATTTCACTTGTTTTAATGATCTGGAGTAGTATGTTCTTAGGATTTTTCGCTAAAAGCACAAGCTACATAGGCGGAACTTTTGGATTTCAACTAAATGATTGGCTTATTCTTACTTTAGGCCGATTCGGTACATTAATTTTCATTTTAGGTCTGGGATATATTTGCAGTCTCTTACTTTTTCATGAAGAGTTTTTATCCTTTCTAAGAAGAATCGGAGCGATCAAAAAGAAATCGAAGGAAGAAATTCCAAGCAGTGTATTAGCTGAAGTAAAAGCTGAAGATGATTTAGCAGTGAATAATTTAATCAATGAAGATGAAATTCAAAATGATGACATTTCCGAAAGATTGGTCTTTGAAGAAAATCTGCTTGACGAAGATGAGGAAGAATTTATTTCTGAAATAATTGACGCTACGGAAGACTCAGAAACCGATAGTATTGAGGAGGAAACGAGTCCCCTTGAAATTGATGACAATGATGATGAATTCTCGGTTGTAGTTGCTGAAGAGAATGAAGATGACAAACAATTATCTGAAGACGAAGTTGACAATCATCGTAAAGAATATGGTGATTATGATCCTAAATTGGACCTTGCAAATTATACACTACCATCAATTGATTTACTGAAAGATTGGGGAGGGAAAAGTGTAAATGTCGATAAATCGGAATTAGAATCGAACAAGAATAAGATCGTAGAAACACTTGGTAATTACAAAATTGAAATTTCTAAAATTATGGCAACTGTTGGTCCAACTGTTACCTTATATGAAATTGTACCAGCTCCAGGTGTCCGAATTTCTAAAATTAAAAATCTTGAAGATGATATCGCACTAAGTCTTGCCGCCCTTGGAATTAGAATTATTGCACCGATTCCAGGAAAAGGA
>Ga0102899_1000542_pt1 | contig 12888 bp, 11 predicted proteins | sample Colrivmeta1555B3_FD_78455 | JGI IMG/M metagenome (GOLD analysis project Ga0102899, IMG submission 78455) | Estuarine microbial communities from the Columbia River estuary - metaG 1555B-3 | ecosystem: Environmental > Aquatic > Marine > Intertidal zone > Estuary | place: USA: Columbia River... | reverse complement strand
TTGGCGATTTCGATCAATTCTTCTTTTGGGGTGAAGTCAACCAGCCGTTTCACAAAGTTAAAGCGTACACCTCGAACACCGGCGGCATGGAGGTCCTGCAGTGCCTCGTCCGAGATGTCGCGTGTGACGGTGGCGACGCCACGCGCCTTACCGCCAGAGCTCAGCAGCGCGTCAACCATGGCACTGTTGTCTGCGCCATGGCAAGTGGCTTGCACGATGACGTTACGCGCAAAGCCAAGGTGATCGCGCAGTGCAAACAATTGTGCTTTCGACGCGTCACAAGGCGTGTATTTCCGTTTTTCTGAATACGGAAATGACTCACCTGGACCGAACACATGGCAATGTGCGTCGACTGACCCCGCTGGGAGTTGAAGTTTGGGTTTGCTAGGACCTGTGTACCAATCAAGCCAGCCCTCGGTCTTCGTAAAGCCGCCGCTGGTGGGTTTGTCATTTGTCATTGAGGACTCCGTTAATCGACATAGCGCAAGCCCGCTTTGGCGAGCGGTTCACGCATGTTGTACATGTCAAGTCCGAGCACGCCCGCTGCGAACTTCGCGCGTTTTTCGCCCTCAAAAGACTCGCGCTTTTCCGCAGCATCGGCGGTCTTCTCGGCCCAAGCGGCTGGTACCACGACGACGCCATCATCATCCGCAACGATCACGTCGCCCGGGGTCACCATGGCACCCGCACAAACAATGGGAATATTGACTGAGCCCAACGTTGCCTTGATGGTGCCCTTGGCCGAGATGGCCTTGCTCCACACAGGAAAGTCCATCGCTTGCAACTCGCGAACGTCACGAACCCCAGCATCAATGATTAAGCCCCTTGCGCCGCGCGCTTTGAATGACGTTGCGAGCAAATCACCAAAGTAGCCATCTGTGCATTCAGCTGTGACGCCAGCGATCACGATGTCGCCCGGTTGAATCTGTTCTGCGGCGACGTGGAACATCCAGTTATCGCCAGGTTGGAGCAATACCGTGACAGCGGTTCCGCCGATGTGCGCGCCGGAATAAATGGGGCGCATATAGGGCTTCAGCAGCCCCACGCGCCCCATTGCCTCGTGAACAGTGGCACTGCCCAATTTGGCCAGGCGTTCGGTTGCCGCTTTGTCAGCGCGCGCAATGTTGCGTTTTACGATTCCGAGTTCGGTCATGGTGGGCTCCTTCTTATTGGCCTTTGGCTTTCAATCGTTGATCCAGACGAGAGAAGACGCGGCGCGCGTTGCCCTCGAACACCTGGTGGCGTTGGTCTTCAGTGAGGTTAGGCGTCGCCAGCACGTAACGCTTGGTGTCGTCGTAGTAATGGCCCGTTTCAGGGTCAATGCCGCGAACGGCGCCAATCATTTCGCTGGCGAACAAGATGTTGTCAACCGGGATGACCTTGGTCAGTAAGTCAATGCCAGGCTGGTGATAGACGCAGGTGTCGAAGAAGATGTTGTTTAAGAGGTGCTCGCTGAGCAACGGCTTTTTCAGCTCTTGCGCCAAGCCACGGAACCGACCCCAGTGGTAAGGCACGGCGCCACCGCCGTGTGGAATCAGGAACTTCAGTGTCGGGAAGTCCTTGAATAAATCCGACGTCAAGCACTGCATGAATGCGGTTGTGTCAGCGTTGAGGTAATGCGCGCCAGTGGTGTGGAAGCAGCTGTTGCAGCTGGTTGACACATGGATCATGGCGGGGATGTCGTACTCAACCATTTTTTCGTAAATGGGGTACCACGCGCGGTCCGACAATGGTGGCGATGTCCAGTGGCCACCCGAGGGATCGGGGTTCAGGTTAATGCCGACGTTGCCGTATTCCTTGACGCATTTCTCCAGCTCGGGGATACAGGTGTCAATGGCCACGCCCGGGGACTGTGGCAGCATGGCCGCGGGCACGAAATTGTCTGGGAAGAGCTGGCTGACGCGGTAGCAGAGTTCGTTGCAGATCGCGGCCCAGGTGCTGGATACCTCAAAGTCCCCGATGTGGTGGGCCATGAAGCTGGCGCGTGGGCTGAAGATGGTGATGTCGCTACCGCGCTCACGCATCTTTGCCAATTGGTTGGTCTCGATCGACTCACGCAACTCGTCATCACTGATTTTTAGCTCGCTGACCTTGGGGCGATTCGCCGGATCGTTGATCGCAGCAACTTGCCTGTTGCGCCACACCTCAAGTGCCTTGGGCGCCGTGGTGTAGTGACCGTGAACGTCGATGATGAGGGGCTTACTCATGGAAAGATTCCTGTAAAAAATTTAAACGGCTTGCATGCCGTGGGCTTGCTTTAGCGAGACGTTCTCAGCGCTGTTCCAGTGTGCGATCAGTTGCTGAGCCATCTCTGCATGGCCGGTCGTCTGCGCGACGGCGGCTGAAAAAATCGTGTCTATGGCCACCTCTGCAGGCAGCGCGCCAATCACCGTCACGCCCGTGACCCCCATCAGCTCTGACTGCTGCTGAAAGCCAAGGGCCACCTCGCCACTTGCGATTAAGCGCGCAACAGGGGTGCCAGGCGGCGGTATGACGATCCGATCCTTGATGTCGTCGGCGATACCCCATTCGGAAAACAGCTTTTGCAGTGCAACCCCACTGGGACCCGTTGAGACCCCAATGGTCTTGGCGTTCAGTACCGCCAATCGCAAAGCCGCTGCGCTGTGCACGTCAATCGGGGGGGCGCCGGTGGGCGTGGCGATCATGGTGCTCGACACCACGATTGGTGTCGGCGCGCCACGGACGTGCCCCGCCGCACTGAGCGTCGCCATGGCGGGTGAGCCCAAACAAACGACGTCGAAAAATTCGCCAGCCGCCACGCGTTTGGCTGCGTCAACACCGCCAATGGCGGTGAGGGCGATTGTGCAACCGAGGGCCTCTTCTGCCCGTTGGCACAGCGCCGCCAACAGGCCTTTGGTGGCCATTGAGCCGATCACAGAGAGCTTCATGGGGTGTGTGGGGTCGGAATAGGGGTGGACATGGGGGTACAGATTGGCTTTTGCTCTATTTTGCATCGCCCTCAAGTTGTATGTAATGGGCATACATGACTACCTGATATATCATTTCGGCATGGATTTAAAGCAGCTTGGTTATTTTGTTGCGGTTGCGGAGCGGGGGAGTTTCTCGCGCGCAGCGGTTGAGCTCGGCATTGCGCAGCCAGCGCTGTCTCGCCAAATACGCGCACTTGAACTCACGCTGAGGCAGAGCCTGCTGCGGCGACACGGCCGAGGGGCCACCACGACAGAGGCGGGGCGTTTGCTGCTTGAGCATGCGCGCGGCATTCTTCACCAAGCGCAGCGTTGCACCGATGAGCTTCGCGACATGCGACAGTCGTTGGGTGGGCAGGTGGCACTGGGATTGCCGCCGAGTTTGGCTCGTATGCTGACCGTTCCGCTGATTCGTGCAGCCAAGAGCCGCTTGCCACAGGCGCAAATATCGATTGGTGAGGGCCTTTCCTCGGCGCTGCTGGCGCAAGTTCAGCAGGGTCGCTTGGATGCCGCGATGGTCTATGACACTCAAAATTGGCCAGATGTCGACATCACCCCCATGCGCAACGAGGCGTTGGTTTTGATCACCAAGCGCCCCTCAGGCTTGGCGCAAGATCCGCCGCCACCGCCCGTCAACTTGGCGGCGATCGCACAGACGCCGTTGGTGATTCCTCGTCGCCCCAACGCCATCCGGCAAGCGGTTGAGCGGCGTTTAGCCACCGCCGGTTACGCGCTAAACGTTGCACTTGAGGTCGATGGTGTTGCCGCGATCCTTGATTTGGTTTTGGACGGTGCTGGCGGCGCGTTGTTACCGCCCTATGCGGTATCGCGCTCCGTTCGGCCATCCGATTTTGTGGTTCAGCGGATCGCCAATAACGCGCTCGACTTACCCGTTGTATTGGCTACCAGCGCCCGACGGCCCATCACACCCACCCAAACCGCGCTGTTGGCTTTGGCGCGTGAAACGGCTGAACGCGTGTTGGATGCCGACTAAGCCCTACGCGCGGAAATTAAAGCGTCCGCGAAGACCTCCCAAGGCGCATCGCTGGGGATATCCTTAAACACACCGGCTTTTGCGGCGTCTGCCATCCACTGTTGCTTGTCGGCGATGGATTGGGTCATGAAGGGCTCAAAGCCCGCCTCGGCCACCGTGTTGGCTGACTCTCTCATCTCTTCGGCGCGGCGTTGGCCGTGTTGAGCCACGCGTGTAAAGAAGTAGGCACCCTGTTTTTCCCAATCGATACCGGGGAATGTCTCTTTGAGCGTTGCCAACATCTGCCGTTCGACCCCATACACGCGGGCGGTCGCGAAACTCTCAATCACCAGTGCCTCAAGGCCTTTGATCATCACACTGCGCGACATCTTGATGGCGCTGGCGATGCCAAGCGTTGTGTTTGCAACGGCGGTATCGAAACCCCATGCATTCAGGTGCTCGGAGAGCTCAGGCGCCAGCGCACCACCCAACAACATCGGTACCTTGATGCCGTAGGGCGGGACTGAGGTCATGACGCCCGCTTCGACATAATGTGCCCCCGCGCTTTCGATGCGTTGCGCGCATGCCTTTTTTGTTCCGGGCGATGCCGAATTGAGATCCAAAAAAATCGAACCCGGTTGAATGTAGGCGGCAGCTGTCTGGGCGACATCGGTCGTATTCGACGCTGTGACGGCTGAGATGATGAGGTCAGCGTTGGCGTAGACGGCTGCTGCATCGTCGCACCAAATCACGTTGCGCGCGCTCGCAGCCTCTACCATTCCCGTTCCCTGGGCGCCTTTTTTATCCCATGTGCTGACAGTTGCAACCGATGGCAGAGCGGCGAGGCCTGCACCAAATATTTTTCCGACCTCACCGAAGCCGATGATGCCAATGCGCGTGATGTTCATGGGGCTTGTTTTAAGTGGCTACACTCGTGGATAAATTTTTTCTATTTTAGTCAGGCTCACGGACCATTCGAACCATGAAAACATACGCGCTTTACGCCATCGGCAATGCACTGGTGGATACCGAATACGACGTTCAAGATGAACAGCTGAATGTGATGGGGGTCTCTAAGGGGCACATGACGCTGGTTGATGCACCCGCGCGCCAAAACTTGCTCGCACAGCTTGATGGGTACCACGCCCGCCAGACGGGCGGGGGGTCGGCAGGTAACACAGTGGTGGCATTCGCGCAATTCGGTGGTAGCGCGTTCTACAGCTGTCGGGTCGCAGACGACGCTTTGGGCCATTTTTACGCCGATGATTTACACACCAACGGTGTTGACAGCAACCTCACGCAGCCCCATCAGGGGTTAGCGACTGGCGCGACGACCGGTAGTTGCCTCGTCTTGGTGACACCTGATGCGGAGCGCACCATGTGCACCTACTTGGGGACCACGGCGGACTTGGACGAGAAGGCACTCAACCTCGATGCGATTGCCTCAGCCGGCGTTTATTACATGGAGGGCTACCTGGCGGCATCGCAAACCGGGCTCGCCGCTGCGATGGCAGGGCGTGCCCATGCCGTTGCAAACCAGGTCCCTTTGGCCTTGACGCTCAGCGACGTCAGCATGATTAACTTTTGCCGCGCGGGACTGGATGCCATGTTGGGCGATGGCGTTGATTATCTGTTTTGCAATGAGGAAGAGGCGCAGGTGTGGTGTGGCACGAGTGACCTGCTTGGCATCACCCAAACCATGGGAACCTTGGCGAAGACGGTATGCCTCACGCGCGGTGCAAAGGGCACCCTGGTCATCCAGGGTGATCAGGTTCAGGACGTTCCAGGATTTCCGATCAAAGCGTTGGATGCCAACGGTGCCGGTGACATGTTCGCGGGCGCCTTTCTGTTTGGTATCAGCCAAAATATGACCGTTGGTCAGGCGGCGTCCTTGGCGAATAAAGCCGCAGCTGCGGTGGTCGCACAGTACGGCAATCGCTTGACGCGTGAAAAGGTCCAGACGATTTTGGCATCAACGACTGCGTAAAAGCGGTCGCACCGTTTTTGGCGTCTAGGCGCGCCGGTCGATCGCCTCGTGCGCGATCAGTTGGATCAGCGCGCTGTGGTTAAAGGGTTTCAAAACCACCGTATTCATACCGGCTTTCAGGCAAGCTTGGCGGGTCTCATGGCGCTTGTCAGCGGTCAAACCCATTACAAACGGTTGAGGCAGACCGCGTTGCGCAATGATTTTTCTGAGCAATCGCGTCGCATGCTGCCCGTCGATATTGGGCATGAAGACATCCATCAACACGATCGCGGGGTTGGTGATCTCAAGGTACTTCACGAGATCATCCCACCTAGTTGCAGTGGCTATCGTTGCAGCTGGGAAATGCCGCTGCAACAGGTTCTGGAGTATCAAGATGTTGATGGCGCTGTCGTCCACGATCAAGATCGGCGCATCGATGTCCAAGAGCACCGTTGCTGGTAAAGCAGGGCGGTTGGCTGCGGTTTCGTTTGCCATGAGTGGTAATGTGACCGTTACTGTGGTGCCATTGTTTGGCTGGCTTTCGATGCCTACCGTGCCACCCATCAGTTCGACCAACGCGCGGGTGATGGGAAGTCCCAACCCGTTCCCATGGAGCGCGGGGCGCGACTCGCTGGTCACCGTCGCGAAGCGGTCAAAGACTTCCGCTAAGTCAGCTTGGGCGATACCAACGCCGTGATCGCAAACCGATATGGACCACGTTCGTTGATCGGTGTCGGACACCTCATCAAGGCGAAGCGAAATATCGATCGGCTTCCGATCAGAAAACTTTGCCGCGTTGTCGAGGAGCTCTCTCAAAACGTGCTGCAAGCGTGCTGGATCCAGATCCAAAATGGGTGGTAAGTGGGCATCAATGCGATAGTTGACATGCAGCGCTCGGACCGCTGTGTCGCTGCGGTTGCTGGTGTTCTCAATGTGTTGCTTCAATTCTGAGAGCCATTCCTCGACGCTGACAGTCTCCACATTCAAGTGCAGCTTGTTGGCTTGAATCTGCGAGAACATCAGCAGTTTGTCGATCGTCCAGAGCAAATCGTCCACCGACTTTGAGACATAGCGAAGCGTCTGTTGGCTGATTGGGTTATCGAGCGTTTCCTCGTCAAACGCGTTAACAACCATTGCGATCGCATGAATTGGGTTACGGAGTTCGTGGCTGACTGCAGCGACAAAATCATTTTGCGTCTGAATCACCTGGGCGGTGGCTCGACGTGATGTGACCAGTTGAGCCGTTTTTTCCCGCAGTTGCGTTGCCAGTTTTCCGTAGTGGGAGAACCGGAGCAGCGGGACGATCAAAAAACTCAACGCCAACCCAATGAAAAGAATCAAGGGCCAAAGTGCTGCGCTACGCATAACGGCTGCGGATGGCATATTGAGGTAACCCTCACTTTGAAAATACCCCATGAGTAGCGCGATACCCGCACTCGCCGCAAATGCAAAGCCGCTTCGTGGGACGCGCATCGTCGCCATGATCAGGGGCACGCACACAAAATAAGCACTGGCAGTGCTATTCAGGCCACCAGACCAAGCGACCAATATCGTCGTTGCCGTTGTGGTGGCAAGCCAGTAAATCCAGAATAAAAAGTCAGTCCCCACCTTTTGGGTAAATCGTGACATCAGGCTCAGCAAAAGGCTGATGACGGTGATCCCGGTGTACACCGTTCGCAGACCCTCATCTGGCGCCGTGAGGGCATACAGCATACAAACAGCCGTGCTGGCCCAAAGGATCTGTGTCACCATTTGGCGCGGCGTTTGTTCCGCGAAGCGCTGAATCTGCGTCTGCCAAAAGCCAGATTCGCCCCCTTGTGTGATGACGCATTCTTCCTCTGGGGGGGCCTGCGGTGTTTGCACGGTTGGTTGCACCCATGCCGTCGCCAGCGGCGCGGCGAGCGCGTCTGCCATTCGCGTGAGGAGGTGTGCGTGGCTGAAAGGCTTTGTGATGAGTGCGAACATGCCTGCTGCCAGTGCTTCTGCGTGCACGTCGCCTGAGATGTCTGCGGTGAGACCGATAACTGGGGTCTGCAATCTAAGTTGGCTTTTGATGCGCTTTGTCGCCTCGATGCCGTTGAGGTTCGGCATGAGGATATCCATCAAGATCAGATCAAAAGACTGACGCCTCAATTGCTGGAGCGCCTCAATGCCGTCCGCAGCTTCCACGATCACTGCGTCAGGTAAACGGTTCCTCAAAAGCTGAGACAAGACCATGCGGTTCACCACGCTGTCGTCTACGATGAGCACGGTCAAGTTGTCCAAAGCGCCGGGACTGACGTCTGCATCGGTGTCGTCTACCGGGGCTTGATTTGCCACAACCGTGAGTGGCAATTCGAAAGACACGGTCGTACCCAGATGCTGCTCTGAGGACACGTGGATACGGCCAGCCATCAGTTGGACCAACTTCTTGGAGATCGACAGGCCAAGGCCAGTGCCACCGTAGGCGTTGTTGGTGCGGTTGGTACTCGTGGAGAAGGCATTAAACAATGCCTCCAAGTGCTCGCTGGGGATACCGATTCCCGTGTCCATCACGGCAACGCGTATCCACTGCGTTGGCTCGTCTGGGTCGACTGGTCCGTTACGGGTCTGCGCGACGGTGAGTGTTACGCGCCCCGCAGCGGTGAACTTGGCGGCGTTACTCAATAGGTTGATGACAATTTGTGCGTAACGGTTCGGATCGATGACGACGACCTGCGGCACGTTGGGGTGTATGTCAAGCACGAACTCAACACCTTGCTCCGCCAGTTGGCTTGCAAAAATTTGTGAGATGTCGGTGGTGAGTTCACGCAGGTTGCTGGGGACGCTCTCGATTTTGAGATCGCCCGATTGCAACCTTGAGAAATCCATCAGATCGTCAATGACGGTCATCAGATGCTTGGATGCCTGCCGCATGGCATCAAACAAAGTCTTGTTTTGAGATGTTCGCAGTAACTCTTGCGGGGGCGATTGAATGAAGCCCATGATCGCATTCATCGGGGTGCGCAGTTCGTGGCTCACAGCGGACACAAAACGTTGCTGGCGTGTCTGCGCCAGGTGGGTTGCTTTGCGCGCCTCCTCAAGCAGGTTAACGCGTCTGGCAAACATCCGGATAGCCCAACGCTGGGTAATCACGGTGATGACTGGGAAGCTCAGCACCGTTGCGACCACCAGTGAAAACTTGATGGCTGCACCGAGCGCGTGTTCGCTCGCAATCGGCATGGCCGGAACCATGCCCTGGAAATTCATCCATGCAAGTACCGCTGCGGATACCATCGATAGCCCCAGCGATATCAATGCTGCGCGCAACCCAAACACCAGCAACATCGGCATCGGGAGTGCCAACATCCAGACCACGCTGATGCCCCAAATGCCACCCTCTTGGTACGCCAGTAGAAAGATGTGAAGGTTGCTGGTGAATAGAAGCAACCAAGCCGACGGCACCGGTGACAGCAACAGCCATTTGCGGCAGGCGGTGATGACGCCAAGTTCGAGGATGTAGACCCCGACCACCTGCGTGCCGACCGCGGTGCTCGCGAGGATGAGATAGGGCACTGACATGGCCATGGCCAAAAACGTCAGCATATCCAACGTTTTGTTCAGGTCTGCGTGTGCAGTTCTCCAGAGGAAGCGTAGCGCGCGAAAACGCAGACTGTTAAGCGTCATGGGTGGAAGACAGGACCACCGCAAGCGGTAGATTGGTGTACTTTTATTTAATTGCTAATTTTCATCTGTTAGGGTACTACTAATGAATACAAATATTGTAATTGATAGAAAATATATTAATGGTTATTTACAGATTTACGCCCGTTTTCTGTCCCTGCAGAGGGTCAATCCGGCGTTTGACTGTCTCCTGCGCATAGACAGACTGACGACGTCGCCTCAAAATCCCAGCCAATTCAAAACCTGGTAGCGCCTATGCACAAGCTCAATTTTCACCCATCTGGACGTCACTTCCTGCAGATTCCAGGGCCCTCTCCGGTGCCCGATCGCATACTGCGAGCCATCAGCTTGCCGACGATTGATCACCGTGGCCCCGAGTTTGCGCACCTCGGGCGGAAGGTACTTGCCGACATGGCGCAGGTTTTCCAAACCGTGCACCCCGTGATGATCTATCCGACCTCTGGGACGGGCGCGTGGGAAGCCGCACTGGTCAACACCTTAAGCCCTGGTGACCACGTCTTGATGTATGAGACGGGACACTTTGCGTTTCTCTGGACACGATTGGCCAAAGCCCTTGGCTTAGAGGCTGAAGTGATTGGTATGCCTGGCATTGAATCGAATGGTACGCCGACCAGTTGGCGCCACAGCGTTCAGGCTGACCTGATTGAGCAGCGTTTGCACGCCGACCCCCATCACCAGATCCGTGCGGTATGCGTCGTACATAACGAGACGTCAACCGGTGTCACCAGTGATATCGCTGCGGTGCGGCGCGCCATTGACGCGGCGAAGCACCCAGTCTTGTTGTTGGTTGACACCATTACCGGGCTTGCTGGCGCCGATTACCAGCATGACGCATGGGGCGTTGATGTCTCAATCAGCGGATCACAAAAGGGGTTGATGTTGCCGCCAGGGCTTGGCTTCAACGCGTTGTCGCCGAGAGCCATTGAAGCCAGTCGATCATCTCGATTCCCAAAAGCATTTTGGGGCTGGGGCGAAATAATCGAGATGAACAAAGGCGGCTATTGGCCCACCACGCCCGCGACCAACTTGCTGTATGGACTGAGCGAGTCGTGCGACATGCTGCTGGCTCAGGGATTGCCTGCTGTGTTCGCTCGGCACAAGCGCTGGGCGGCAGCCGCGCAAGCCGCTGTGCGGGCTTGGGGCTTGTCAGTTCAGTGTGCCGACCCGACGGCGTGCTCACCCATATTGACGGGCGTCATGATGCCAGATGGCATCGATGCGGATCACGTGCGTAAAGTCATTTACGAGCGCTTTGACTGTTCACTGGGAACGGGGCTCGGTAAGGTCAAAGGGCGAATGTTCCGTATCGGCCACTTAGGGGATTGCAATGACCTCACGCTGATCGCCGCAATTGCCGGTTGTGAGATGGGCTTGAGAGTGAGCGGCGTTGCTCTGAAGGGGTCTGGTGTCGAGGCTGCGATGGCGTCGATTCAAAGCGACCCCGTCCCTGCGCCTGTTGTGGGCGGCTAATGCGTTGCGCTATGGGAAGTATCTACAGACTTGGGGGGATGCCAGTCCTCAAGAGCGTGTTTGATGGCGAGGTGTCACCAGACGTGGGTGCCAGCCTTTTAAACGCGATTACGGGCGTTTTGAAGGCTGTTGAAGTGGAAGACTTGGCTCAGCGAGTTGAAGCGTTGGAAAGCAGGAAAAATGAGTCTGTTGGCGCTTAAGCGAAGAGTAGAAAAACTGGAGTCAATTCGCGCGCAGAAGAGCCAGCACGTGGTTGTGGTGTTCTATGGTACGCCTGAGACGGATGAGCAGTCGGAAAAGCTGATTACGCAGGGTCGTTTGGATGCTGAACGGCTGGGCAAAGAACTGCAGGTAATTCGGATTGGTTGGCGCAGTTAGGAATGACCCGCCCCCTAATTGCCCGTCTAGTTCAGTGGTACTGTGTACATCACTCGTAAAGCGGTCAGACGAGTTTGGTCATTGCGCAGCGTTCTACGTACAGTGACATTCAGGCTTTGACCGTCTTTCTTTTGGTAGTCCATGCCCAATCGCATTTGAATAGACTCCGTTTTCGCTTGGTCTGGGGTCAGCAAGTAAACAGTTGTCTCGCTCAAGTAGCGAACGGAGCCACCCTTGCCAAACTTCTTGCTGCTGCCGTACTCCAAACCAAGTGACGGGAGAACGCGTCCACCTTCGTAATACGTCTCGTAGCTAGCATCTACGCCGACGGAGACTGTTGCCATGCTTTGCTCCTGCTTTGCGTAGAACAGTGCGTAGCTGCCACCTTGTTCCGAGTACGGTCGAAGGCTGGAGTAGACAATGGAAGTCTTACCAAAGGGTGTTATTTTTAGAGCCTCATCACTTTTTTGCACAGGGTTCAGCGTCACCTCAGCAAAAAGTTGATCCCCCAAACGTTTGCCGGTTAAGGTTTGAGACCCATCCAGACGCTTGGTATCGAAATTCATGCGGGTGTACCCCAACGTTGAGTGCAACGTAACGCCTCTATCCATTTGATCTGAACGATAGCCAGCAAGGCTAAACAGGTTGGCGTCCAAGGCACTCCCGTTACTTGCGATCGTCTCCTCGTCGTTGCCCAAAGTCACAGCAAAGCCAATTAACCCGTCCTCGTCTGTGGGGCGATCCGCGCCAAAAGCTAAATTCTTCGCTTTAATTTTTGTGATGAGGTTAGTGTCTGTTGCGTTATCACCCACGATGATTTCGCCGTAAGTCCACCCTGACCAGCTTCCTGCTATCGCGTCGCCGGTGGGATTGACATTTAAATTCAGACCAACGCGTGATTTCATTCCTGCTAGCTGATTCAAAAATTCTGCATTGACCTTGTTCTTGAGTAACGAGGTCTCACTAGCACCATCTGCTAATTGCCTTCCAAACCCAAACAGATCATCCATGTCGAACTTCGTAGGTGCGTAGTTCGCGTTGACGATTGAGTTGACGATCGGATTCGCAAATCGCAACTTGATACCTTGGTAGCTTCGCTGGGTGGCGCTCGGATTCATGCGAATCCAATCTAAGCGATTACTGATCGATGCCATCGCAAAGTTCGATGCACGACTGGTGATTTTTTCTTGTGCCTTGACACCTTGGACGACAGCTTCCTTTGTAACAGGTGATGGCAATCGCGCTGTCTGTGTTGAGCTGTTCGTCGTACCAGTTGCTCCGAAACTGGGTAGCAAATTACCAGCCGCATCCTTTAAGGGGGTGGAAGCGGGTGCTGTGTAGGCGACGGAGACGCTCTGCCCAGTGCCAATTGCTTGACCCAATGTCAGTGTCACCTGATTACTGGATACACCAACACCTGCGACTGTGGTCGGACTTCCGTCTGTCGTAACAGTGAAACTACTTGTAGCTGGAACAGACGATGTGTCTAG
>Ga0102899_1000534_pt1 | contig 12976 bp, 9 predicted proteins | sample Colrivmeta1555B3_FD_78455 | JGI IMG/M metagenome (GOLD analysis project Ga0102899, IMG submission 78455) | Estuarine microbial communities from the Columbia River estuary - metaG 1555B-3 | ecosystem: Environmental > Aquatic > Marine > Intertidal zone > Estuary | place: USA: Columbia River Estuary... | reverse complement strand
CTTATCCAACCTTTCCTTGAATGCGATTAGATCATTCTTTTCATGTAGCTCTATACCAACAATAGCCGGTCCAGATTCTTTATTATGTTTTTTATTAAACTGAAAAAAGGTAATATCATCCTTTTCACCTAAACCAAATGTTACAAAGTCTTTTAAAGCACCCGGTCTTTGGGGAAATTCGATTAAAAAATAATGCTTCAAGCCTTCATAAAACAATGCCTTTTCTTTTATCTCTTCTGTTCTAAGAATATCGTTATTGCTGCCACTAACGACACAAACTATATTTTTTCCAATTAATTTGTTTTTGGGAAATAATTCGAGAGCAGATATACTTAAGGCGCCTGCTGGTTCGACGACTATCGCCTCTTCATTATATAACTCAAGAATTGTAGAGCAAACCTTACCTTCTGGAACAGCTACAATTTCACTTAGTATTGATTTACATATATCAAAATTCTTATCTCCAACTCTTTTCACCGCCGCACCATCAACAAAACGATCAATTTCTTTAAGCGTAGTGTTTTCATTATTCTGGATAGAAACTTTCATAGAAGCAGCTCCTTCTGGCTCAACTCCAACAATTCGTGTTTCAGGGCTTAGTTGACTAAAAACGGTACACAGTCCCGCAGCTAAACCTCCCCCACCAATAGGCACAAATAAAAAGTCAATTTTTTCTTTCAGGTCTTGAAGAATCTCCAACCCTACTGTACCTTGTCCTGAAATCACTTCAAAATCATCAAAAGGATGAACAAAAATCGACTTATTCTCTTCACAATACTCCAAAGCCTTTTTTGATGCATCATCAAATGTATCTCCAAACAAAACAATTTCAACAGATGTCTTGCCAAAATATTCAACCTGTCTAATTTTTTGTGCGGGTGTTGTAGTAGGCATAAATATAGTTCCTTGAATACCCAAAACACTACAGGCCATTGCCACTCCTTGAGCATGATTGCCAGCACTTGCACAAACTATCCCTATTTGATGTTTGTTATGGCGTATTTGATAAATCTTATTGTATGCTCCTCTAATTTTATATGAACGGACTACTTGTAAGTCCTCTCTTTTAAAATAGATGTTTGCATTTAATTTAGCACTCCATTTTTCATTTTTTAATATTGGAGTATGTTTAACGATTCCTTCTAAATTTTCAGCAGCTTTTAATATATTTTGAAAGAGATCATTCATGACTTAGGTCTAAGATTTCGAACAGCAGCGCCAGCTCTCCATAATTCCGATGATTTAATTTCATCCAATTCTTCATTAAGTGTTGCTCGATAATCTTTTTTACTTCCTTCAGAAATAACACGTTTGGCTTCTTTTCCTGATTTTACACTTTCATATAATTCATTAAAAACAGGCAATGCGGCATCTTTAAATCTATTTTTCCAATCGAGCGCCCCTCTCTGAGCAGTTACCGATGTATTAGAATACATCCAATCCATCCCTTTTTCAGAAATTAATGGCATTAAACTTTCTGTTAACTCTTCTACTGTTTCATTAAAGGCTTCTGATGGAGAGTGCCCATTTTCACGTAAAACTTGGTATTGAGCTTCAAACATTCCTGCTAATGCTCCCATCAATATTCCTCTTTCACCTGTTAAGTCTGAATTTACTTCATTTTTAAAACTCGTTTCAAACAAGTAACCAGATCCGATTCCTATTCCGATAGATAACGCGTTTATTTCCGCTTTTCCGGAATAATCTTGATGAATTGCATAACTTGAATTAATTCCTTTCCCCTCTAGAAAATGTCTTCTTAATGAAGTTCCTGAACCTTTCGGAGCAACCATTACTACGTCAATATTCTTTGGAGGATGGATGCTTGTTTGATCGCTAAAATTTATTCCAAAACCGTGAGAAAAATACAACGTCTTTCCTTCCGTTAAATGACTTTTAACGATAGGCCAGGTATCTATTTGACCTGCGTCAGATAATAAAAACATTATTATTGTAGCCTTAGAGCATGCTTCTTCCAAACTGAATAATGTTTCGTTTTCTACCCATCCATCTTTCTGTGCCTTTGCCCAACTTTCACCTCCACTGCGTTGACCCACGATCACATTAAAACCGTTATCTCTTAAATTAAGAGCTTGACTTGGTCCTTGTACTCCATAACCAATTACAGCTATGCACTCGTTTGCTAAAACCTCTTTTGCTTTTTCTAAAGGAAACTCTTCTCTTAATACTACCTTTTCTTTTACTCCACCAAAATCTATTAATGCCATGTTTTTTTTGTTTAATTATTTAATTGAAAATCTTTCAAATATTCTTCTAATGTTTTCATTGGTTTAGAAATTGCAACTTTTCCAGATCGTGCAAATTCTAAAATCTCAATTTGATTTAATTCATTGTAGAGCAATTCAATTTCAATAGGACTTCCCGTCTTCTCTATCATTGTATAATCTTGCTCAATCGCAATTATTTTTGCTTGATGATTATTTAAAATTGACTCTGATTTCTTTAAGTCAATAAAAGAACCCGTATGCACTTTAAAAATTGCCAATTCTCTACTTACAACGTTATCATTCTCATGATAAAACGCTTTCAAAACTTCAATTTGCTTCTCAATTTGCCCAACAATTTTTCGGACCTGATCAAGTGAGACATTTACAACAATTGTATATCGATACACCCCTTTAACTTCAGACTCTGAAGCAGTTATACTTTCAATGTTGACATGTCTTCTTGTGAAGATGATGGTAATCCTATTTAAGATACCAATGTTATTTTCTGTAAAGACTGATATATTATATGTTTTCATTTAGCTTAATCTTATTTCAGAAACACTTGCACCTGTTTCAATCATTGGAAATACATTATCTTCTTGTTCAACAACAACTTCAAGTAAAAAAGAACCTTCTGAAGTTAATAAAGCATCAATTCCAGCGTCCAATTCATTTCGGCTTTCGACCTTCATGCCGGGGATAGAATAGCCTTTTGCAATTTGAATAAAATCTGGATTTTGGATATCTGTACCTGAATATCTTTTATCAAAAAACATTTCTTGCCATTGACGAACCATTCCTAAAAAATTATTATTTAAAATCACAATTTTCACATCGACTTTGGATTGCATAATTGTACCCAATTCTTGAATTGTCATTTGAAACCCTCCATCTCCGATAACAGCGATAACCTGCTGTTTTTTTGTACCAAAACTAGCACCAATAGCAGCTGGCAAAGCAAAACCCATAGTTCCTAAACCTCCAGAAGAAATTGCGCTATTGGTTCGATTATACTTATAATATCTGGCAGTTATCATTTGATGCTGGCCGACATCTGTAACGATCACCGCTTCTCCGTTAGTTTTAACTGAAATTTTATTAATTACTTCGGCCATTTTTAAATCTTTGATAGGATTTATTGATGGTAATGAAATTTTATCTCTTTCAACTTTATCACACTCCCTAAACTCATTAAGCCAAGAGTCATAATTCATTGATTTTACACCCTTAATTAATTCAACAAGTACTTCTCTTGCATCGCCATGAATTGGAACATCCGCTTTAACTATTTTATTTAACTCTGAAGCATCAATATCTATGTGGATGACTTTTGCTTGCTTGGCATACCTCGTTACATCACCAGTTACTCGATCATCAAACCTCATCCCTATTGCTATCAATAAATCACATTCATTTGTCTTAATGTTAGGAGCATAATTACCATGCATACCGACATAACCTACGTATAATGGGTGATTTGTTGGTACAGCTCCCAATCCGAGCAGTGTGCTTGCTACAGGAATTCCACTTTTCTCAATAAACTTGACTAGTTCATCTTCGGCACTTGAAAGCATAATACCTTGACCAATTAATAGAAATGGTTTTACAGATTTATCCAATAATTGAATTGCTTTTTTTACATCATTGAGATTAACAATAGGCTGGGGCTTATAACTTCGAATTAAATTACATTTCTGATAGTTAAATTCAGCTGACCCGAATTGAGCATCTTTTGTGATATCGACTAATACAGGCCCAGGTCTTCCACTCATTGCAATGTAAAATGCCTTTGCTATTGCCCCTGCAATGTCTTCTGATTTTGTAACTTGTATATTCCACTTTGTAACAGGCATAGATATCCCTATTACATCAGTTTCTTGAAAAGCATCTGTTCCAAGAAGGTGTGAATGAACTTGACCTGTAACACAAACAACTGGTGTAGAATCTATCATAGCATCTGCTAAACCAGTAATCAAATTTGTAGCACCAGGTCCCGAAGTAGCAAAACAAACCCCAACTTTTTTTGAAGTTCGAGCATAACCTTGAGCAGCATGTATTGCTCCTTGCTCATGCCTTACAAGTATATGCTTCAACTCCTCTTGATAATCAAACATTGCATCATAAATAGGCATAATAGCTCCACCAGGATACCCAAAGACTATCTCTACCTTTTCCTCCAATAAACATTTAATTACTATTTCTGCTCCTTTTAACATCTTCAATTATTTATCTGTTATACACCCTTTTGAGGCACACGAAACAAGTTTTGCATATTTAAACAAAACACCTTTTTTTACTTTTAGCTCAGGCTGAACCCATAATGAACGTCTAGCATTCAATTCATCCTCATCAATCAATAATTCTATTTTATTCTTGATTGCATCAATACTTATTTTATCTCCATTATTAACTAATGCGATAACTCCACCATCAAAAGCTTCAGGAGAAATATGCCCCACAACAAAGCCATGCGTACCACCAGAAAATCTACCATCAGTAATTAATGCAACTTTAGACCCGAGTCCAGCGCCAATAATTGCAGAAGTAGGTTTAAGCATCTCTGGCATTCCTGGCCCACCTTTAGGCCCACAGTATCGAATAACAATGACATCACCTTCCTTAACCAAACCAGAGTTTATTCCTTTCATTGCTTCAAATTCATCTTCAAATACAACTGCAGGTCCCTCGAAATAATTACCCTCTTTACCAGATATTTTTGCTACTGATCCTGTTTGAGCCAAATTACCATACATAATAGCCAAATGACCTTTTTCTTTAACGGGAGAAGTTACTGGAAGAATTACATCTTGATTAGGTGTTAGGTAATTGAGTTCTTCAAGGTTTTCTTTAAGTGTTTTTCCTGTGACAGTCAAGCAATCTCCATGTAACATGCCCAAGTCTAACAAATACTTCATGACTCCTGGAATTCCGCCAACATTGTGTAAATCTTCCATTAAATACTTACCACTCGGCTTTAAATCTCCCAATACTGGTGTTTTTTCACCTATTCTATTAAAATCATCTAAAGTCAGTTCTAAACCAACAGAATCGGCCATCGCTATTAAGTGCAACACAGCATTTGTGGAACCACCAAGAACAGTGATTAAGGTAATCGCATTTTCAAATGCTTTCATCGTCATGATATCTCTGGGCTTTATATCTAAACGAAGCAGATTCATCATAGCGACCCCAACGGCTTGGCATTCATTATTTTTACTTTCACTTAAAGCGGGGTTTGAACTGCTATATGGCAAGCTCATACCAAGCGCTTCAATTGCAGCTGCCATTGTATTTGCGGTATACATACCACCACAAGCACCAGCACCTGGACAAGAATTTTTTATGACTCCTTTGAAGTCTTCGTTTGAAATTGAATTGTTTAATTTTTGCCCAAGAGCTTCAAAAGCAGAAACGATATTTAACTTCTCACCATTCCAACTACCTGAATGAATCGTGCCGCCAAACACCATTATAGCTGGCCTATTTAGTCGACCCATAGCAATTATTGATCCTGGCATATTTTTATCACATCCAACAACGGCAACCATGCCATCATACCATTGAGCACCCATTACGGTCTCCATCGAATCGGCAATAACATCTCTAGAAACAAGCGAATACCTCATTCCAGCTGTTCCATTTGAAATTCCATCGCTAACACCAATTGTATTGAATATTAGTCCAACGAGATTCGAATTTATGACAGATTCTTTTATCGTAACAGCCATATCATTTAAATGCATGTTACAAGTATTACCCTCATAACCCGTAGAAGCTATGCCAATTTGAGGCTTCCCCAAATCTTCTTCTGTTAACCCTATGCCATACAACATTGCTTGAGCAGCAGGCTGGGTTTCATCTTGCGTAATCGTTTTACTATATTTATTTAAATCCATGATTTATAAAAAAACATTTTTGTATTCGTTAACAGAAACACGTCTTTTGTACATTTTTTGGATCAATGCACTTGAAGAGTCTTCCCAGTTCATCTCAAATTCATGTGTTTCAAACTTTTTTATTCCAATTATTTCAGCGGCTGTTCCACAGAAAAAAGCGGTATCTGCTTGATAAATTTCATCTGGATAAAAAAGTTTTTCTACAACTTCAATTTGAAGCTCTTTTGCTAGTTCAAAAACTGTTGCTCTTGTGATGCCAGCCAAGATATTTCCTAAAGGTGCTGTATATAAGATCCCATCTTTTTCATAAAAAAAGTTTGCTCCAGGCCCCTCAGCCACAAAGCCATGCATGTCCGTTAAAAGTGCTTCATCAAAACCCTTTAATTTAGCCTCATTTGTAGCTAAAATGCTATTTGTATAATGACCAACTACTTTAGCTTCAACAAAACATGATTTGGGATTAGGTCGTTGGAATGATGAAAGCATAACACTTAACATTTCAGCACCCAAATAATTACCCCATTCCCAAGCCAAGATTGTCAAAACTGGTTTACTGTTTGAGTTTAGCGACATATTGTCTGAAAGAGTAATTATAGGTCTTATGTAAGCATTTTTCAACTTGTTTTTCTCCAATAATTCATAACAAACAGCCTCCAAACGTTCAATACTTAGAGGACAATCAAACCCCATTGAATTTGCGCTATAAATCAGCCGTTGAAAATGCTCTTTTGCTTTAAAAACTCTCACACCATCACTAGTGTCATAAGCTCTTATTCCTTCAAAAACTCCGTTTCCATAATGAAGTGTATGGTTATAAACAGATAATTTAGTTTCATTTACTTTAACAAATTCTCCATCAAAATAAATAATTGTGTCATTGTTGTAATACATGCTATTCTATTTTAAAAAAAAAGCCTTTCTATAATGCTATAGAAAGGCTCGATAAATGAGTTTTCTACTTGGTTTATGTATGAATAATTAATTTGATATTTTGCTTTAGCTGTCTCATGTTTATTGGATGATTATAATTTTAGATTGGTTAATAACCTCCTCATTATTCGTAAGTACTTTTACAAAATAAACACCTGAAGCAACCCTCAAGATTGATTCACTTTCAACTGTATCAATTGAAGTACGAATTCCGCTAGTATTTAATACGATTTTACCTGAAGCATCGTAAAGGAAAAAAGTAATGTCAGAATTTGATCTAGAATTATAATTGCTCAATATGAGTTTGTCATTTCTATTGTATACATGAGTTGAAGAACTTGCACAATTATAATTACTAAAGATTGTTGACACTTCATGTTTCGAACCATTATAATCTACTTGAGATAAACGATAGTAACCTGATTGATTTGTTTTTTCATCTGTCCAGCTATATTCTGTTATTGTTTGAGTTGTACCATTCCCATCAATCCTTGCTATCTCTTCAAATGCGTTATCTGTTCTTTTTTCTATCACAAAAAAATCGTTGTTTACTTCCGAAATTGTTTTCCAGTTAAACTGAAGGTTTCCTTCATTGCAAGAAGAATAAAAATCAATAACTTCAGTAGGGAGAACGATAGAGCCACATGTGCCAGTGTATGTTGGCGGGCTTGGTGCAGCGGTATATAAGGTATTTCCACTTAGCGTTCTAGTGACATTTGATCCAGAACTTGTTGGAATTGTACCAAAATATGAGACGTTGATTGATGAAGCTGGCGAAGTTCCATCACTGTATAAATTATAATTACCTCCAGTCAAAAACTGACAGTCAACACCCGTGATATTGCAAACATTACTTGATCCGTTGGCACCATAAACATCTTTCCCTCTAGTACCCGGGGAGTTGTTTTCAAAAATGCAAGAATCAAGTTGAATTGTTATTGTTTTGTTTGAAGAAAAAGCACCAGTAGATACATATCTTGCGCCTATGGCACCACCTCGACAACCTGTCCCTCCACCTGTATTATTAATAAATTGACATCTTGAAAAATGCGCAGTACCCGATCCAATACGATAAGCCCCGCCGTAATGTGTTCCACTATTAGATGTGCTATTCCCATCAAATAAACAATCAATAACGCGAAGTGTTCCATTAAATTGAGAAATAGCCCCCCCTTCGTTCGCTACATTATCAGAAAAACGTGAATTTGTAACAGTAACATATGTATTATCACCACCTTCTATTCTTAAACCACCACCATTAAAAGAAGTTTTATAATTTCCAGAAAGGATATAATCTTCAATGATAAGTGTAATGTTATCGCCAAATGCCTCAACACCACCTGTATATGCAGTTGAAGGAGAATTACAATAACTTCCAGCTCCGTGCAAAGTAACCTCAGTGTCTTGATTTACGACGATGGCTGGATTTCCTCCAGATGCTCCATTCCCATAAACACTTACGTTCGTAAAAAGAATATTCGTTAGCGGAGTTCCACCTCCACCGATTGTAATTGCTTGACCACTATGACCTGGCACTTGTGTACCTTGATTTTCAAAATTAGTAATTGACAAACTTTCCATGCTAAAGTCACTTGCATTGATGTACATGAAATAATCAGTTGATGTACCATTTGTCAAATTATCAAAAATAGTTTTGTCATAACCAGCCCCAATAAAAGTTAAGCCATTCGCTGTTATAGTAAAATTACGATCATCTATATATGTCCCAGCATCTATATAAACGATATCTCCAGCACCCAAGGAATAAGTGGCAAACAAGTTAGTTAACGAAAGCTTTGGAGTTGACGGGGTTAATCCCGAATTAGTATTACTACCTATAGAAGTAGTAAAAACATCACCAGAATTCCCTAAATCATTTATATAATAACTTGTTGCACCTATATGAATAGGGAAACAAATAATAAGAACATAAAAATATTTCAGCATATTATTGATTTAAGTTAAACTCATTAATTCAGACGATTGCCAATTGCTTCTTCGTACAGAGCTAATTTAAAGAAGGTAAATGAATCTCAAAAATAAACTTGGTCAGCAGCTAGATAACTACGTAAAAACGCAGTATATGGGGTGAACAGTTACATTTTAGCGGTGAAATGCTATTAATTCAACTGATTGATATCGAAATTTCTTGAAACCGGGACTTCCTTATGGAAAGACTTTAATTTTAATTTATAGGATTGAGACTTACCATTTATATCTGTAATAAATCCCTTGTTAACTAAAAATGACTTATGAACTCTGCAAAAATCTGAAGACAAAGCATCAACCTCATTTTCTATTTTCTTTAGTGAAATTCTTTCCATTGATTTCGAAATAGTGTCATTTGAATCAAAGAAATAAGTTAAAACGTAATTATCATTTGCCTCAAAACAAATAACCTTATTCAATTGCACTTCAAATATACTTTTACCTGCATCATTACTCATTTTGAGCAAAGGTCCTTCATTAATCTCGCTTCCTTGTTCGCCAATTAATACAATCTTGTTCGATAAATCAACAAAGAGATTGTTTAAGAATACTGTAATGATAGGAATGAATGCTATGATTACAAAAGTTGTTATATAAATGAAAAAATTCGTAGAGTCTGATAGAAAAACAAAATAACTAATAACACCTATAATGATTGGCGAAAGGGCGAAAGGCAGGATTAGTGTCAACTCTGATTTTGTGTCAACCCACATTTTTTTAAAAACAAACTCAATTGCCAGTTTTAAAGAAAATATAGCAACAGCAACAATGATAGATTCTATAATAAATGTCCCTCTTCCTAAAAAAACAAAAGGATTTAAGACAAGACAGAACACCAAAATGAACCCAAAATAGATTAAATACTGATATGCGTTTTTTATTTGAATCATTCTTTATCCTTAGTTATGTTCCGAATAGCGACACTAACAAGCCAAATAAGTACCAAGAAAAAACCGATTAATAGAAAAATCATTTTCTTCTCATAGACAGCAATGTTGTTTAATAGATTTTTATTTTTTACAGCTAAATCTCTTTCTTCTCTGATTAATTTGAGCTCTAATTCTTTTTTATTTAAATCATTTTGAAATGTTAAATCATCTAATTGATTCTTTATATTAATACTACTTAAGTCATTTTTCAATTTTGTATACAAATCGTATTTAAAAGAGACCATTTTAAAATCACCCATCTGTTTAAACACATCAATCTGGGATAAATAAATAGATAATAAATGGCTTTTTAAATTGTTTTTTTTCGATATATCTTGAGCAGATTGAAAGAAATTTAAGGCATCTGAAAACTTTTTTTGTTTGAATGCTAATTCACCATTTAATTTATTTAAAATAATTGATTCTTCAATATTTGATGAGCCTATCAATCGAGTCACTCGATCTAATGAAATTCTGGCATCAACATAATGATTAATCTTTATATAAACATCGGATATACCCAATAGAGCATAAATAATTCCTTCCGTATTATTTGCTCTTTCTTCAATTAATAGAGAATTATTAAAATAAGTCAATGCCAAATCCAAACTATCAACGACAGAATATATTTCACCAATATTGTAATACCTTATCGATTTCTGTAAGGGTTGATTAAGGGATTTTTCGATATCAAGACTTTTGTGAAAATATTGAAGTGCTTTTGGATAATTTTCCTGTAATTTATAGATACTACCAATGTTATTATAACACGCTGATATTCTTGCAGTATCATTAATTTTTTCAGAAACATTTAATGCTTTCAGGTAATTATTAAGAGAACTAATGTAATGCCCTTTATCCTTGTTTAAAATACCTAGAAGGGTATAAGCATTAACTGTATATAGTGAAGGTTTAGATTTTTTACTTTTATTAAGCAACTCATTTGCCTTATTTATGGCATCCTTCGAATTCTTTTCATAGGCATCAAAAGCAATTGAATCAAGGCGTTTTAAAACTTCATCACGAGATTGAGCACTTAGATTTAATGCTAATAATAACATTAAAAAGCTGGCCGTAATAGTCGTAATATATTTATTAATTCGCTCCATTTAAAGGGTTAAAATACACTTTTAAAGTATACCCCGATAAAAGAAACGAGAAAAATTTAAATTCTAGAACGGTAAACTTTAGTGAAGGGATTTGGTGTCACAAATTTCAAACACAATTCAAAACCACCTCTAAAATTTGAAGCCTGTGTCAATTTCGAAACATTCAAATCATACGAAAAACAAATTGAATAATTTGCATAATCAACTCCTGCTCCAATAATTACAGCATCATTCCATCTGTGATGTACCCCTATAAAAACGGCTGATGATTTTGTGAAACCTGTAAAATGAGCTCCTTCTTTTAGTAGATAACGGAAATTTGAGCCATAAACGATTTCATTTAACTTACCTTGTACATTAACATAAAAAGATGGTATATATGTTAAATGATGATTTTCCTTTCCTAACTCAAGATTACCAAAAACAGTAATTCTTGAATTCGTTTTTTCGGTTAATAGTTTATTAAATGTCGCTTGAGGCAGTCCAAAATGAAATGCTGAAACACCAAAGTTTACTATCACACCATCATTAGCTCCTATGAATGATTGACCTTCTCCATAAGACCAAACAAGTCCAGCTCCAGCATCAAAATAAGCATATGATGAGTTATAAAATGATTCGTTTGAACTTAAGGAAGCGTCATAAGAACCATCATACTGACTTTCCCAACGTAAATTCGAAAAATCAATTGATCGCTGACCAAAACCACCCATTAATCCAATACTAAATCTATTCTTTGCATCCATTTTTATAACACTTGAAAGATTCAAATTTCCTTGTGTTTGATTTAATTTTGAATCACCCGAATTATCATTAAAAACATCTATCCCTAACCCTATGAAAGCGTTCTTTCTTTTATCTTTTGTAGTAGCAATATCAAAAGAAACATTCGAAGTTTGAAAGGGAGCCCCTACAGAGTTCCATTGTTGCTTATAATTAATAATTGCTCTTAAATCATTATTTAAAGCTGTATTTCCTGGGTTCACTAATAATGGCGTATTTGCCATTTGAGAAAAATGAACGTCTTGGGAATACAATTGCCCAATAACATTTATAAAAAAAGCGATGGTTAAACTAAATTTCATATTACTCTTATTTAAGAAGTGTTACGTTACCTTTTTGAAGTATTTCTTGTTCATTTCCACTGATTTTAATAATCAACAAATAAGCGAAAACGGCAGGATCAAGTTCCTTCCCCTTGTATTTTCCATCCCAATATTGATCTATACGATCTGTTTCAAAAACTAGCTCTCCCCAACGATCAAACACCCTCAAATTCATTTCTTGAACGCAACTAGGATTAATTTTCACTTTGAAATAATCATTATTACCATCTTCATTTGGAGAAAATGCTGTTGGAACGAACAATTCTCCACAGTCTTCAGTAACAATTACACTAACACACTCTTCGTCAGTACAACCGTTTACATCTGTTAACACCGCACAATATGTTGTTGAAACGATGGGCTGTACTATAATAGTTTCACTTGTTTCATTTGTGCTCCAAACAATATTTCCTATACCTGTCGCAGTTAGCGTAGCAGAATCTCCCTGACCAATTGTTAAATCAGAAACAATCGTAATCTGTTCAGATAATGGAGCTGGATCTACGGTCAAACTTAATCCACTTGAAACACAACCTGTTGAAATTTGTTGAACTGTTACTGAATAAGTCGCTGGAGATAACCCACTAAAGACTGTACCTGCTTGATACGTTGTGCCATTGATTGAATATTGATAATCAGCGCCAACTGGGGCTGTTATTGTAATTTCTCCAGTCGCAGTTAAGCACGAAGGTTGTGCAGTAACTGATCCCGTTGGTGCAGAAGGACTCGATGGAGCAGGATCTACGGTCAAACTTATTCCACTTGAAACACAACCTGTTGAGATTTGTT
>Ga0102899_1000512_pt1 | contig 13278 bp, 12 predicted proteins | sample Colrivmeta1555B3_FD_78455 | JGI IMG/M metagenome (GOLD analysis project Ga0102899, IMG submission 78455) | Estuarine microbial communities from the Columbia River estuary - metaG 1555B-3 | ecosystem: Environmental > Aquatic > Marine > Intertidal zone > Estuary | place: USA: Columbia River... | reverse complement strand
ATTATTCCAGAATTAGAAAAAGTTAATTATGGGAATGATTTCAATGTAAAATCACACGGTAATTTTGGAATGATGGAAGTAAAAGACAACAAAATAACACTTTATGGTGTTTGTCTTTCTTACCAGCAATCAAACGACTCATTATTCCACATAAAACAAAATATCTCTGCAAGAGCTATAAATCATGAAAAAGGAATTGATCGCTGTAAAAATGTGAAACACGAGTTGACAATTGAAGGAAACAAATTAAAATTAAAATCAGGTTATTCTTTCCCGTCAAAAGACAAATTAAGAGATCAAGAAATTACAATTATTATTGAAGTACCAAAAAATGGAATCGTTAAAATGAATCAAAAAGACATAAAGCTTGGTATCGAAAACGAGGATATTGATACAGAAACCTTTAATGAAAAAGGCTATTTAAAAGGCGATGGCACATACAATCATTGGGACTAATAAAAAAAGCCATCCTTTGTGGATGGCTTTTTTATTGTTCAATCTTCAGTATTACGATCAATGATATCTGACTGATCTTTTTTCTTTTTTTGATTGTTCTGTATAAGGTACATAATCAATCCAACAACACCTCCTATAATAGCTCCTGTTAACATAATCTTATCTTTTTTTTAACCAAGATAACAGTTTTTCCATTATTTCAAATTCAATTGGTAAATTTGACCATGAGTTTTTTCAAACCAAACACTTGTTTTACCGAAGATTACAATGAAATAGGGCAATATAAATTAGCCTGGCGTCTAACTTTACTGTTTTCTATAGTTTTTTCGATACTGACAGTACTTTTTATCAATATTGATTTTATTGGAGCTACCATTTATGGCGTTGTTTTTTTATTATCCATAAGCTCTCACATTTACCTAAGAATAACCAATAAATCGAAATTTATCTATTGGCTATTTACAATTTCAGCTTCAGCTCTAATTATAATCTCAATTCACACATTACTATATACGCTCCACTACTCTGACATACTCTGGATGATAAACATCATACTCTTTGCGTTTATCGGACTTTCTTATCGCATCGCTTTTTTATTTGTTGTTATACACTCTCTTTCGCTTATTTATTACGTATTTTTCTCATTGAATGAGCATATTTCTCAGCTTAAAATCAGAAGCACACTTGAATTATCTGCGGTTGCTTTTGAAATAGTTTTTGCTTTTCTGGTCTTAACCTACTTGAGTTATCTAAACATTAAGCATCAAAGGTATTCACAAGAGCAATTAGAAAAATTGAACCAACAATTACAAGGTAAGAATAAAGAGAATGTTGTCCTCATAAAAGAAGTACATCACAGAGTAAAAAACAATTTGCAAATTGTAGTTAGTTTATTAAGAATGCAATACAATCAGTTAACAACAGACGAATCTAAAAACGAATTCAAAGCTGCAATTGATCGCATAATGACAATTTCAATGATTCATGAAAAACTTTATGCCTTTGACGATTTATCAAAATTGGAGTTTAATGAATATATCACAAATTTAGTTAATGACATTACTAGTTTACATGCGAATAAAATTGATGTCAATCTTATATTAAATCAAAGAGATTCTTCACTCAACTTAAAATACATTATTCCTATTGGCCTTATATTAAACGAGCTAATCACTAATTCCATTAAGCATGCTTTCAAAAAAGAAGGGAATAAATTAATTACTATTCAATTTCAGGAAATTGAAAATGGATTAACTAAATTAAGTTACTCAGACAATGGTGTTTGGATTGAAAAGCAAGTTGATGGTTTTGGTACAGAATTACTTCTTGTTTTATCAGAACAATTGGATGGAAAAATGAGTCGAAAAAGCTCAACAACTGAGATAGAATTTAACTTTTCTGAAGAATAAAAAAACTGCGAAGTCTCTCCTCTTCGCAGTTTTTCTTTAAGAAAAAAGTGGTTAGGTCATTTTTCTTTAATCTAATTAAAATCGCAAGTTAAGCTTCTACTACTACGCTAAAACTATAAAAACAAATCAAAGCTTTAACTTTACGATTAAAGTCTTATCCGTGGCATGATAAAACCTAAACATTTAAAGATATTAATATCCCCATTTGTTTCTAGAACAAAGTAAATGAAGATATAATGTATTGTCAATAGGTATAAATACCTGTTTTTAATACATGGAATTTTAAAAGATTGATTACCAATAATTTAAATTTTACAAAAAGTAAAAAATCATGAAAAAAAACTTAATCTTACTTGTTTTAGGAATTAATTTGTCATTATCAAGCGATAATTCTACTGCTATTACCATTAAAAATTTTCATGAAATAAACTCTGATTTATACCGATCAGCTCAACCGAACAAAAAAGAAATGATACAACTTAATCAAAATGGGTTTAAAACAGTCATCAACCTTCGTTATCGCATAAATGACCAATCAGAATTAAAAGAAACTCAGATAAGTGAAAATCGCGTAAGGCTTCATGCAAAGAATCTTTGCTATAACGACATACTTAAAACGATGAAAACAATTAAATCAGCACCTAAACCAATTTTAATGCATTGTCTACATGGCTCTGACAGAACTGGATGCATGGCAGCTGTTTACCGCATGGTTTTTCAAAATTGGACGAAGGACGAAGCTATCAAAGAGTTTCTTGATCCCCAATTTGGTTATAATTCAAAAATCTTCCCAAATATTTTAGACACATTGGAAGCTCTTGACTTGAATCGACTTAAAAGAGACTTAATTACTAATTAATATCTTATCTTGCGTTTACTTTAAAACGCTACAATGAGAGTTGACCATCAAACAAATATTTTTGAGTTAATTAAGATTAAGATCAAAGGTCAGGACAATCTAGCTAATGCGGTTGGAGATGTATTAAGTATAAGTCCTGATGCTGTCTATAGAAGATACCGAGGAGAAACTGCTCTTACTATTTTTGAGTTGGAAAAACTTTGTAAGCATTTTGAAATTTCCTTGGACTCTTTGTTTGAAATGAATAAAAATAAAGTTGTCTTTGATTTTGTTCCCTTGGATACGTACGAATTTAGCATGGACAATTATTTGGAAGGGATTCTAAAAAACATCAAGATAATCAAGGCTCAAAAGAATCCTGAACTAATAATGGCAATTACAAATACACCATTTTTTCAAATTTTAAATTACCCACACCTTGTTCGTTTTAAATTGTTTTTTTGGGCAAAAACGCATTTAATGATTGAAGGATATGAAACTAAATCATTTGACTACGAACAAATCTCTAGCAAAACATTTGATACGGGATTGGAAATATTGAAAATATACAATAGTATTCCATCCAAAGAGATTTATGACCCAGAATTGCTAAGAGGATTCACACGAGAAATCTTTTATTATTTTGAAGCCAATCATTTTAAAGATCCAAATTATGCTTTGTATATGTTAAAATTATTGGATCGTTTCGTTGATCATCTAGAGGCTCAAGCAATTATTGGAAAAAAATTCGTTTCAACAACTACTCCACCTGCATCGGGGAATGATTTTGAAATGTATCACAACGAAACATTGAATGCAAACGCATCAATCTATTACAAAACAGATGATCATGCAGGACTTCACATTACGCACAACTTATTGAATTCCATCCATACACATGATGCCGAGTATTTAAAGGATAGTTTAAGCGTCTTAAACAAGCAATTGGCAAACTCAAGTTTAATTAGTATTGTTAATGAGAAGAATAGAAATAACTATTTCGCTCAAATTCGCCAAACAATTAACTCTTTCAGAAAAAAAATTGAAGTCCAATTAATCGATTAATTACGATTTCCGCCTATTAAATTGCCCAAAACTGCTTACCTTTCTTTTTTCTTGCGATTTCCGCAAGTCGTATTAATCCCCTTGCGTAATTCCGTTTAATAAAAGCCTTAGTTGACACATACATTTGTTCAAACGAAAACCAAATGTTATGAATAATTCAACTTTAAAAAATACGAAACACAATCTTGTCTTTTGGATGTCATTGTTGCTTTTAACGATTGCGTCCCTAATTTCAACATCAACTTTTGCTCAAGAAAATCCATGGGAAACAAAAGCAACTAAAAGTCCTTGGGGAACTCAACCTCAAAAACAAATTGAAACGAACAGTCAAGATTCAATCAATCTAAAATCTCAATTTTCAGATGCCGACATTCAATCAACTACCATTGAATTTGATACTACAGGGATTACCACAATCCCATCAAAACAAATCATTGTTGAATGTCAGGCTACTCAAAATTCAAATTCAATAAAATCAAGCCCACACTTGGATTCTGTTCTATTTAATAGTCGTTGGTATTTCGCTGAAGATTTAGACAACGAAACTTTAGATTTCATTCAATTTAAAGGAACGAAAGCCATCAATACAAGCGCTTCTTTTTGGACTGCCTTTGTTACCTGTGGAATATTTAATGTTCTTGCCGTTCCACCAAATTTAATTGGATCTTCAATTCCAACTACAAAAATGAAGAAGGCAGTTAAAAAATTTAAGAATGACAATCCTCATCTTCCAAAGGAAGCCATCAAAAAATACAAAAATGGAATTCAAGGAACGAGAACAAAAAAATCATTCCTAGGATGTATCTCAGGAATCACAGTAAACATAGCCATCTTATTTGGCTTGATCTCAAGATTATAAAACAGAAAACCAATAAATACAAACAATTAAAAAACAAACAATTATGAAAAAGATAATCATTAACTCGCTAATTATTTTTGCTTTAAGTTTCAATCTTCAAGCTCAATCAAAACCTTCAATTGCAGCTGGAAATCCAAATGTTAATGGCCTGTACGCCTCACCAACAATTGCATCAAAATTAATTCGACTTGAATTAATAAAACTAGACATGTATAGTGTTTACGATGAATTTGATATGGAAGAAGTATATGCAACTGACTCAATGTACAAAACAAGTTGCCTTAGCAAATCATGTTTGGTTGATTTTGGCTCAAAGTTAAATGTTGATTACATGGTGAGTGGAAGTTATGACAAACTTGGAAACAAGATTGTTATCTCCATCAAAATAATCGACGTAAAAAACAACACTATTCACATGTCAGGTGTAAGAGAATTCAATGACGACGAAGCTGAAATGCAACGTATGACAGAAATTCTTCTACGTGAAATGCATGGCTTAGATGTTGCAAAGGAAATCAACGATCGGTTGAAGTTTAATAACGAAATGATCACGAACAACAATGTTGGAAAGATCAACAACTCTGGTCCGCGAATAGGATACGCAATGATGACGGGTTCAATTTCAGAATTTGCTACACGACCTGCAGATCAAGGTGGTCTAGATATATTCCCAGGCGTTAGTATGATAGGATATCAAATTGAAGGACAATATGTTGGGACTGAAAACTTCTCTGCATTGGTTGAAGGAATCTTTAATGTTTCAGGACTAGAACAAGGGCGATTTATCCCAACAATTTCATTACTTAATGGTTTTCGTTTTGGAAAAGCAGGTTGGGAATTCGCCTTTGGTCCTGGTTTTGGTTTAAAACAAGTGTCGAATGGATTCTTTGATACAGATGGGACATTTGGTGATGCCGGAGACTATATTAGTGAAAAAGACTGGACTTCAATAGCTTATGACACTAAAGGATTCAACAACGAAGATAACTTCCCTCAATATTTTGAGAGTGGTACCTATACTGCCCCATTACCATCTGAATTCAATAAAGATTATGACTTCAGCAAAGAACATGGAGACACACGCGGAGTAACCAAACTAAATACAACTTTCTTGTTTGCTTTTGGAAGAACATTTAATGCAGGAGCATTAAACATCCCTGTGAATGTTTTCTATTCTTCAAGAAAAGGCGGAGGAATGGCAGGAGTAAGTGTTGGTTTTAACGTTATGAAATCAAAAAAACCAATTAATCCTAGAGAGATATAACCAACCATGTTGAATTTTAATTCAACAATTCACAGAAAAGGAGCCTTATAAAGGCTCCTTTTTGTATTTAAATATAAGGTGAAATAAAATGTTATTTCCCTGATTTCAATATCGAAACACCTGAACCAAAGACATTGCCTTCACCATAAGGTGATCCAACACCATCCCATTTTTCCCATTTCTTTAATTCAATGTATTGTGGGTTTTTAGAAATTTGTGAAGCTTCAAGTTGAATTGCTTCAGCGTTAAATCTTGCTGAAATAACCAAACTAGAATCTCCTCTCGCCTTTTCGATTCTCGCATTAGCTAAATACTCTTGCTCCTTTTGTTTTTCTTTTGCTGTTAAATTTCGTTGTTTTTGAGTTTCTTTATTTGTTATCTCTTGAGCAATATTAGGTGGCAAATTAACATCTGCAATTTCAACATAGTGCAAAGTGATATAATTCCCTTTGAAATCTCTTTTCAAAATAGACTCAATTTCACCTTCCAACGCTTCTCTCTTAGAACTATAAACTTGCTCATAAGTATAACGACCAATAACATCCTTAATTGCACCTTTAGCCTTATCATCTATAAAAGTAATGTAATCTGGTCCGTGACGTAAGTGTAAATTAGCAGTTCTACCAGCGGAAGCAGCGTAGTTCACTGCAATTTTCACATTGATATCTGTACCATTGATATCCATTACCTCAGAAGTATAAGTTTTTGATTGCTGACGTGTATTATACGTAATCATTTCATTCCATGGCGCTATAAAAATTGTCCCCTCGCCATATGTTTTTGCTTTTTCAACACCACCTCCGTACGGACGATAAATAAAGCCCTCTTCTCCAGGGTTAACATCCGTCCATGACATAATAAACATGATAAAAAGAATTAGTGCCATTACTCCTATTAGCACATATCGCCCTATTTTTTTGGGATCAATATTAAATTGTGGCATTTGTTGTTTAAAATCATTCATCGTTTTTCTCTTTTGTTTTTCTAATTATATAATCAATCACTAAATAGGATGTTCCTGCAACTAAACCTAGCGCTAAAACTTTTATAAATGGAGAACCTTTCATTAAATATCGAAACGATAGAAAGATCACACCACCGATCATCACTGACCCAAAAATCAACCTAAAAATGAATTCATTTCTTTTATCCATCTGACTTTTTTCTTTAAAGTTAACATTATTAGATCGAATTCGTTTACCGCTTATAATATAGTAAACTCCATTTTTAAGTCTAAATAGTCAGAAGTATCTTTATATTTATAGCAGTGAATTATGTGATAATCGATATTGAAACAACTGGAGGGAGTCCTAAAAACTCGAAGATAACCGAAATTGCCATCTACAAACATGATGGAGAAAAGGTTATTGACGAATTCACTTCGCTTGTCAATCCTGAAATTCCAATCCCACCGTTTATCGTTCAGCTTACCGGAATTAATGATAGCATGGTAAAAACTGCACCTAAATTCTATGAAATAGCCAAACAAATCATCGATTTTACAGAGGATTGTATTTTTGTAGCACACAATGTTGGTTTTGATTATGGAGTGATTCGAGCGGAATTTAGAAGTTTAGGATTTGATTATAGAAGAGAACATTTATGTACTGTTCGAACGGCTCGTTATGTATTACCTGGGCATGATTCATATAGTTTAGGTAAATTAACAAGGAGTTTAGGTATTGAATTAGTAGGAAGACATAGAGCTGGTGGTGATGCATTTGCTACAGCGCAATTGTTTACTTTACTCATGCAAAAAGACCCAAATAAACTTGCTAATTTCATTCAAAAGGAAGTTAATCCAAAACGATTACATCCAAATTTAGATGTAAATGAATTAGATGAAATCCCGAATAAAACAGGAGTTTATAAGTTTTTCAACGAAGACAATAAACTAATCTATATTGGAAAAAGCATCCATATTCGAAAACGAATCGATCAACATCTTCGTAATACGAAAACTAAAAAAGGGTTGACGATGCAAAAGGAAATTGCAAGAGTTGAATTTGAAGTCACTGGCTCTGAGTTGATTGCACTTCTTCTAGAATCATCCTTGATAAAAAAACATTTACCTATTTACAATCGTTCTTTACGAAGAAATCAATTTCCAATTGGATTGTTTCACTACAAAGATGATCATGGCTACATTCGCTTTTATCTAAAAAGAACAACGCAAACATTGGAATTACCATTAACTAATTTCATCAGCACCAAAGAAGGAACTAAGTTCATGGAACAAATGGTAGAGAAATACAATCTTTGCACAAAACTCTGTAATTTATACGCTTCGCAAAGTTCTTGTTTTCAGTATGAACTAAAAAATTGTCTTGGGGCTTGCATACAAGAAGAAGATGCTGATTTATACAATGAACGATGCCAATCTTTAATTGATGAATTATCTTTAAATGAAGAAAGTTTTTACATCATTGATAAGGGAAGACAAAACAATGAAAAAAGTTTGGTATTAGTTAAAAATGGGTCTTTGGAAGGTTATGGATATGCTCCTTTCCATTTTAGAGGAAGACCTCAATCCAGATGGAAAGATTTTATAACAGAGATACAAGAGGACAGGGATGCAAGAACAATTTTAAAACTGTTTTTACGTAAGAATAAATCACATGAAATTGTGAAACTCTAAATGTTATTTGCTCCAAAAAACCAATTTCCAACGAGCATTACTACAACCAATCCTACAAACACAATCATATCCATCGTTTTAATAATAAACGTAGAATAAGCAGATATCGTTGGCAAAAAAAAAGCCTCACTAAATGCGAAGCCTTTTAAATTGAAGAACAATTTTATTTTTTATTCCTTAATAAATTTAATTACCTCTGATTGACCATTGTAATTAATGGTTACAAAATACATACCTGCATCAAAATTTGTTGCATTCAAATTTAATAATGGACTTGAAACCACATCGTAATTAGCCATTACCTGACCTGAAGCGCTCGTAACTACAACAGATTTTAAATCAATATCATTTAAACCACTTAAGAAAACCTCACCATTTGAAGGATTCGGGTAAACTAAAAACTTAGACTTAGTCATTGCATTTGTCCCCAAAGAGCAATCCGTAATATGTAAATAATAGTAATCAACAATTATCTCATGAGGATTCCCAGGAGAACCAGGAACATATGCAGTTGTAGTAATTACCTGCTGAAAACTTCCAATATCAGAAACTGTTGGATTTCCTACAAGAGAGATACATCCAGAAGTACCACCTTCAAATGTACATGCATCTGTTGGACTTACCACATTAGAAGCCGCCGAACAAGAGTAAGAGAAACTTGCTGGCAAACCTGTCCAATTCGTAATTGCGACACTATCCATAGGAAAAGTTATAGGCCAAATAATGACAACCGTTGTATCAATAGGAACGACAACTGTTATCACTTCAGAATAAGGAGTATCCACACATGCTGGAGCCATTCCAGTTGCACTATCAGGATAAACTCCTGGCTCAGTAAATGATCCGTCTGGTGTACATTGAGCGTTAGCTCCAAAGATAGTTGTACAAACAACCAAAATTAATAGTAGTAGTTTTTTCATAGTGTTTTATTCGTTATTTGAGGACTAATATAAACTAATTAATCCGTAAACTATTTCTTTTCAGAATAATTGACCTTAAGAATTGACTTGAAAATTTTCTTAAGTGTTTGAATTTGAATATCGTGTTTCCCAGAATAAATGAGCGTTGAAAAGTCCATCGACTTATAAAAACTCACTAATTCATTTTTACTTTCACCATTATAGAATTCATCCTCATCACCGATTACAAACCAATTATTTTGTTTAGCAGAAGTAAACATGGTAGGTTTTAAATCTGGAGGATAAACACATGCCCACAAAATCAATGCTTTAAATCCAATGGATGATTTATTATACAAGCGTGCTGCAGTTGCTCCTCCTTGAGAAAAACCGAGCACGTAACAATCGTCAATTCCATATTCATTTCGAAGAGTAATTGCTAGCTCCTCCAACCAATTGTAATTGTCTTCAATGTCCAATTCTCTAGCTTCCTTTGTCATCCAGGAAGCTCCAACTCTTCCACTTGAACCATTTAAATAAAAGCGATGCATCCCTTCTGGAGCTACAATTAAAAAATCGTCAGAAACTTCCGTGAATTTCCGAATAAAGTATTTAGCTAGTTGACCATAACCATGTAAAACAAATAATATCCTTGTTGGCTTTAACGAAGGTTCAACTATTTCGTACCTGAATGTTTTCGAACTTACAATACTTCTTTCCATCTTTTTTCAAAGTTAATTAAATACTGGCATTATCATTGTGGCGATAGAGTTTTTAGTAATTTTATCACGTGATTAAATCTAGTATCTTTTTAGTGTTTTTTGCCTTTTGTTTGCTTCCTAAAATGGGTGAAGCTCAAGAAATCACAATTATAGATAAACTAACCCAACAGTATATCCCAGGAGCAAAAATCTGGTCTAAAAATCCCAGTATTCAAAAACTTGCCTCTAACAAAGGAAGGTTTCAATTGAACGACTTTTATGCTGCTGATTCTATTTACATTTCTTACACATCTTATGGCGTTGAAAAATATGCTGTGAATGATTTGAAAAACAAAGTTTGGGTAGAGCTAAGTGATGAACACATAGCCATTCATGAAATGGTTGTAACAGCAAATCGTTGGGAGCAAGACAAATCTAAACTACCAAACCGAATCCAACGTATAGATGTGAAACAAATTCCTTTTCATTCACCACAAACAGCAGCGGATTTACTAGAAAGTAGCGGGTATGTTTTTATTCAAAAAAGTCAGTTTGCAGGGGGATCGCCTCAAATAAGAGGTTTTGGAACAAATCGTGTCTTAATTGTAGTGGATGGAATACGAATGAATAACGCTATTTTTCGTTCAGGAAATCTTCAAAATATAATTTCTATCGATGCCAATTCTTTAGAGGGAGCAGAAGTGTTATTTGGTCCAGGAGCAGTTGTCTATGGAAGTGATGCGATTGGTGGAATTATGGATTTCTCAACAAAAAAAGCAATGCTTAGCACCGACTCTATTGCCAAAAATTTAAAAACGAACGTGTATTCTCGCTACTCATCGTCAGCAAATGAATTAACGAACCACATTGATTTTTCTATTGGAGGACAAAAATTGGCTAGTACAACAGCCATTAGCTATTCAAAATTTGGAGATTTAAAAACGGGTAAATATGGCCCTGAAGCATTTTTGAGACCTAGTTATCAAACTGGAGATGTAATAAACCCATCAACAATAATCAATCCCAATCCAAGAATTCAAGTTGGATCTGAATATAGCCAATTGAATTTATTACAAAAAATAATATATCAACCAACGAAATACCTGCAACTTGAATATGGAATGATAATCGCAGAGTCTTCAAATGCTAATAGATACGACCGATTAATTCAAGACATTGATGGAGACCTGATTTTAGATTATAGTACTTGGTATTACGGACCTCAAAAATGGATGTTGCATAAAATTGCTTTGAACTATACCAAACCAACCCTTTTGTTCGATAATGCTAAAATGATTATTGCCTATCAAAATCAGCAAGAAAGTAGACATGATGCAAAAATTACGACCTCAAATATAAGACGTCAATTTGAAAATGTTAAAGCATTTTCTTTCAATGCTAATTTTGACAAAACCCTTGACTCTTCAACCACATTATACTATGGCACAGAGTATGTATTCAACCTTGTAAATTCCAACGCTTACAAAGAATCTACAGATGGCACACAATCCATCATTAACTCCCGTTATCCTGATGGATCTACATGGAAAACGGGTGGTGTATTTTTCAATATTGAGCATCAAATTAATGAAAAATTGATAGCCCATCTTGGTGGACGATTTACGATTTATGAAATAAATGCTGATTTTGATACAACTCTTTTTGCATTTCCAGTTGTTAACACGAAAAATAAGAATAATGCCCTCAATGGAAGTTTAGGATTAGTTTACACACCTAATCCAACATCCCAATACTATTTAAACACTTCGACTGGATTTAGAGCTCCGAACATAGATGATTTAGGGAAAGTTTTTGACTCTGAACCAGGCTTTGTTGTAGTTCCAAACACAAACCTTAAGCCTGAATATGCTTATAACGCAGAAATAGGTTTCATGAACAGCTTTAAAAATAGATTAAAGCTAGACGGCGCTATCTATTACACTTATTTGGATAACGCTTTGGCTAGAAACAACTTTCAATTAGACGGAGCAGATAGCATTTTATATGAGGGACAAATGTCAAAAGTTCAAGCAATTCAAAATATCAGTAATGCATATGTTTATGGAGCTCAAGCAGGACTAGAATTAATTATTTATAAGGGATTATCTCTCTTGTCAACAATCAATTATCAAAAAGGATTTGATTTTGACAACACATCAAAGTCGTATTTTCCAAAAACTCACATTGCACCATTATTTGGAAGAACAACGATTCAATACAAAAGAAGGCAATTTCAAATTGCATGCTATATGGTTTATCAAGCTGAAATGAAATTTGAAGATCTCCCTTTAATTGAGCGAGACGAAATAATTTATGCAAAAGATGAAAATGGAAACAATCACACTCCAGGTTGGTATACCCTTAACGTTAAATCGAGCTATTTCTTTAACAAGCATTTATCTCTAAATGCTGGGATCGAAAACATAACAAATCAACGCTACAGAACTTTTGGTTCTGGTATATCTTCCCCAGGGACCAATTTCATTATTTCTCTTAAAGGAACTTTTTAAATTTCGTCGTTTTTGAGGTAATATTTCATGTGCTTTGAACTGAAATACCATCTTCTGACAAATTCACCTGTAGATTCAATTTTAGGCTCATAACTATACACCTCATCCGGGTGTGTAAATTTCACAGGCCTTGTCTTACCCACTGTAATCACAATATTTTTCGCTAATGTTTCCAAACTTGGCTCAAATGAAACTGCGTAAATTTTCTCAGTACTCATTCCTAAATCTGTGTATAATTCTGTTTCTGAAGTTTGAAAAGGCACTTGATTCCAAACGGTATAAAATCGTCTAAAACATGAGTTCTGAATTTTTAAATCGATCATGAAGTCTTTGTAAGCTTCTGTTGTAATATTTTCAAAACTAACTTTCAATTCTGCCTGCGCACTAGAAGGAACAACTATTGGCGAAGTAATTGACTTTGTTTTACCATCTACATAAAAAATGTAATTAAAGTTTCCCATGTACCCAAACTCCGCTCTTTTTGCTACTTGTTTTGTCCCAATCGCTTCATTTAATGCTCGATCTAGTAGATTTACTGTAATTATTTGATCAACGCTGTCATCCGCATCTAAATGCTCTTTATAGACGGTGTAATTGTACTTTTCTGTCCCTAAAATTTTTAATTGAGATTCAATGTGT
>Ga0102899_1000508_pt1 | contig 13454 bp, 11 predicted proteins | sample Colrivmeta1555B3_FD_78455 | JGI IMG/M metagenome (GOLD analysis project Ga0102899, IMG submission 78455) | Estuarine microbial communities from the Columbia River estuary - metaG 1555B-3 | ecosystem: Environmental > Aquatic > Marine > Intertidal zone > Estuary | place: USA: Columbia River... | reverse complement strand
TGGAAATTGCAAATGTTTTATTTTCCAACTGATCCACAGTCTGAATATCACTATTATAAGGCACATGTATCCCCCAGTGTAATGGGGTTGGAACATAAACTTGTATAATTTTAGCATCAAGTCCCTGAAGAATTGCTTTCGTTATTCCTTCCGTTAACAAAACTGCAATATCTAACGATTTGTTTTCAAGACCTCGAATCATTTGACCGGTTCCTCCTCCCATATCGCTCCAGTGAAGTTCTAACCCTTTTGATCTAAATTTCCCTTCCTCAATAGCAACCCTCCATGGAAGATTAAAATGTTCTGGAACTCCTCCAATTTTTAATCCTATCATACTTCTTTTTTATTGGGATTATTTTGTTTAGAAAATTGCATTTCGAACAACGTTTTATAATACCCATTTTTTTTCATGAGCTCTATATGTTCTCCAAACTCCATGATTTCACCATTATCAAGAACTACAATTTTATTCGCGTTTTGAATTGTTGAAAGCCTATGCGCGATAATAATACTTGTTCTTCCTTTGGTTAATTTCTCTGTTGCAATTTGTATTAATTCTTCAGACTCACTGTCCACACTTGAAGTCGCCTCATCAAGAATAAGTATACTTGGGTTATAGACGTATGCTCTAATAAAAGAAATTAGCTGACGTTGTCCAGAGGATAAAACTCCTCCCCTTTCTCCAACTTCGTAATCGTAACCATTCGGTAATTTCATGATGAAATCATGTGCTCCAACAGCTTTTGACGCAGCGATAACATCTTCCCTCGTAATTGACTTATCATTAAGTGTAATATTATTTAAAACTGTATCTGAGAATAAAAATACGTCTTGTAAAACGATGGCAATGTTTCGTCTTAAGTAGGCAAGTTCAATATCATTCAAATTAATGTCCCCTACCAATATTTCACCCTTCTGAAACTCATAAAAACGACCCAATAAATTTACAATGGAACTTTTTCCTGCACCCGTTGCACCAACAAATGCAGTCGTTTGTCCTTTTTCAATTTCAAGATTGATGTTCTTAAGCACCCAATCTTCCTTCGAATAGGCAAAAAACAAATCGTTAATTTTTATATTATTATCAAAAGAACAATTCACTATTTTTCCATCGTTTTGAATTTGATCTTCTCGATCTAATATCTCGAATACTCTTTCTGCTCTAACAGTTCCTCTTTGAAGGATATTAAATTTATCTGCCAATTGCCTAATCGGTCGGTACAACATGTGAACCCATAAGATAAATGCTACAATCTCTCCATACATTGTTTTTATCTCATCTGCAGTCTTCCCTCCAACTTTTAAAGCCCCCCAAACAAGTAACAATGCAATAGACAAAGAACTTAACAACTCAACCAAAGGAAAGAAAATGGAATACGCCCACACAGCGCTAATATGAGCTTGTCGATGTGATTTATTTATCCTTTCAAACTTTTCAAACTCTGCCCTTTGTCGATTAAACAACTGCACTAAATTCATGCCTGTTAGGCGCTCTTGCACAAAATTATTTAACCGTGTAACCTGAGTTTGTTCTTGCTGCAAAGTCCCCCTAATTACTCGCGCAAAAACTCTTGTAGAAATAAGTAAAATTGGAATCGGGATTAAGGTCATAATTGTTAACTCCCAATTTGTTGTAAACATAAGAGCTATTACTATTACCAATGAGATTAAGTCGCCAGCCACACTCATCATTCCAGAGGAAAACACGTCTGTAATAGCCTCTAAATCTGCGATTAATCTTGTAACCAATGATCCGATTGGAGTCCGATCAAAATATTTCATTCTGAAAGTCAATATATGATCCATTAACTTCTGTCTTAAATCACGAATTATGGACTGTGCAAATAGATTTGAAAAATACGCGGATAGAAATTGAAACACCCCTTCTAAAACAAGGATACCTATTACAACCATTGTCCAGAACAACAATTGATCGCCATCTTGTTTCTTAACGATGTATTGATCAACCATATGACCAATAAGTTTCGGTCTAACAGGACCTAAAAAAGCAAGGACTAATGTACAAATAACGGCTATAGAAAATAATCCTCGATATGACTTCCAATATGAAAGTAATCGAATAAATACTCCGAAATTTAATTTGGACTTTTTTTCCATCTTCACAAAAGTAATTGAAAAGATGAGAACTTTATCTCTTTAACCAACTCAATTAAGATGAAAACCAACCATTTCAACTTCGTTGATAACAATTATCAATAGATGCCAACTATTTTCTTTAAATTCGACTAACTTTATAAAAAAGTCTTATATGATTCATAATTTCTCAAAATCTAACTCAATCTTTTCTACATTCATTTCAGAAATTCGAAATGTAGAAATTCAGCATGACTCAATGCGTTTTAGAAGAAATCTCGAACGGATTTCTGAAATTCTTGCATATGAAATTTCAAAAAAGTTAGAATATAAAAAACAAGACATTACAACACCTTTAGGTATCGCCGAAATCCCATTAATTAAGGATCAACCTGTTTTAGCAACCATTTTAAGAGCAGGTCTTGGCATGCATCAAGGATTCTTGAATTATTTTGATGGCGCAGAAAGTGCTTTTATCTCTGCCTATAGAAAACATACAACAGCTGAAGATTTTGATATTCATGTTGAATACTTAGCTTCGCCGAAAATAGACAACAAGGTCGTTATTATTTCAGACCCAATGCTTGCAACAGGTAGCTCAATGGCACTTGTGTACAAAGCAATTCTACAGCAAGGTAATCCGTCAAAAGTATTTGTTGCTGCTGCAATCGCTACACCTGATGCTTTAGACTTCTTAAAGAAAAGACTTCCAGACAATACTGAATATTTTATTGGCGCAATTGATGATGAACTTACAGCTCAGGCGTACATCGTTCCTGGATTAGGAGATGCTGGAGACTTAGCTTATGGCGTTAAATGCTAGAATTATGAATATAGCAATCCTTACAAGTATCTTTTTTTTAGCAATGGTGAAGTTTATGTTCGCTTCAATACCAGGTAGCATTGCTGACATACCTGCTTGGCAAACTTATTTAGCGGCATGCTCTGGAGGGACAATTAGTGCAGCTTTTTTTTACTTCTCAGCTGAATTATTCATGAAAATGAGTGCTCGAAAAAAATTAGAGAAAGAATTATTAGCTATAAAAAACGGTAAAGAAATTAAGCAAAAAAAGAAATTTACTTACCTAAACAAAATGGTTGTTAAATTAAAAAGAAGTGTTGGCATATACGGAATTACATTCCTAGCTCCATTGTTTCTATCGGTACCTATCGGTAGCATTATTTCCGCCAAATTTTATGGAAAGAAAAAAATCACTTTCTTACTTATTGTTATTGGAATGTTTACAAATGGGCTTTTAACAACTGGTTTAGCTTATATTTTTAGATGATGAAACATTTGTTTTTTGATTTAGATAGAACATTATGGGATTTTGAAAAAAATTCTGAGCAGGCTCTAAAAATATTATTTGATGACTTAAGCCTTCATGGTCATTTTAAATCCTTTCAATCCTTTCATAAAACTTATAAAAATATTAACGCCAAACTTTGGCAACAATATGGAAAAGGGAAAATAACGAAGGATGTTCTCAGAATTAAACGATTCGATGATACTTTGAAATCCTTTCAAATTTTTGATAAAGAATTAGCCGGAAAACTTGGAGAGGGATATGTTAATATTTCTCCGTATCAAACGAATTTGTTTCCAAACACGATTGAAACCCTTTCTTATCTAAAAAAAGAAGGTTTCGAACTTCACATTATTACAAATGGATTTAAGGAAGTTCAATACATTAAACTTGAAAAAAGTGGCCTTATTGATTTTTTTGATGTAATCGTTTGCTCTGAAGAAGTTGGTGAAAGCAAACCAGCCATTAATGTTTTTAATCATTCACTTAAACTCGCAGATGCAAAATCATCAAACAGCATTATGATTGGCGACGATTTTAATTGTGACATATTAGGCGCTTGTAATGCTGGTATGCATGGCATCTTATTCGACCCTCACAATAAATACAAACCGAATCATCACGAGTGGCAAATTAACAATCTTGATGAAATTCCAGAATTAATTCCGTGGATTTCTAAAATATAGCTAAAACCTTGACAGGTATAATTTTACCCCCTTATCATTCGGACCATATTTAATAATAATCCTTTTATTGTTTTTATTTAAAAATCCTGTTTTAAATTGTATTGAGTATGGGACATTCAATTCAGTATTATAAAACTTCAAGGATTTACCTCCCTTAAAACTTGTTTTTGTAGTGATTATATTATCGCTAGAATACTTCAATGTACTTAATTCATATAAGTAAACATCACCCTCTTTTCTCAATACAGCCTCTTCAACCTTTGTACTATCACCAATTTTATTAATCCGGTAATCAACAAAATGTAATTCATCACCGTGTCTCTCACAAATTGAAATTGCAGTATGATTTTTATAAACCCAATGCCCTTCAAACTTTAAAGCTTTTTTCGAAAGTTGTCCGAATGAAGTATATGAAGCACAAATAATAATTAAGATTAATAAACGTTCCATTTTTAACTTTTAAAAAATTTCTTGTCTAATTTTTTCATAAAGAATCATCCCTGTCGCAACCCCAACATTCAAAGAAGAAATTTCTCCTGGCATCGGTATTTTACAACTAATATCTGCCAAGTTAATTAAGTCTTGTGTTATCCCATCTTTTTCAGACCCCATAACAACACAAACCGCACCCCTAAGATTCGTTTCATGCAAAGGAACTGAAGACTTCTCTGTACACGCTACAATTCTTAATCCACACTGTTGAATGTAAAATAACGAATCTTTTAGACTCTCAGACTTACACACTTTTATTCGATTTAAAGCTCCAGCTGAAGTTTTAACAGCATCAGCTGTTACTTGAACAGAGCCTTTAGAAGGCAACAAAATAGCATCAACACCCATACATTCAGCAGTACGCGCAATTGCTCCAAAATTTCGAACATCTGTTATTCGATCTAGCGCAAGAACATAAGGTTTCTTATCCGCAGCTATCAATTCATCAACAATTGTTTCAATTTTATAATAATCGATTGGCGCAACAAAAGCAATCACCCCTTGATGATTCATTTCAGTTAAAGCATTCAATTTTTCAACTGGAACAAATTGAAGTTGATAATCCTTCCCCTTTAACTCTTCTTTTAATTCTAAAAAAAGTTCTTTTTGAATTCCTTTTGCAATGATGATTTTATTCAACTCTCTCCCTGCACGAATTGCTTCTATTACTGGATGAACTCCAAAAACAATCTCTTCAGAAGATTTTTTAACATTTCTTTTATTCTCGTATTTATTCTTTTGGTCGTAGCGACCACCTTTATCGTATTTATTATTCATTCCTATACAAATTGATAATTTAAAACTATCTGCATGTTTTCTGACACAGATTTGGCAACTGGACAAGCCTCAGCAGCTCGTCTCACTTTATTTTGTTCTGCTTCGCTCCAACCGTTACCTGTTAAATCGAATTTTATTTCTAAGGCACTTACCCTTCTTGGATCTGAGCCCATTACTTTTAGAATATTTGCACTGCCATTCACAAAATTCAACTGATTAGACTCACAATATATTCCAATGATAGTCATCATACATGAAGCATAAGAAGTTGCAAGCAAATCTGTAGGTGAAAAGGATTCTCCCTTACCATTATTATCGACGGGGGCATCAGTAACTAACTTAACACCTGACTTCACATGTGTACATTCAGTTCTTAACCCTCCTAAATAATTGACTTTTACTGTTGTCATATGATACTCTTTTGTAATTTTGTACTTTCAAGAATAAATTGTGCCACAAAAGTAGTTTTTTATTCTCGTTAATTAAGAATATACTACATAATCGAAATAATCATGAGTGAATTAACAAATGAGGACAACCGAGTAAGAATTAAAAAACCAAAATGGCTTCGTGTTAAATTGCCTACAGGTGAGAATTACAAAAAAGTAAGATCCTTAGTTGACGAACACAAGCTGCATACAATTTGCGAAAGTGGGAACTGCCCAAACATGGGAGAATGCTGGGGAGAAGGTACTGCTACATTCATGATCTTAGGAAATATCTGCACCAGATCTTGTGGGTTTTGTGCTGTAAAAACTGGTCGACCAGACGATGTTGATGAATTTGAGCCAGGAAAAGTAGCTCACAGCGTAAAAACCATGTCGATTAAACATGCAGTAATTACTTCTGTAGATAGAGACGATTTGAAAGATGGCGGTGCTAATATTTGGGCTCAAACTGTAAGAGCCATTCGTAAACAATCACCGGGCACAACATTAGAAACATTAATACCAGATTTCGCCGGTAAATGGGATAACCTTCAAATTATTATTGATGTTGCTCCTGAGATAGTTAGCCACAACCTTGAGACGGTAAGAAGATTAACCAAAGAAGTTCGTATCCAAGCAAAATACGATCGTAGCCTTGAAGTATTACATCGTTTAAAAAAAGGTGGTATGCGAACAAAATCTGGGATCATGCTAGGACTTGGTGAAACACATGAAGAAATCATTGAAACAATGGAGGATCTTCGAAGTGTAAAAGTGGATGTTCTAACAATTGGCCAATACCTACAACCAACTGCAAAACATCTTCCAATTAGTGAATTTGTGACACCTGAAAGATTTGCCGAATACGAAAAGTTAGGTTTAGAAATGGGATTTAGATTTGTTGAAAGCGGTCCACTAGTGCGCTCATCGTACCATGCCGAAAAACACATGTTTTAAATGATAGACCTGTATATTTTTCATTATTTTTTGTCTATTGCTTTTTGATTAATTTAATTGATTGCCATACATTTGTTAAAATAGAGTGTCTTAAAAGAAGTAAAAACCATTTTTTATTATTATTTTGCGACACTTTTAATGCGAAATTAAAGATTTGAATAATACATTATTACTTATGAAAAAGTTAATTGCAACTTCTATTTTGTCTCTTTTAGTCGGATCTTCGACGTTTGCTCAACAAGAGATTACTAAGAAATGTGGAGCCTACGAGGCAATGGAAGAAGTCTTCCAGATGTATCCAGAATTAAGAGATAGTTATGAAGCACATATGTTGCTTGAAAACAGTCGTGTAAAAAACACAAACAATGAATCTAAAGTTGTTGGTGATGCTTACATCATCCCTGTTGTCTTTCACATCATTCACGAATATGGAAATGAAAACATCTCAGATGCTCAAGTCTATGATGAACTAGAAGTTTTAAACAGAGAATTTAATTCTGCAGACCCTGATTCAGTTGATGTAGTTGCTGAATTTGCTGGTTTGATTGGAAACGCACATATGACTTTTAAATTAGCTGCATTAGATCCTTACGGAAACTGTACGAATGGAATTGAGCATATTTATTCTCATGAATCTAGAGTTGGTGACGCTTATTCAAAACTTAACCAATGGAACAGAGCTAAGTATTTAAATATCTGGGTTACAAAAATTGTTGGTCAACCAGGCGCTGCAGCATACGCTTTAAAGCCAGCATCAACAGACGGTAGCGGATTTTGGATGGACGGAATAGTTTCTAACCACACTTATGTTGGTTCTATTGGAACTGGTAGCCCTTTTGTAGAATCTACGCTGTCTCATGAAATTGGACATTATTTCAACTTATCTCATACTTGGGGTAACACAAATGATCCTGGAGTTGCTTGTGGTGATGATGGTGTTTCTGATACTCCTGAAACTGCAGGATGGACAAGTTGCCCATTAGGTTCTTCTGACAACTGTAATACAGGTATACAAGAAAATTTACAGAACTACATGGAGTATGCTTATTGCGACAGACACTTTACGCCAGGACAAGTAGAGTTTATGCACAACGCTTTAGAAGGTATTGCTGGACAAAGAAACATTTTATGGCAAGACTCAACTTTAATCGCTACAGGAGTTAAAGATTTAAATTTACCACAAGTCCCAACAAACGACATCAACAATCTTACGGTTCCATTATGTGTTCCTGTTGCTGATTTCAATGCTGATAAAAAGGCTGTTTGTGTTGGAACTTCAGTTCAATTTTCTGATGAGTCATGGAACGCTGTTGTAGCTTCAAGAACATGGACATTTGAAGGTGGTACTCCTGCAACATCAACTTCAGCTAACCCTGTTGTTTCATGGGCAGACTACGGATGGAAAAAAGTAACATTAGTTGTTACAAATGATGCAGGTTCTGATACTAAAACAGAACAATCATATTTATATGTATCTCCAGACTGGGCAGATTACACTGGTCCTGTTAACTTCAACATGGAAAGCAACAATCATTTGTTTTTAGTTCAAAACATTGAAGACAATTATGGTAAATTCGCACCAAAATCTGGAGTAGGTATGGATGGTTCTACTGCATTTAAATTACAGACTTACAAAAACACTACAGGTGCTGATGCATACACAAATGATTGGTTCTACAACGGTAGATTAGGTTTAAGTACTGATAACTTGATTACTCCTTCAGTTGATTTAAGAAACACATCTTCTATCACAGTTTCTTTTGATTATGCTTACGCAACAAATGCAACGCAAACTGCTGACATAACTGAAGTTTTAAAAGTATATTCTTCTAGAGACTGTGGACAAACTTGGTCTACTAGAGCAACAATTACTGGGAATGAATTAGTTACTGCTGGTTACGCAAGTAATTCTGACTTCAACCCTACAAGTAATACAATGTATGTGAATAAATCATTTAGTTACCCAGCAACGTCACAAGACAATACTACTAGATTCAAATTTGAGTTTGTAGCATCAGATGTTTCTAGCAACTTATTTATTGACAACATCAATATCAACGGTACTTTAGGTTTAAATAGCACAACTATATCTGATTTAGAATTAGTTGTATATCCTAATCCAACACAAGGCGAAGCAATTAACGTTTCATATACAGCTAGCGAAGAGCCTACAACTTTCACATTACGTGATGTTCAAGGTAAAGTGATTGCTACTCAAACGATTGAAACAACAAATGCTTCTGTTACTGAGAAATTAAATAACACGCAAAATTTACCAGCTGCTTGTTACTTCCTAGAAGTTACAACTGGTGATTATTCTACAACTAAAAAAGTTGTTGTAATGTAAGAATTCATTCTTTATAAAAAAGAGGCTGCAATTGTAGCCTCTTTTTTTTTGCAAATAATTAATGATTACTTCCAATTAAACGTTCATAAATAATAAATTTGTATAAAACACTCTTAGATGAATAATTTCGATGTAACAATTATAGGTTCAGGACCTGGAGGATATGTAGCAGCAATTAGATGTGCCCAATTAGGGATGAAAGTTGCTTTAATTGAAAAATACAGCACCTTAGGCGGGACATGTTTAAATGTTGGTTGTATCCCATCAAAAGCTTTATTGGATTCTTCCGAACACTTTCATAACGCGACTCACAATTTTAAAGAGCACGGCATAGATGTTAAAGACGTTAAGGCGAACATCACTCAAATGATTCAACGTAAAAACGATGTTGTTTCACAAACTTGTGCTGGTGTAAAATTCTTAATGGACAAAAATAAGGTTGAAGTTTTTGAAGGTATTGGATCATTAGTTGATAAAAATACTGTCAAAATAGTTGGAGTTAAAGGTGAAGAAACAATCACAACTAAAAACATAATACTGGCAACAGGATCTAAGCCAAATTTCTTCCCTGGAATGGAACCAGATAAAAAACGAATCATTACTTCTACTGAAGCACTAAACATGAAGGAAATTCCATCCAAAATGATTGTGATTGGTGGAGGTGTAATTGGATTAGAATTAGGATCTGTTTTCGCTAGACTTGGTACACAGATAGAAGTTGTTGAATTTGCAAATAAAATTGTGCCAACCATGGATGGTACAATGTCAAAAGAGCTAACAAAAGTTCTAAAAAAGGAAGGATTTAAATTTCATTTAGAACACAGAGTTCAAAAGGTAACGAATAAAGGAAAAGGAGTTGAATTAACAGCTTTAAACAAAAAAGGAGAAGAAGTAACCCTTCAAGGTGATTACTGCCTTGTAGCTGTTGGTAGAAAGCCATTCACGGCAGGTCTAGGACTTGAAAATGCAGGTTTAAAAGTAAACGAAAAAGGACAAATTGACGTGAATGACAACCTACAAACCTCTGTTCCAAATATTTTCGCAATTGGAGATGTGGTTAGAGGCGCAATGCTTGCTCACAAAGCCGAGGAAGAAGGTGTGTTCGTAGCAGAATTCTTAGCAGGACAAAAACCTCACCTAAATTACAATTTAATTCCAGGAGTTGTTTACACATGGCCAGAAGTAGCTTCTGTTGGTAAAACGGAGGAAGAATTAATTACTGCAGGAATGGAGATTAAGATCGGTCAATTCCCAATAAAAGCATTAGGTAGAGCAAGAGCTTCTATGGATATTATGGGAACAATTAAAATAATTGCCGATAAAAATACAGACGAAGTTTTGGGTGTACACATGATTGCACCAAGAGCTGCTGATTTAATTATGGAAGCTGTAACTGCTATGGAATTTAGAGCATCAGCTGAAGATATAGCGCGAATCTGTCACCCTCACCCTACATACTCAGAGGGGATTAAAGAGGCAGCACTTGCAGCCACAGAAGATAGAGCTCTTCATATTTAATAAATTAAATAAAAAAAAGACCTTCAATTGAAGGTCTTTTTTTTATCAATTATTTTCAGAATCTTGAAACTTTGCTTTTTTAGAACCACTGTATATAGAAAACTTTCTAAAGGAACATTCTAAATCACCGTTGTATAATTTAATTTTTCGATCTGGCCTTAGTCCAACTCTCTTATATGCATCTTTGTTCGATGATAAAAGCCAACAATCAAATCCTTGCATATCATTTTTCATCCAATCACCCACTTTCTCATATAACTCTTCTATCTCCTCACCCATCCTTTCTCCATAAGGAGGATTCGATATCATAACACCAGAATCAGATTCTATTTTAATCTCTTCAAAAGAAGCATTACTTATTTCCACAAAACGACCAACAGATAATCCTCTTAAATTTCTTCTCGCCTTAAGAACCATTTCAGCACTTATATCAGAACCAATGATTTTACAAGGCAATGATTTTACATTCTTAAGAATATTTGATTGAATCTCTTCCCAAATTTCAGGATTAAAATTGGCGAAATTTTTAAACGCGTAATGCTGTCTTTCTATTGTTGATGGAATCCCGGCAGCATAAAGAGCAGCTTCAATTAATAAGGTGCCTGATCCACAAAACGGATCTACAAATGTTGATTTTTTATCCCAACCTGACATTCGTATTAAACCTGCAGCTACGACTTCATTTAACGGAGCTTCTCCTATTGAATCTCTATATCCTCTTTGAAATAAAGGTGCCCCACTTGTATTTAGAGATATAATAACATCTTGCTTATTAATGTAAACATCAAAAACTACCTGAGGAGATTTTAAATTTACATCTGGTCGATCATTGAATTCGTCTCTAAAACGATCCACAATTGCATCTTTTACGACCAACATTGGATAATGAGTATGATTAAACATGTCAGAATGAACCGCGCCACGAACGGCGAATGATTTATCCAAACTGAAGTACTTCGTCCAATCTAGTTTTAAGCTTTTCTTATAGAGATCATCCTCATTGTTAATTCTAAACGAAGCAACTTCAACTAACACAGACATCCCACATCTTAAATGTACATTCAAATAATAAACATCTTTCCAACTTCCAGTAACCTGAACAGCTCTGTTCAAAATTTTAACATCCTTAAACCCCATTTCTCCTAGCTCTTCTGCAAGAACTTCTTCCAGTCCAAAAACCGTTTTAATTGTAATTTTTAACTGTTCCTCTTTCATAATTTGTGATTTATTGATTGGTAATCTATAATAATTACCCTTACTTTGTACAAAAGAACAAATTTGACGGCAAAGAAACTATATTTACTTCTTTTTACTTTGTTTATAACGAACCACTATTTTAGCCAAACTCAAAAAATTGGACTAGTATTGAGTGGTGGTGGAGCAACTGGATTTGCACACATTGGAGTTTTAAAAGCACTTGAAGAAAACGGAATCCCTATTGATTATATAACTGGGACATCTGCTGGTGCTTTAATTGGAAGTATGTACGCCTCAGGAATGAGTCCTGCCGAAATAGAAGCCAAAGTTGTTAGTGGCGATTTTCAATTAATGGCGAATGGTGAATTAAAACCAAGCCAACAGTTTTTACTTCGCGAACCTGCTCCAAATGCAGGGATGTTCAATTTAAGTTTTTCAAAGGATAGTCTCCTACGAAAATCACTACCCACGAACTTTGTCTCATCATCTTATTTAGATTTTGAAATGATGAGTTTTCTAGGGCCCGTTTCTGCATCAAACAATCATGATTTTGATAATTTATTTGTGCCCTTTCGATGTGTAGCTTCAGACATAGCAAAGAATGAAAGTGTAATCTTTAAAAATGGTCCTCTAAATGCGGCCGTTCGTGCTTCAATGACATACCCTTTTTTTTTCAAGCCAACTGAAATTAATGGAGTACTACTTTTTGATGGAGGTCTTTATAATAATTTCCCTGCTGATGTAATGTACGAAGACTTTAACCCAGACTTCATCATTGGAAGCAATGTATCATACAACGCAAGTAAACCAGAAGCTGACAACCTCATTAGCCAATTAACCAACATGCTGGTGAGATATTCGGATTACAACCTTCCGTGTGAGCAAGGCTTTATCATATCACCCAAAACAAATGTTGGAACTTTTAGTTTCGAAGATATTCAGCAAGCAATCAATGATGGTTATGTGCAAACATTAAGTCAGATAGACTCACTAAAAAAAAATATAACTCATTTTGTTGATTCTAGCGATTTAGCAAAAAGAAGAATCGATTTTAAATCGAGAATACGACCTATTCTTATCAATCAAATAGAATCGGTCAATAATAATGATAAAATTAGTTATACTAAATCTGCACTTTTTAAAAAAAACAAGAAAGAAATACTAACACTGGAGGAGATTGAAAAGCGATACTTTAGAATGTACGCTGCCTCACAAGTTGATTTCATTTTTCCAACAATTTCAATGAACTCGGATTCGACGTACACCATGTCGAATGACATTCGGAAATCAAAAGATTTCATCATTGACATTGGGGGACACATCTCATCTCGACCAGTAAACACTGGATATATTGGACTTACATATCAAACCCTAGGAAAAACATTAACGAGTACAAAATTAGAATCTTATTTTGGGAAATTTTACGGATCAGCAAAAGCTTCATTCACGTTAGATCTACCCGTAGTCTATCCTATTTCTACATCCATTTATTTCACACTTAATCGATGGGATTATTTTAGAAGTTTCGCTACATTTTTTGAAGATGTTAAACCTTCATTTTTGATTCAAAACGAAATGTATGCAGGATTAAAATTGAAATTGCCTGTAGGAAATACTTGGGTTGGCGCCATTGAAGGAAACGTTTTCAAGC
>Ga0102899_1000496_pt1 | contig 13652 bp, 13 predicted proteins | sample Colrivmeta1555B3_FD_78455 | JGI IMG/M metagenome (GOLD analysis project Ga0102899, IMG submission 78455) | Estuarine microbial communities from the Columbia River estuary - metaG 1555B-3 | ecosystem: Environmental > Aquatic > Marine > Intertidal zone > Estuary | place: USA: Columbia River... | reverse complement strand
GGGGAAGAGAAAGATCACGTGACCCAAAAACCATTTACACAGAATGCGAAGATTTATTTAATCAAGGATACAGAGAGGTAACTTTACTTGGCCAGAATGTAGACTCATATCGATGGAACATGACCTCAAAGGGCGCTATTAAAGATGAGTTGATTCCTACAACAAACTTCTCTGAGCTTCTTGACATGGTTGCGAAAATATCACCATTGTTGCGCGTTCGATTCTCTACATCTCACCCAAAGGATATGACAGATGATGTTTTGAAAGTTATTGCAAAAAATGAAAACATCTGCAATTATATTCATCTACCTGTGCAAAGTGGGAATAATGAAGTTTTACAAAGAATGAATCGAGGGTACACTAGAGAATGGTATCTAGATAGAATAAAAGCCATTAATTCAATCATTCCAGATTGTGGAATTACAACTGACATAATCACTGGCTTTTGTGGAGAAACAGACTTAGAACATGACGAAACAATTACCCTCATGCAAGAGGTAAAATGGGACTTCGCATACATGTATAAATATTCAGAACGTCCAAAAACATTAGCAGAAAGACGATTTAAAGACGATGTAAGTGAAGAAATAAAATCGAAAAGACTGACCGAATCATCGATTTGCAGCAATCAAACTCATTAAAGAACAATCAAGCTCGCATTGGAAAAACATACAAGGTATTAGTTGAAAGTACCTCTAAAAGATCAAACGAACATATGAGTGGAAGAACTGATCAGAACATAAAAACTGTCTTCCAAAAGAAAAACGCGAAAAAAGGCGACTATGTTTTAGTAAAAATAACGGACTGTACAACTGCCACTTTATTGGGTGATATTGTCGAAATTCTTTAACTAATTATTCATTCATGAACATTCAACAAGTTAAACAACGATTTGGTATTATAGGAAATGCTCCATTATTAAATAGGGCGTTAGAGGTTGCTCTTCAAGTAGCACCAACTGACATTTCCGTATTAGTTACTGGTGAATCAGGAACTGGGAAAGAAATCATACCACAAGTAATTCATCAAATAAGCTCAAGAAAACATGCAGAATACATAGCTGTCAACTGTGGAGCTATACCAGAAGGGACAATTGACTCAGAACTATTTGGTCATGAAAAAGGTTCTTTCACAGGGGCCAGTGGCAGCCGAAAAGGTTACTTTGAAGTGGCTGATGGAGGAACTATTTTTCTTGATGAAGTTGCTGAATTACCGATGCAAACGCAAGTTCGATTATTAAGAGTTTTAGAAACTGGAGAATTTATTCGAGTAGGTTCATCTAAACCCATAAAAACAAATGTTCGCGTTGTTGCAGCAACGAATGAAAATATGCAGCGTGCAATTAGTTCAGGAAAATTCAGAGAGGATTTATTTTATAGACTGAGTACTGTTCCTATTTCCCTCCCGCCTCTTAAAGACAGAAAAGAAGATGTACACCTACTTTTCAGAAAATTTGCATCCGATTTCGGAGATAAATACAGAATGCCTTCCATTAAACTCTCTGATGACGCTGTGCTACTATTAGAAAACTATGATTGGCCAGGGAATATCCGTCAACTTAAAAATTTAGTTGAACAAATATCTGTTATTGAAACGACAAGAGAAATCAACTCTCAAACTTTCAGGAATTACTTACCCCCTTTAAAAGACAATAGCCCTTCGGTAATTAAAGAATCCGGAGAATCAATAAATGAGCGAGATTTAATGTATAAATTCTTGTTCGACATGAAAAAAGACTTAACGGATTTAAAAAAATTAGTCGTTGAACTAATTTCCAAAGGCGGAAACATCGATTTAAGTCGAGATCAAGTAAGTCTATTAAATAGCTATTACGAAGAAATTCCGGGACAACCAACGCCAACAAGAAACTTACCTTCTCCTGCAAATGAAAACGACAACTACGAAATTAGGCAAGAAGAATTAGAGGAAGACTATGAAACGCATGAAGAAATAGAAGAATCCTTATCTTTGGAAGAGAGAGAAAAAGAATTAATAAAGAAAGCGCTAGAAAAACACAACGGAAAAAGAAAATATGCAGCATCTGAGCTAGGAATTAGCGAACGCACACTTTATCGTAAAATAAAAGAATATAACCTTACAGATTAAAATGAAAATAATATCCGTCATTTTATTAATTACAATTTTGTCCAGTTGCTGGCCAAAAAGTGTTTCATTTGTTGATGGAAGCATGCCAGACGAATGGGAAACATTTTACGTAGAGACTGTCACAAGTCTATCTCCAAATGCCCCAATAAGCTACCCTGCAAGCTTATCGGAATCAATTAAAGATGGTATTCAAAACAAAACACGTTTGTTACTGAATACATCCTCCGAAAACTCAGAATTGTATATATCAGGCGAAGTTTTAAGCTACACAATCACACCTCTTGCATTGCAAGAAGGAGATAATGCAGCTAAAAACAGAATGACAATTAATGCTTCCTTTAAGATTGACATTCGAAAGCCAGAAGTTGACCAAATGACCTTAAACTCATCAAAGTTTGTTGATTATGATTCTAACACAGACCTTGCAAGTGTTGAAAACAGTTTACTAGAAGAAATTAACGAACAAATCGTTCAAGATGTTATTAATAAACTTTTATCTAATTGGTAATGATTGGAACAACGGAAATAGCACAATTAATATCATCGCCTTCCAACGTTGAAACGAAGCATTTTGAAACACTTGAGACATTAGCAACAAAACACCCTTATTCTCAAATATTTTCAATTCTTTTGCTCAAAGGCCTTAGTAGTACTCAATCTGTAGATTTTGAAGAAAAACTTCAAAATCATTCGTTTAGAATTGGTGATAGAATTCAATTATTTAATCTTATTGAAGAAAACACACGAAATGAAGATGTCCAAACAACAAACTTAAAAGAGACAATTACTGAATTTTCGAAAACAAATGATATTATTGAAGAAAACAGTATTGAAATAAATTCAAATGATCTTAAAGATGAAATAACTGATTCTTCTCAAGTAGAGACTATCGACAATGAAGACCTTAATATTGATTTATCAGAAAAAAATCATCTTACGGAAAAAAATAATATTACTGAAGAAATTTCAGACTCAAAAGATGAAAATGACATATTAAAAACTTCGGAAGAAATAATAATTGAAAATCCAAAAAATCAATCTCAAGACGAATTGGATAAAACAATACTTCAACATATTTACGGTGCAAATTACCGTTTACCTGAGTTGACAAATGAAGAAGAATCGAAATTAGAAGAACGACAAACAAAAATTGAAGCCGAAACAACCTTAGAAGAAAATACCGACTCCTTAATACAAGATACTGAAAATGAAGCAGATGACACTATTAAAGACACCCCTTTTAGCTTCATATCTTGGCTTCATGCTGACAAAAACTTTAGTACCGACAATACACAAACAGCTAAAACAGTTGATGAATTTAAAGAGTTTGATCCCTCCGAAGCATTATTTGGTGAAATAGAAAAACCAAAAAAAGAATTTTTCTCGCCAATAAAAAAAGCAAAGGAAAGTTTAGAAGAAGAAACCCTGCCAATAAGCGAAACATTGGCAAAAATTTATATCTTGCAAGGGAATTTCCCAATGGCAATTTCATCTTATGAAAAATTAAGCTTGAAATATCCAGAAAAAAAGATTTTCTTTGCAAACTTAATTACAGATTTAAAGAAAAAATTAAATACAGAACGATGATAGGATTAATTTCATTTATAATTATTGTAGCAAGTGTTTTATTAGTACTTGTTGTTTACGTACAAAACCCAAAAGGTGGAGGTTTAAGTACAGATTTTGGTGCAGCTCACCAAATGGGGGGTGTTCAAAAAACGAACGATTTTATTGATAAGGCTACATGGTCTTTAGCAGCAGTTATTGCTGTTTTAAGTATTTTCTTAACGATTAAAATGAAATCGCCAGAACAAGCTGCTCCAGTTCAAGATAATACAGAGCAACCTCAAAACGAAAAACCAGCGAAAGGTAAATAACCTTCAAATTTTCAAAATATTAAAATGTCAGTGTGTCAGCATACTGACATTTTTTTTTACCCAAATCATGCTTATTTGACTGTTTTTTGACCGAAACCATGCATGGCATAAATTTAGTGATAAGAAAACACGTTAATTAATTTTAAATAAAATCACATATGTCAACAACATTTAAGCCTCTAGGAGATAGAGTACTAATTGAACCAGCTCCAGCAGAAATGAAAACTGCAAGCGGAATTATTATACCAGATTCAGCAAAGGAAAAACCACTTAAAGGTAAGATTGTAGCAATGGGTAACGGTAAAAAAGATGAGCCAATGACTGTGAAAGTAGGCGATGAAGTATTATTCGGCCAGTACTCAGGAACCGAGATTAAAATTGATGGCTCAACTTTCTTAATCATGAGAGAAGCAGACGTTTACGGAATATTTAATTAAAATCAAGAAATAAGATGGCAAAAGAAATAAAATTTGATGTTGATGCTAGAGATGCCTTAAAAAGAGGTGTTGATGCATTAGCCAACGCAGTTAAAGTTACCCTTGGACCAAAAGGGAGAAATGTTGTAATTGGTAAAAAATTCGGAGCACCTCATGTAACTAAAGATGGTGTTTCAGTCGCAAAGGAGATTGAATTAAAAGATCCAATTGAGGATATGGGAGCTCAAATGGTTAAAGAAGTAGCTTCTAAAACTGCTGACATCGCCGGCGACGGAACAACAACTGCAACAGTTTTAGCTCAGGCAATCATCAATGCAGGAATGAAAAATGTTGCTGCAGGAGCAAATCCAATGGACCTAAAAAGAGGTATCGACAAAGCTGTAGCAGAAATAGTAAAAAATCTAAAAACATTATCAAAAGAAGTTGGTTCTGACAATGATAAGATTAAGCAGATTGCAACAATTTCAGCAAATAATGATGAAACTATTGGCGCATTAATTGCTCAAGCAATGAAAGTTGTAGGTAATGATGGAGTAATTACGGTAGAAGAAGCAAAAGGTACAGACACAGACGTTAAAACTGTTGAAGGAATGCAATTTGACCGAGGTTATCTTTCTCCTTACTTTGTGACAAACACAGAGAAAATGATCACGGATATGGAAAATCCTATGATCTTAATCTACGACAAGAAAATTTCGAATATGAAAGAGTTATTACCGATACTTGAGCCTGTTGCTCAGTCAGGTAAAGCTTTATTAATTATTGCTGAAGATGTAGATGGAGAAGCGTTAGCAACTTTAGTTGTTAATAGAATAAGAGGATCATTGAAAATTGCTGCTGTTAAAGCTCCAGGATTTGGAGACAGAAGAAAAGCAATGATGGAAGATATCGCAATCTTAACCGGAGGGCAGGTAATCTCTGATGAAAGAGGACTTTCTCTAGAAACGGCTACGATTGAAATGTTAGGAACTGCTGAAAAAGTAGAAATAGACAAAGACAATACAACCATAATTAATGGTGCTGGTAATTCAAATGACATTAAAGCTCGTGTAGGACAAATAAAAGCACAATTAGAAGCTTCAACTTCTGATTATGATAAAGAAAAAATGCAAGAAAGATTAGCTAAGCTAGCTGGTGGAGTTGCTGTTCTTTATGTTGGCGCACCAACTGAGATGGAAATGAAAGAGAAGAAAGACCGTGTGGATGATGCTTTAGCAGCTACAAGAGCCGCTGTGCAAGAAGGGATTGTACCAGGAGGAGGTGTAGCACTAATTCGCTGCCTAGACACTCTTGAAAATCTACATGGTGAAAATGACGATGAATTTACAGGTATTTCTATCGTGAAAAGAGCCGTTGAAGAGCCTTTACGTCAAATAATTGCAAACGCAGGTGGCGAAGGTGCTGTAATTGTACAAAAAGTTAAAGAAGGAAAAGATGACTTCGGATACAACGCAAGAACTGAAACTTTTGAAAACTTATACGCCGCAGGTGTTATTGACCCTACAAAAGTAACACGAATTGCAATTGAAAATGCAGCTTCAATCGCAGCTATGTTATTAACAACTGAATGCGTTATTGTTGACGAACCGATTGATGAATCTGCAGCTATGGCTGGAGGTATGCCAGGAGGAATGCCAGGAATGATGTAATTAAAGAGCATAAAGGGTTGAAATCAACCCTTTTTCTCGATTCTTATTTCCCGATTAACTCGGATAGTAAGAACGACAACATAAAAAAACTCTCTATTTAATTATAGAGAGTTTTCTTTTTTTATTAATAATGTTTTTGATGATGATTTCTTCTCTTTTGATTTTTTACTGGAGCAGAATTATGAACTTCTTTTCGATGCCTATTTTTATAATGAGTTGATACTTTTCTATTTCGAGTATAAAAAGCATGTGCTTTTACACTTCTATAATGATTAACCTGACGATAATAAGCGCGATGATGGCTAACCCTACTTATGTAATTTGCTCTCGTTAATTTATTTCGTAAGATAAAGCCTGAAGGATAAACTCCATAACGAAAGGGTGACTTCCAAGTTTTATAGCGAGGACCATGTAAATATGCAACAGATTTCCATGCGTGAACATTTTTAAATTCACTTGACACCTCACTTATCGGCTCAACAATATAATTCTCCCCATACAAATCCTCATCTCCAATTATTTGAATAACTGATGTGTGATCATCCAATTTCTCCAATTCAATTACCGCTACATCTTGAAATTCCGTTTCATTCATTGGAACACGAAGAATGAGTGTATTTACATTCCCTTCAACTTGATCAATCACTTGAATATAATCTACCTTACCATCATCATTTAAATCTAAATTATTGACCGGATTATCGCTAGAATTTAGTGCGTTTTCAAACTCCTCCATAGAATCAGAATCTTTAAACAACTCCAGTACATCCATTAAATTTAAATCGTCGCCATCTCTTGATGTCTGGGAATAACTATAACTGAATGCTGTTAACATACTTACACATAAAACCAATACTTTCATAATACAAAATTTTAAGATTTTATAATTTGACAATAAAAAATGAAAAAGGTTTAATCTAACTAAAATAATTACTCATTTTTAGTCAGTTTAGGCGTTAAATAAATTGAATTTTAGCAAGAATTAACAACCTACTGGATACGACTCATTTAATCATGATTTCGCTTCCACATTGATTGCAATAAACTGATCCAAAAGGATTAGAGTGATCGCATTCTTCACATTGATTATCCGGATCTCCTTTTTCTTCCTTATAGTTTGCCATGCCAACTGATATTAACCCAGTTGGAACAGCTATAATAGCATACCCTAAAATCATCATGATTGAAGAAAGCATTTTACCGAAATCAGTAACAGGTGAAATATCACCATAACCAACTGTAGTCACTGTAACAACCGCCCAATAAATACTTGCAGGAATACTGGTAAAACCATTTTCTCCTCCTTCGATTACATACATTATGGTTCCTGCCATAACAATCATCATGACTACAAAAAAAAGAAAAACCATGATTTTATAATAGCTTGCCTTTAAAGAGTGTGCTAGCGCTTGGGATTCTGAAGTAAATCTACTTAATTTCAAAATTCTAAAGATTCTCAATAACCTTAAGGCTCGTACAACTCTGAACGAGGTATAACCTGAAATAAAAGGACTAATAAATGTTGGAAGAATTGATAATAGGTCAATAACCCCCCAAGTACTAAAAATATATTTTAAAGGTTTCGGAGAAATAATTATTCTCAAAACATACTCAATTGTAAATACAATAGTGAAAAGCCATTCAGCAAAATAAAAGTAATCAGCAAATAAAACCCTCCATTCAGGGACACTTTCAATCATTACAATTAGTACCGAAATTAAAATCAGCACAAGCAAAACAACATCAAACATTTTACCTGCTCGTGTTGAAGTACCAAATACAATTTCATGCAATCTATCCTTCATAGTCTAAAGATAAAAAAAAGGCCACTCAATGAGTGACCTTTTCAATAACTATCTTAATAATTAAAATTAAATTATTTAGCGATTGAAATTCCATCTGCCTCAAATCCTAATTCAAATTTTGGTTCTGTTATTTTAGCAATTTCAGATTCTGATTTACCAGCATCTTCTGCAAAATGTCTCAACAAATCAACAGAAACAGTATCCCAATGAGCAACACCGTGAAAATACGCTCCAGTTCCAGGAGTTGTATTTGTTGGAATTGTAAAATGATCTTTAAATCTAACCATAAATGTCTCACCATTCCCTTTGTCGATATTAACCCAGCAACCTGCTTTAGAACAAATCTCTGTCATTTCTCCATAAAAAGTAAATGTATTCTCTTCAGGATTCGCCTTAAATTTCTCTAGCATTGCTTTTACAGATATTGCTTCTGAAACATTTACCTTAACAGGCCCATACGTCCCTGAAACAGGTGCTGCCATTTTATCAGAAGCAACATCTTTTGTTCCACAAGAAAATAGTGTTAGCACTGAAATCAATGCTAGTGTAGTTAGTTGTAGTCTTTTCATGTTAATTGTTTTTTTTACAAATATCACAAATAACTTTGTAACCAAACATGACTTAAGTCACATAAAAAAAGCCAACCATAAAGATTGACTTAGTTATTAAAAATAACAATATTCTTAGTTAAGATGATCGTTTGCAAACTCATCTAATTTCAAAATTTCTGAACCAACTTTTACATACTTAACTCCGCATGAAGTTAAATATCTCACCATAACAAATCTATCTTTAGGTCCGTTTTGGAGCATTTTTAATTTAGCTGTATGAGAATCATTATCAAATGCCACTGTGAAATAGTGCGTATAATATTTTGCATTACTAGTTGCTGTTTCTTGACTTACACTTGTTGGCAACTGAAAAGAATAGTCACCAGTCCTCTTTGAATTCACTAACTCCTGAGCCGTTTGTGTTATGGCTATTTGCGAGCTTTCTTGTGCAAAAACAGAAATGGTACATCCGAAAAGAACAATTGCAATACAGATTAAATTTTTCATTTTATCTTTTTTTAATTTAGTTGTTAGAACTAAACTACAATTTTTTTGCCAATTTTGATGCGAAATGAATATTCTTTTACCTTACTTAAAAAAACACCGTGTCGAAGCTGGATGTGATGAAGCAGGACGAGGATGTCTATCCGGACCGGTTGTAGCAAGTGCTGTAATCCTTCCTGAAGACTTTAATCATCCATTATTAGACGATTCTAAAAAGATTTCTGAAGCCAAAAGAAATATACTAAGACCTATTATTGAAAAGGAAGCAATTGCATTTGGGGTTGGATTTGTACATGAAGATGAGATAGATAAAATAAATATTCTTAATGCAAGTTTCCTTGCTATGCACAGAGCGATCGACCAATTAAATTTAAAACCAGAGTTTCTTATTATTGATGGTAATCGGTTTAACCCATATAAAGACATCCCTTATGAAGCAATTGTAAAAGGAGATGGTAAATTTCTATCAATTGCTGCAGCTTCTGTTTTAGCAAAAACATATCGTGACGAATACATGGAAAAAATATCATCTGAATTTCCAGAATACAATTGGAGTAAAAACAAAGGCTACCCAACCAAAGAACATCGAAAAGCAATTTTAAAATATGGTGATTGTAAATATCATCGTAAATCATTCACATTAATTAATCAAAATCAACTAGATCTTTTTGATTAAACAAAACTATGTTGATTTCTATAAGTTAGCTTCCTCTATTTAAATCATTTACTTCTTAACTTTGATGTAAACTGTATTAAATGTTCAAAAAAGGATTCCTCATTATTTTTGTGCTCGCGTGTGTAAGTTGGCTAATCTATATCCCTATTGATATTTTAAGTAAAAAGAATGAATACAACCCTGAACAACTATTTTCATTTCAAGACGAATCTGTTTTAGCGATCCTTAATCCAAAAGAAATTGCAATTCAAGATATTGAAGAATATCAAAACAGCGCCAATATCAAAACTGTTTCGCAATTTAATTCTGACAATATAAAGGAACTATTTATTAGTAAAGTGCGAGAGCACATGTTAATTATTGGAACAAATAAATGGGATGAAAAGCAACTAAATACATTGCTTCCAAACGCAAAAATAAAATACGACAAACAATCATTAATGATTAATGATTACCACGGTCGTTTTAAAGAAAATAAATTATACCTATACACTGACAAAGTAGTTGAGTCATCAGTAGAAACGCAACCAAAATTCCTTTACGATATAAAAGCATCAGCTGCAATTATTAGGTTAACAAAAGACCTGGAAACTAATTACACTGATATTTATGTGAAAAATGGCCAGCAATTAAACTACATAACACATTCAAACAAAAGCACTGTTGGAAATAAAGTTTCTGACTATCAAATATTCGCATCAGTAACTACAAGTAATTTTGACACTTATCATTTTCTAGAAAGAGATTATTACTCCGCAGAAGACGATATATTTGCTTCATCTCCTATTTTTAGTTGGATTCAAAATGGGATGGTTATTTTAACCTCCGGGAACAAAACAGCGATAATTACAGATTACATCGAAGGGCAAGATCCAATTCTCATTCTCAATGACTACTCACAAACAATTGATACCAATAAATTTAAAATTCCATTAACTCGAGATTTCCCGAGAAAAGGTGAAAGCTATACTGTAAAAAGAATTGAAGATTTAGTTGTTATTTCTGAGTCGACATCTTTTTGCGATCAAATTATTGCAGACTACAGATTGGGCAATACAATCGCATCATCCTCGAACAGAAAAGAAAATCTTTATTCTGAATTGCCGAAATATGTGTCTGAGAGATACTTCGACAGCAAAATATCTTTTTCAAAATCAATCTATAAGACAAAAACACTTGAAACTAGGTCAAAAGGAACCTTGAAAAACACTACTGTAAACGCTAGCAACAAGGCGATTATGCTGAGCTGTGGATTTGATGTTTATGACTTCGAAGTATTAGAGGGAATCGGTAATGTTATTGCCTTAGGAGTTAATGGTGAGGTTGCTCGTTTTTCTAATTCAAAATTAAGTTGGATGAAAAAACTTAATGAAAAACCTCAATCAAAAATTAACATCATTGATCTACATGAAAATGGAGAAAAGCATATTCTCTTCAACACAAAAGACAATATTAACTGCCTAAGTCTATCTGGCGAACAAACTACCGGATTTCCAGTAAAACTTGAGGAGGAAAGCATTGGTAGTGTTAAGTTCTATCGTTGGAAAGGGAATGGATTCTTCCTGATTGCAACGAAGGGACGAGAAGTAGCTCAATTTGATGTTAAAGGGAGAGAATTAATGGTTTTCAAAACCCAAATCGATGTAACAGAGCCAATACAGGTTTGGGCAAGTCAAGGCCAACTTTTTGGTTCATTTAGTGGCAAGGCAAAATTTCAAATGTTCGCGATTGAATCAAAACGAAAATACCGAGAATTTGACCTACCAAACAACGCACTGTCTGCTAAATTCTCAAATGAGTTGTTCCACTTCGGAATTTCTAATTCTAAATTGGTTAGGTACGATCAAAAAGGAAGGGTACACACCATGTCTACATATAACAATGGAGAAATATTATCCATAATTGAGCAAAAAGGGTCACCGATTATACTAATAAAGCAAGGTGATGAAATAAAACTATCAAACAACGAGGGTATTGATTTTGGGTCAATAAAATTACCGTTTAATGATTTTGGACACATTGATGTAAAAACTTCTTCCAACGGCAGAACAATTATTGCCGTTATTAATGATTTAGAGAATAATGTATATTTGTACTCATCGAACGGTAAACTTCTCAATAGCAACCCTTTAGAAGGACAAACTAAGGTGGCACTTAGTTTTAACTCTGAAAAGGTTATCGTATCAAGTATCATTGACCAGTTTATTGTTCAATACCAAACGCTTAAACTATGAAAACAAACAAATTGAAAAAATTAGTTCTTGCTGCCTTTGTAGGCTCAACGCTAACAGTAAGTTCTCAGAATTATCTTGGAATCCACAGTAGTAACTACGCTGGAGTTATGGGCACAGACATAAACCCCGCAAGCTTTGTAGACGGACGCTTTGTGGTTGATGTAAATCTTGCAAGTTTCAACTTTAACGTCTACACAAACGCAGGAAGTTTCAACACTGAAGGAATGCCTAAATGGTGGGTAAAATCATTTAAATCGGATGACTTTACTTCTACGGATAGTTCAGGATTAATCCCTGGAGGATCAAATCCATACAACGACTGGATGATTCCGGATTCAACATTAATGGACCGCTATGTTGTTAGAACGTATAATCAAAACACAACAAAAACATTAGGTATCTATAACAATATACAAGTTGACGTATTGAACTTTATGTTCCATGTCAATCCAAAAATTGCGATTGGTGCAGCAGTTAAATTTAGAAGCATTACAAATATTGATGACGTAGACCCTAAATTAGCCATTTTAGCAGAAAATGATTTAGATGTTTCGACACTTTGGCAACAAAAATTCAATGAAGAATTGTTAAACATGAATCATATGTCATGGATGGAGTACGGCTTTATTTATTCTCAAGTTCTGAAAGATGATGGCGAGCATTTCATGAAAATGGGTGGTAAAGCGAAATGGCTTGCAGGATATACATCTGCATATATCCACACAAAAAACTTTGCATACAACTTATTAGACGCAGATACATCACTCCACCTATCTGGAGATTTTTCATATGGTCACTCTGACGGTATTTTTGAAGATGTTGCAAATAATGTAGATCCTTTTTCAGGAGGCCTTCCAAAAGCTGCTTCCAAATTTGGTTTAGGTTTAGATCTTGGATTTATTTACGAATGGAGACCAGACTGGAAAGAATATAAATATGACATGGACGGTGAAACAAATATCTGGAGAAGAGATAAAGACAAATACAAAATAAGAGCTGGAGCTTCTGTTTTAGATATAGGAGGAATGAAATTTGCAAAAGGGGGACTAAGTCGTGACTTCTCTGTAAATTCAAACAATCTCTTTAACCTGCATGTTTTTGATGATGCCGCTGATCTTTATGGTGTAGATAGTATTATTGATTCCTTAGTGAGTAATAGTGTTGATTGGAGAGCAACTCAAGGAGCAGGAGAAACTTATTTTATGGGAACTCCAACTGCTCTAAGCTTACAATTTGACTATAACATATGGAAATGGTTCTACGTAAATGCTACTGGTGTTATAAATTTACAAAACAGAAAGAATCCACATAGAGTTCGTGTAGCCAATCAAATATCGGTAACTCCTAGTTTCGATCAAGCTTGGTTTGGACTGCATGTACCAATGTCTTATAATAAATACTCTGGATTTAAAGCTGGTATAGGAACCCGATTAGGACCTATTACAATAGGTATGACTGATTTTAAGCCATTATTAGCTACAGGAAAAGTGAATGGTGCAGAATTTTATGCAGGCTTAAGAGTCCCTGTTCTTTACACTCACCCTAGTGACATTGATGGAGATTTGGTGTCGGATAAAATTGATGAGTGTCTTGTAGAACCTGGAGTTTGGTCATTTAAAGGCTGTCCAGACACAGACGGCGATGGAATTAAAGACATTGAAGACTTATGTCCTCAAGAAGCTGGATTAGCTGTATTTAGTGGCTGTCCAGACAAAGACAACGATAGTATTCCTGACAAAGACGATGCATGTCCAGACGATGCTGGATCAATTGCATTTAACGGATGTCCAGATAGAGATAATGATAGTATTAT
>Ga0102899_1000485_pt1 | contig 13824 bp, 9 predicted proteins | sample Colrivmeta1555B3_FD_78455 | JGI IMG/M metagenome (GOLD analysis project Ga0102899, IMG submission 78455) | Estuarine microbial communities from the Columbia River estuary - metaG 1555B-3 | ecosystem: Environmental > Aquatic > Marine > Intertidal zone > Estuary | place: USA: Columbia River Estuary... | reverse complement strand
TTAGTATTAACTAACCCTTCCATTTTACTTAAATACTCAGGGTCTTTGACAAGTTTAGGATTTTTCTTAGACAATGCTTCTAAATTAGCAATTTGAGTGTCTATATCAGAAATAGCACTATTTACTAGTTCAGGTGCTCTCTCATTAAATGCTTCTTTAGAGTTACCGTACTCATTCCAATAATTAATATCTGCTTCTTGTTGAGCCCAAGGCTTAAATCTTTTTAATGTTTTTAAATATTTTTCAGTTTCATCACTTAGTTCATTATCCTTTATTTCTTTAGTAAGATTTTCTACAAACTTTTTACTCATTGTGTCAGTGTCAAAACCTGCAGCAGATAAGTAATTAGTTATGTGCTCAGGCTGAAGCTTAGCAATTTCTATTTTCATTTTGTCAAAATCCTCACTCATGTCATTCAACATGCTTTCCTTACCTATTGTACGATAGTCATCTATACCGTTATTATTAGAGTAACCTGTTTCACCTTTACTTACATAGTCTTGAATAGATGAATTTCTCCAGTAATCATATGCATCTTTTTTAATTTTACCATCTATCCACCGTTTACGTTCCTCTTCATTTCTTTTTACCCAGTTTTCATAATTACTAGCCAATGCTGCAGCTTCAGGATTTTTTAACCATGCTTTATTTAACTGTTTAAGTTTTTGAGAAGAAGCTCTAAAATTCTTAGTCGTCATTAAATCATTGGCAATTTCATCACGTTGCTTTTCAAAATCTGAAATTAAAGCTTTTGCTCTAGTAGGGTCTTCTGTACCAAAGGTTAAATACTTTAAATTAAATTCTGAATCACTTAATGCATCTGTCGCCTTGTCGTACTTATCCTGCATAGCAGCCAAAGGTGCTGCAAATTTAGAAAGACCTAGTGACTTGTACTGATACTTAACTGGTTGGTCGTATTGATTAGTAGGCATAGTTTATTATTTTTAACCTTTGTTTTTAGAGTATTTATTTTTTAACTGTTCAAGATACGGCGTATAAGTTGCATTAAAATCTGGAGCAAGTGCGTTAATTCCTGCAATATCTCTTTTAGTTTCACTTTTTTTAGCAGCTAAATCAGCTAATTGAGTAGATGCTTCACCTAAATAAGCACGTCTTTTAGCCTCAGCTTGTCTATTAATGTCTTCAACTGATAGATTTACACCAGTATTATACCTATTCTGTTCTTGCAATTTAGCTTCATAAGCTTGTTGCTGTTGTGCATCATATTGTCTACCTGTATCATGCAACACTCCCATATTCTTATTTGCTACATTCATCAATGCTCTTGCTTGAGCTTGTCTATTTCCACCAGACAATCCTTGCTCTGCAGTATTAAGTGCGCTTTGATATTGTTCATTCATTGCTTGTCTGTAAGGATTAATGTTAAATTTGTCAGCAGCAGAAATATTACTTCTGTCTACATAATCACTTGCATTTAACTTATCTGATGGACGTAAGCCCATTCCAACATTGTAGATGAAAGGTGCTAGTTCAGCTAATGTTTCACCACCTGTAGGTGATAAATCAATAGTACTTTCGTTATCAGGTTTTTCATCAGGTTTTTCATCAAATTCATCAGTTCCAAATATACCTAAGTCTTCATCTTCAATGTCAACAATGCCGTCACCGTTAACATCACCTGTTTCAGGTTCAGCATTGTTTTGAATAGTAGAACCACCCTTATTGTCACCATGTCTATTTGCATAAGTTTTTGCAAAATTATCCATATGTTCTTTAATACCTCCTTCGTTAGTATTATATTGTTCTCTGGTAACACCAGCGTATTGCATTGCCTCTGCTAAATTTTCATCAGCAAGCTCCTTTGAAAAAGGTGTAGCTGTAGATTGTACGTTAGGTGCAGTACCCTTAGTTGCTTGATAATTAGTTTCAGGAACCGCTAAACCATAATTAGCAGCTAAAGATTGTAAAAGCTTTAGAGTAGGGTTAACAGGGTCAACGATATTATAACCTCCTGGTGCAAATGATTTAGGATTACCTATCATTCCACCATACGCCATACCTAAAGTACTAAGGTTAGGGTTTATTCTACTTTCAATACCTTGCGCAATACCTTGTTGAATACCCATTGCTTTTTGCTCAGATGCATCAATTGTATTATTATTAATCATTTCTTCAGTTATTCCACCAATAGTTTGACCAATTATACCAGTACCTCCTTTAACTGCTCCAAATGCTGCATCTTTTGCAACTTCTTTAAAGTCTGCACCTGTTCCTACATTTTGTAAACCAGCACCTACTGCACCAAGTCCTGCCCCAACTAAGTTACCTACTCCTGGAATATTACCAGCAAGTCCTGCAACACCTTGTAAACCTGCTCCTAATTTTTGTGCAAATCCACCATTTGCTAATTCAGTTGTTTCATTTTCAACCAAACGTGTTTCTATGATAGGATAATCCCCGTCAAAGTCAGCAGGCATTCTAAAAGCTTCACCTGTTTCAATGTCTTTAAAATTACTCCATTTAGTTTTATCTTTTTCATTTACTCTATTAGAGTCAACTGATGAATGTAGTTCACCAGCTCGTTTTGCAATATCTAATGGTTTTGAACCAGCATAGTTATGTCCAGGATTTTCAGTAATAGTAGTATAATGCTTTTTACCAAATTGGTCAAAGTGTCCTTTATAGCCATACTTGTAGTCTAAACGTCTTTGCTGTGTCTGAGTTAAGTTATCGTAAGGAATCATTTTACCTATTTCGTTACGATAAGACCTAGTTCTATATTCAGGTGTACCATCAGGTTCTCCTTCAGAAGGTATTGCCCCACCATCTGCTAAAGAAGTAGCATGTTTTCCACTAGGTGCAACTATTAAATGTTGACCTATTTTGTTTTGTTTGTTTTGAGCATTTACATTAGCTTGTTGAGCGTTTATATTATGTTGTACCTGAGCATTATTAATACCTGAAAGTTTCGTACCTAACATTAAATTATCATAATCAACACCTTGGCGATTTGCTTCAGCAATTATAGCATTGTCAAACTCAGTTCTTCTTTGTGTAAATAATGAATCAGCCATTGCACCCTTACCTTGAGGTCCTGCGTCCAAAAACGCTTTTCGACTTGCATATAAATTATCAAGATATTGTTGAGGAGTTTGTGTAGGAGGAGTTTGTCCACCTATCGGTCCACCAAATGCCATTTGTCCTGGCATTCCCATTCCCATTTGCTCCATGCCTACAGGCATTCCACCTTGAGGTTCACCTTGAGGAGCTTGTTGCATTTGCATTTCTTCAGGGTTACCTGGTGCTTGTACAGAAGGCTGAGTTAAATTAGCCATAAATTCAGGATGTTTTTCCTGCATCATTGCTATATCTTTCTCAAGTTCTTTAGCTTTCCATGTTTCCTGTGCTTCTCTTAACTTGTCTAAATCTTTAGCAATAGCTTGTTGTTCTATTACGTCATCTTCTCTTTTAGAATCTGAACGATTTGCTAACTTAGACGCATCTGCAAAGGATTTACCTATCCATTTTTTAGGTAGACTAAACTCATTAGCAATTTCAGCATCAATTATATTTCTATCTGAATATATATAATCTGCATTGTTTTGCTTAGTTTCATTCCCCTCTACTGTTGCAGTAGGTCCTTGAGGAATTCCTTGTAAAGAGTTCTCTTCATGTGAAGGACCATTAAATTGTGTAAGTTGTCCTCCGCTTGCGTATTGATTTTGGTTTTTCATATTATTTATTGATCCTCCAAAAGCATAATTAAAATCTTCAGGTTGTTTTTTTAATATTGAACCATCTGGTATTTTAGATGCTCCAGAATCACCAAGTAAATTAGGCATTGATTCATAAATACTACTTGACCCTTCTAAATAATTAGCAAGTTGACGAGATTGACCCTCTGTTAAAGAGCCTACATTATTTATAATATCACCTCTTTCACGAATGTATGTTCCATTAACACTTCTTAAGTTAGTAGGTGTATATACTCCCCTACTTTGATGAGCAAGCGCACTTATTTCTTCATCAGATAAAGTTTTTCCTAAGTTTGTTGCATTTTTATTTAACTCTTTAATTCTTTCTTCAACGTTACCAGCATTTATTTTATCATAATAATTTCCATTATATTTTAACCATTGTTCTTTACCATCATAGTCAGTATTTTTAATATAATCGTTTCCTTTATATGTATAATTGTCACCAAGGTCAAACTTTGCTTGTTTTGCTAATATTTCAGAGCGTTTTGCAACATCTCCTTTTGTTAAAGGGAGATATTTTCCATTAATCTCTTTATACCAAACTCCTTCAGAAGAGAAAGCAGTTCCAGGTTTATTATCATAACGATAATTTATCCCGTTGTATGTATAATTTCCTTTTTTTAATTTAGGTTTTTTTTCTGGCATAGTTAAAATATTTGTGGGTCATAATAGGACATTAACCTATTCATTATTAGTTCTTTATTATATGTATTATCAAAGTACAAAGTTAATATAAAATGAGTACTTCTTAACCTATCCTTCTTCGAAGATAGTGAATTTCTAGGAATTTTCACTCTCCATTTATCAAATCTTCTTTTAATTCTACCTGATGAAAATAAAACCTTACCTGTATCCTGATATTCAGTCTGAATACGAAAGGCAGTAATTGTTTGAGTTCTATCAATTACTTTATTATTATCTCTTACTATAGTATTAAATTCAAATGTTCTAAGTATCTTGTTTATATCGGCATTAGCGTTAATCACTAAGCTTATTGAACATTCTTCTATATTACCGTAAAACTCTCCCCAATTACCTAATCCGTGAGTATAAATCTTACTCCTATTGGCAGGGTTAGCACTTAATATAATGTCTCCGTTTTCAATAAACAATGATGGTTTTGCAGGGTCGAATCCACAAAATTGTTGAGCTAGTTCGTCATATACTAATGAGTAACGTTCATCACCTGAGATAAAAGTAAATACTACTTCATCATCAATCAATGTTTTACCAATTGCTATACCGTTATTCATGATTGGATTATCTCCTCCATTTTCTTTTCTAAAAAATACACCTTGTGGTAATTGATTAATCCAGCTATGCATTCCTTTAATTTCAGACAAATCACCTGCGCCATCAGAAACCATTTGTATTTTTCTATGTAATGCGTCAAAGAAATAAATACCTTTATCAGTAGCTTTTATTCCCCATTGGTGAATACTACCTACTTCTTGTGAATTATAACGATGTGAGCTAAATCCTTTACCTGTGCCCAATGAAGTAGGTACTCCGTCATTAGTTGTAGTAACTGCTTCTCTGTTGATTGCGTATGTACCATATGCTCTATCTTGGAAAAAGAATACACTATCTCTCCAATTTAGTATTTCATTAATTGGGCCATAGTCATCTACATCCCAATAATCATTTTCAGGAAACTGTGTCCATGAATCAATATCTTCGTTGTTCACCTTAGTATTTGAAATTCTTGCACGAATATCATTTATTTCTGCACCTGGTACAGCGTTTGCTTTTTTTGTAATAAAAATTATATCCTCGTTTTCTTTAGAGTATACTGAAAAATAATTATACATAGAATTACTCTTACCGTAGGAAGTAACTGCATCATTAGTATTTCCTGTTTCTTGTCTAAGTATCTCTAAATCTGTGCCATTGAAGTTAAAAGACACACCTGTTTTTAAAGTAGAACCGTTTGCTAAATCAACATTAATTAATGATTCAGTTACCATTATCTGTGTTTCAGACTGTTCCCTAACGAAATCCTGATTAGGGTTTGCGTATAATTCAGGATTTAAAAAATCTAAAGTAGACAGTTGTAAAGTAAACATGTTTAAGAAAATATCTCCCCCGTAAACAATAGGGTCAATTTTATCTTTACTTATTACTGGCGAAGCAGGAATAAATATATTAGCCTCTAATGCATCAGGCGTATATCCACCATATACTTCAATTTTAGGTAAAACTAAATCCATTATTGGAGTACTTGTAGAATATAGTCCTGTATCAATAGCTAATGAAGTATGGTCTAAGACACCCAATGCTCCACCTTGTGCAGAAGTTTGAAAATAATCTTCAGCTGATTCAGTAATTGTAGTTCCATCTAAAGGATCAGTTGTACCAAATGTTCCTACTTTACCCATTAGGCACGTACCGCCTTTAAAGAATTCAGGAATAGACTGTTGACCTGATGCAGGCTGAGGCTTATTTAAAGTAGAAGCAGATTCAGTATAGTCGTCTATAGCATAGTAATTTCTTAAATAAAATGTAGTTTGAGGAGTAAGTACAGTTGAAGCAAACCCTTCAATTAGTCCAGTTACAGCATTACTGTTTTGATAATTTACTGTATGGTCCATTACAGAGGACTTAACGCTATCCCATTTTCTAATATTTTCCTTAGTTCCAAACGTAACTGGATTAACATCTCGTAAAGTTCCTCTAAAATCTGAACATTTTTCACCTATTCCATAAGTAGTATTTAAATCTTGCTCAGAACCTTCTAGAGTTTTACTATATGTTCTATATGCACCTGTCATTAATAATGAAGGCGTACCTGTTAAAGCAGTACCTCTCCCTCTAACATTGTTAAAGTTATAAGATACTTCAGGGCTATAGAAATTAACAGCTTCACCTTTTGTTTCATACACATTTGTACCATCAAAAGCTGCATATTCAGTATTGAGGTTAACAAACGTACCATTGAACGTGCCCCCTTGTGATGGATTATATGGAAACATGTGAAGAACTAGTTGTGAACCATTTATTTGTAAATCATATGCAGACTCTTGACCTCCCACAGGAGCAGTCCAATAATTCTTAATTATTCCTGAACACGCTCGTCTAGTATCTTCTATTTCTCTTTTAACTCTAACTATTTGATAACTTTCTATTTCGTTTAAAAAATTTGGACAACTTGCAAAATCTAAATTAAACTGAATACCCATTGCATATCCAAAAGTATTACCACCAGAAGCCTTACTAGTTGGGAAATATTTATAACCTGATAAATTTACAACACTATCTATGTCTGAAATATCTGGAAATTTAATATCACCAATGTGCTCTACAAATGTAGATTCACCTTTCTTAGTATAGAATACTATTCCGAATCTATATGTTTCACCTCTCTTATAGCCTCTTAATAAGCCTGATATAAAAGGCGATGCCATATTAGGAAACGTAGTATTCTTATCATATACTGGTCCATCTTTCAAATCATGCACATCGTGACCAAAGCCAAAAGGAATTGGTGCAACATTTGCAAATGCTGGTGCATTTGTACCATCAAGTGTAAAAGGTTCTAAGTGAAAAGTATATGAAATGTTAGGTCCTTCTCCACCTAATCTTGTTCCTGAAGAGTTAAACTTATATTGGTCGTCTGAATGCCAGGAATCGTTCCAATGTGCATCCCTATTATATTCACTGTTAAATGCTCCTGAAGGAGGCGTAGTTATACCATCACTTTTATATCGTAAAGTACTAGCTGAAAACGTCTCACCGTCTCCAAGTAAATCGCTTACTGCTACAGCAGCTGATTTTAAATTAGCAATTACTAAAGCATTATCTTTTTGAGCAAGAGTCTTACATGTTTTAAAAGGATTTGTTTTAGCAGTATACGTATCTAGCTCTATAGTTGTTATTGAATCTTCTGTACCAGTATATATGAAATTAACAGATGTACCTACAATAGATTTTTTTTCGACTGATTTAATTACAGGTGCACCTAATAGTGCAGAGTGATAAATCATTATCAATTCAATAGTTTCAAAATCAGTATAATTACTAACGTCAATAGTTATTGATAACGATTTGTTTGTATTAACGTTACTAGTATCACCATTGTATTGAGCAGACTGACTAAGTGTCTCAGAAGACGCTACTACGTGAATCAAATTACCTGGAGGAGAAATCAACGTTTCTTTTCCATCTTTAGTAAGTAGTCTATATGCAGGTTGATATTCACCTGATAACAAAGAGCCTCCACCTAAAACACTAGTTAGATAAGATTGAACATATTTAACATCTGGAAAAATATCAATTTGTCCAGCTGGAAAAGTTAACACGTCTGGATCAGCTACGTTTAAAGAACGTAAATAATTATCATAGTCAGTCCAATATAGTCTAATAATATTCTCTGACTCATATCTACATATAGCCTTTATAGGAAAACCTTTTTTTAACTTTAAATTAGCGTTATAAATTAGTTTAGGGTTGTATCCTGGAATAATTTCCCTAGTTGCTTCATCATACCGTACTTCATAAATCCAACTATTTATACCTGAGTCATCTCCTACAAGTAAGTAAATTCTATTTCGTGCAGTAGCATAACCTATAATTTCAGCGTTCTTAGAAGGACTTAATTGAGGAATCGTAAAAGATTCCTTATTTCCTTTAATATTAGTAAACGCTCCCATAGATTCACCTTTATGAGTAGTAATACGAATACCTTCAGCATGAATATATAAATTAGAAGGAATAGAGTCGTAAGCTACGTCTTTATTCATTCCTCCATATGTATTAATGTGTCGTTCCATTTTATGCTAAATTATTAGGGCTTTGTGTAGTTTTAGGTACAGATCATGTATGTGAAGAGCTGCCTCTAAAATGACGTTGCTCAGGTAATTGAAAATTAGCAAAGAAAGAAGCATGTGCCTGAATGTCAGGAATAGTTCTAACCGTTGCATTTTTAACTGATTCTGCATGGTCTACATTATGCCATTGTTTACTATGATTAACTGCTTGTGCAAAATACCAATCTCTATCTCGTTCAATAATTTGATATTTTTTATCAGCAAGTGCGTCTTGTAACCAACGTTTACGTGCAGCTTTCCAAGCTAACTCATGAGTGGCAGCCTCTAACCATTGTTGTTCGGCAGGAATCATAATGTCCCCACATTCGTCTGTAGGAATAGCTTCATAAGACATTGCTACAAAACCTTCTGTAAATGATGTAAAAATACAGTTATCACTTACAGTATAAGTATTATTAGACTCTGAAGTATAATCTCTAGAATCTTTATGATAACGAGTATGGAACTTATCACTTGCCCATCTCATAGGAGTAAGTCTTCCTTTTCCACATTCAGCTTCAGATAAGTTTTCAATGCAATCTAAATATGCAACTGTTTCTAATTTATACAAATCAAATGGTAAATCACCTCTTCCGTCACAGATAGGAATATATGCAACCCTAGGAGTCATCACACACCCTACGTTTGTATGTGCCATAAATTCAGCTAACCATTCAAGACCTTGTTCATCATCTATTTCAAAGCCAAAATCACGGAGTTGTTTATCCATGATTGCTTTGTAAGTTACCATTTTACCTGCGTACATAATTATTCATTTTTAAGAAACGATTCTAGTTTATCAGCTAAACTTCTTTCTTCCATAGGATTTTCCGTATGGATAGATTTAACAGTTTCCCATTCCCATTCCTCACCTTCTCTGTAGTGTTCAGTAATAGTTTTAATAAAACCATTAGATACTTCTTCTACTTTAATTTCTTTGTAGCTTCCGTCTTCAGACTCTTCTCGCTTTTCCCAAGTCTTCTTTTTACCGTTACTTTTACCAATTGGTGTAATTTTATCCATAATAAAATATTTTTCTGTCAGGAGATTTCACTACTTCTGCAATCATTCTAGAATATTGCCTAGATGGTTTAAATATGTAAAATCTCTTAAATTTAACTATCGCTGTTGCATTGTCCCACAAATGCTTGTAGAATTCTTTATTTGTATGTTCATTTTCGAAGTAAATAACCTTTTTATTTTTAATCTCCGTAATCTCATCTCTCGTCCTACCTTCATATTTTCTTTCCCAATGTGACCAAGTTTTCACCCAATCCACTTTTAAACTTTTTGCCAATTCACCGTTCTTTTTTATAAAAGTTAACTGCTTAGCTTGTATTCTAATGTATCCTAATTTACCTAATTTCAATTGCATGTTTTCCTTAACAATTGCTTCACTATATTCACTCATTAATTCTTTTACAAATCTAGAATATTGCGTTCTACCAATACGTTCTAATTTTGTACGTTTTCTATAATGACTGTAAAATTCATATTTTTTTACATCACTGTTATTTTTACCTTCAGTTCTTTTCAAGTATTTGTTACTCATAGTTTAACCTTTTACTGATTGTGTAGAATCTGCTAAATCATCGTTTGCATTATTGTTATCGTCTAATGGTATTTGACGTTTTCTTAATAATTGTTGAACAACTTGTTCTTTAACATATGTCCACATCCAACTTTTAATTGGGTAGATACTATTTATTGTCCAACAAGAATTACCTGTTGAGCAATTTACAAATGGTGCTAATGCAGAAGGGTCTTCAAAAAGTCCTCTAATTGCAATCTTCTTTAATAATGCTACAGAAGAGTCTCTGCTTATTACGTAAACGTAATTATCATAGATAAAAGCATACCTTTTATTATAAGTAGTTTTACCTGTACCAATATACGGTACTCTGTTATAATCTATTAATGTGAATCTTTTTTCAGTTATGACCACTGGTCCAACTGAAGTAATACCTGTAGAATGATGTAGTTCAATAGTTCCAGGTATCTTATTTTTAGTACGTAATATCTTACAACCTATGGGTACTTCTACGCAACAATTATAAGGGTCAACTAATTCTAAATCTTCACAAGGAATAGTTTGCAATACACTTGGGTCAATTGAACGTTTCTTATTATACTCATTTCTCATAAACAGAGCACGTTGCTCATTCATAAGGTCTGTATAATACAAAGGGTCAAATATTGAATCTGAATTAGTAATATTCAAAGCCTCATCTAGTTGACTATGGTAATCTATCAATGGTAACATATACAAATATATTAAAATTAATCTATATTATTAATCGTTTTGTACTGAATATAATTCATATACGTTTTTATTATTTACCTTAAATGATGGAATGCAAGTAGTATCTCTACAGAACGATGTTTCAATATCGTAAAATAATCTCTTCCTCGTCATACTTTAAAATAATTAATTACTTGACAACTTGCCAAGTAATAAGTCCTCCAACAATCGCACTAAATGTAGCAACCGCTAAAGGCTTTTTCCAAATCTTTTTATTATTCTGAAAAACATATGTAGATATGCCATCAGTTTTCATATAAGGATTTGAATTTGTTACTGTAACAATTGATTCTTTGGCTTTCCACCACTTGATTCTTTTATCTGTTAAAGTAACACCTAGTCTATTTGGAAATTCTAATTTATTGAAAACTAAACCAGTATTAGTAGCTCTAATATCGAATGAGTAGTTTGGTGTGGTTAAATATAAGGTAGTGTCAAACGCACAGTCTGTAAACTTAGCAGGTAACCATAATGTATCTAAAATTAATCGTTCAGTAATAATCGTACTTGATTGTACGTTTTTGATTTTTAATTGTAGGTTAGCTATATAGTTCAATAAAGTATCCTGGACGGCAGCTAAGTCTTCAGGAGTTACTCTTATAGAATTGTTGTAATTCACCACACTGCCGTCTTTGGCTAAGTATTGTTTAGCTACGTGTTCATATTGAAGAAGGTCTGTAATACGTCTACTATCAGCGTTATGCTTACGACATCCATCCATGTAAAGTAGAAGAAGCATCACAACCACTGCTGCTAATATAATATTACTATATTTCTTTAATACTGTAAACATTTTACTAAGTTAACGTTTTTGTTCCATTACTTCTGGTGTATTACTTTATGACCTTTTTCTAAACAGTAAATGTAAAGCTGCAAGGGATTTGTTTTATCAGCTTCGTCTTTTCCAATAATTCTTGCTACAAACTCAGAGCATATGAAATATTTATCTGGTCTTTTTCCAGTAATCCAAATACCTGTAATATTGTAAATAGCATGTCTTACCATACCAAAGAAGTCATACCGAACATTTAAGTAGTAAGAAACTTTGGACAACAACAATGGTGATGATATGGGAATAGTTCGTGTTATAATTACATCATAGTTAAACTTACGTAACCATTGCTTTAAAGGACGTAATCGTGTACCATCCATTTGGGAATCTGCTATAAACAGCCCTCCTTCCAATTCCATCACTAGAGCTGTATGAGAAATCTTTTTAGACCTTGTTAAAAATCTAATTGCTTTACTCATAAATGAGTTTCGGGAACAGTGTAGAATATCACCGTTTTTTAGTACATTAGTCTTTTCTAAAATCATCTACTTCTTTTTTAGTTTGTTTCAAACTCTTTACAAATTTTCTAAAAGCATCTCCTAATGATATACCTTTAATTGCTAAATAGGATTCATTAACACTAGTGTATTCTATCCATATAAAGAAGCCTGCTGTTATCCTTGTAAATAAAAAGTCTACAGGAAATATTAATCTTACTAACTCATTGATTATTGCTGTGTCTACTATAAATACACTTGCTATAATTATCAAGTATCCAAAACTTTTATCTACAACACCTACTCTAGTCTTTTTAGATGTGATAGCTTTTTTATCAAACCTTGCTCTTTTTCTTCCAAAGTATGTGTCTACTAATATAGCAAATCCTACAGACACAAATATTAAACCTGCAGGTGCAAAGAATGTGGTAATCATACCTATAAAATCAATACCATACGTTAATGTTTTTTCACTAATGTATTTTAAAAAATCCCAAAATGATAAAATTAAGTTTTTCATTATAATTTAAAATTCTTTAATGTTAATAAGTCCTCTTACTGCTTGATTTGCAGATGCAGGTCTATAAGCTAAAATATATTGGTCCATTACGTTTGCAATATCATTACCCAAAAAAGATAGAAAATTTTCTTTCATTACACTACTTGAACCTTGAAGACCAGCAGGAGCTGTTGCTATTACATAACCATCTGCTGAAACTGTTTGATTTGTTGCTAATGCTGTTTCTATTTTTCCATTAGTACCATAAGTTAATGCTGCAGATAATGTAGGATTTTTTAATAATAGCAACATTCCAGAATCATTTTGAGAAGTGTTTACTACTCCCATTTCAATAATTTGTACAGCTACATCTCTAAAAGATGTTAGCTTCCTTACACCTAATAAGGCATAAGTTGTTGTCGTAGAATTAGTTGTTATATCAGTACTATTATATATTCCTTTTGTTTTACCAGCTTCATTCAAACTTCCTTCTGTTGCTATTTGAGAACAGATATATCTTAATGAACCTGCAGCAGATGTACCTCTAACTTCATATCTTAAAGGTTGATTAGATGATAATGTAAATGTTGCAGTATCTGTTCCTGAGTAATTTACTGAATGGACTAATACAAATCCTAATTCTGTCTTTAACCAGAATCTAAGTATAGCTCCTCCTAACCAAAGGAAATCAAAAGCCATTACAGTAAAATTAGAAAAGTCATAAGAAGATACAACTGCATAGTTGTCCATTGCTGTAAAATCTACAGATACTTTCTCTGTACCGTTATTATAAATCTTTAGTACTTTTTTAGTACCATCATCTTCTATCCAAAAACCATCTAAAGATGCTGTATATGGAGCAACTGCACTTGAAGAAAAATAACCTATTCTTTTCTGGACTCCAGCTTCTGTTTGAAAATTATCACAAGTAACTTCTACTAATTGAGATTTACCTGAAAAATAAGGAAACCATCTTTTAGTTTGACGTATGAAATATTGTCCACTTGTTACAGACATGTTATACATGTTATTTGCCCATGAACCTGTTCCTGTACCTACATTAGAGAAAACATCACTATCGTCTACTCCTAATGTTTTTCCATCAAATAAAGTAGTAAGTTGCCCTACTCTTTGTCTCCCTGAAGCATCTACTCCAAAGTTACCATAAGATGCACTACCTCCTGTTAATAGGCTCATCTGCTCAGATGATATTGCTACTGGTAAAGAATC
>Ga0102899_1000473_pt1 | contig 13970 bp, 13 predicted proteins | sample Colrivmeta1555B3_FD_78455 | JGI IMG/M metagenome (GOLD analysis project Ga0102899, IMG submission 78455) | Estuarine microbial communities from the Columbia River estuary - metaG 1555B-3 | ecosystem: Environmental > Aquatic > Marine > Intertidal zone > Estuary | place: USA: Columbia River... | reverse complement strand
CTGAACAACCACTTCCGTTTGTATAAGTCACACTGTATGAACCAGCAGCTGAAACAACGATTGATTGTGTTGTTGCTCCTGTTGACCATAAGTTACCAGTTGCTTGGGATGATGTTAATGTTACTGAACCACCAGCACAGAATGTAGTTGAACCACTTGCTGAAACTGTTGGTGAAGTTGGTAAAGCATCAACAGTAACTGTTGTTGCAGTAGATGTTGCTGAACAACCACTTCCATTTGTATAAGTAACACTGTAAGAACCAGCAGCTGAAACAACGATTGATTGTGTCGTTGCTCCTGTTGACCATAAGTTACCAGTTGCTTGGGATGATGTTAATGTTACTGAACCTCCAACACAGAATGTAGTTGAACCACTTGCTGAAATTGTTGGTGCAGTTGGTAAAGCATTTACTGTAACTGTTGTTGCAGTAGATGTTGCTGAACAACCACTTCCGTTTGTATATGTCACACTGTAAGAACCAGCAGTCGAAACAACGATTGATTGTGTTGTTGCTCCTGTTGACCATAAGTTGCCAGTTGCTTGTGATGATGTTAATGTTACTGAACCACCAACACAGAATGTAGTTGAACCACTTGCTGAAATTGTTGGTGCAGTTGGTAAAGCATTTATTGTAACATTTTGATTCGACACTGAAGCCCCACCATCTATTGATAAAGAAACTGCTTTAACACCTCCTGATGAGTATACAACACTATGAGGACCTACACCCGTAGCTGTCGCAGGCACAGCACCCACTCCAAAATTCCAACTATATGATGTTGCTCCAATTGAAGCATCTGTAAAAGTAACAGTTTGACCAACACATGCAGGATTAGGTAAAGCTGTAAAATCAGCAGTTCCTGTTAATGTTACTCCTGTTAGGTTTACATTATCTATGTACAAAAACTGTCCGTAACCAGAAATATTTCTAAAATAAACATCCACTTTTGAATTACCAATAAATGGAGTCATATCGACAGTTTCTTTTCTCCATGTAGCCGGTGCTGTATAAGCTCCAGTTTGATCAGGATCAGTTGCTAAAACTGAACTTGCCTTATCATAAACTACATTAAAAGTTTGCCCACAATCATCAGAAACAACAACTTGTAACCGATCATTAAACGTTGCATCGTAACGGGCGTAAGCTACATCAAAAGTTAAAGTTGCACTTGACAAACCAGTCAAACTTACTGGCTGAAGGATTAAATCATCAATCATACCAGCTGTATTCGTATTAAAGTTATCTATAACAGCTGAATTACCAGCCGTAGGAGCAACACCTTGCGTTGTACTTTGAACCCAAGTAACTGCAGACCCACCATTATTAAGTCCCCATCCAGCAGGTACAAACGTAGCACCATTAAACCCTTCGTTTATTGGCAAAGCAGCCCCCGTTCCTGGCAAAACATTAATTAATGAATTTTGAGTATCTGTATCTGAACCAAACGCATTCGTTGCAGTTAAAGAAGCATTAAATAATCCTGCAGTATTGTAAGTTACAACATGAGGACCAGCCCCTGTTGCACTTGCAGGAGTACCTCCTGTAAATGTCCAAGAGTATGAAGTTCCACCTGTAGAAGTATTCGTATATGTAACTGTGCTACCTTGACAAATTGTAGTTGGAGCAGCTGTAAAACCAGCAACAGGAGGATTTGTATTTGTCTGTCCTAATAATGTAAAATTAAAAGTTCCTTCATCACAATCATTCGTACCAAAAGAAACATTACCTGTGAAAGAACCAGCCGTTGCAGCATTGAAATCAACAGCAAAAGTTGTTGACCCTCCAGGAGCTACTGTCGTTGTACCAAAAGAGGAATTCAACGAAAAATTTGTTCCAGTAACATTAATTGGTCCAGTTAAAACTAAATTTGATGTACCTGTATTCGAAATGGTAAAAGTTGCTGTAGTTGTTGAACCTTGAGCAACAGTACCGTAATTATATGAACCATCATCAAGAACCTCAGTGCTAAGAACGTCTACCTTAATTTCACCAGGTGTAACAGCATTAAACTGACAGTTATCAATGTAAATATTCCCCCCACTCCCTGCATTTGTAACTCGGAAACGGAATCTAACATTTTTAGAAGTACCTGTCACAAAAGAAGATAAATCAATTACTTCATTTCTCCAATCGCCAGCAGCAGCAGGAACATAGAATCCATTTAAATTTGTAGTAACCGTTCTTAAAGCAGTACCAGATTTATCATAAAGTGCTACAGCATCCCAAGTAGCTCCACAATCTTGTGAAATCTCAACCCTTAATCTATCAGCAGAAGTATTCGCTCTTTTTCTGTAAGCGACATCAAAAGATAATTGAGCAGAGGTTGCATTACATGGTAAAATGAAGATTGGCGTATTCAAATACTCTTCACCATTGGTAGTATTATTGAAATTGGTCACCATCGCCATAGCATTGTTTCCAACACCAGCACTAGAAATACCAGTTCCTCCGACCCATTCGTAACAATCAGCATTCGGATTAACGACATTCCACTTCACATCAGGAGGAAATGTACCTCCATCAAAATCTTGCAAATAATTAGGCATGATACCATTTGAAACAGCAAACTGTAATTCCGTAGTATCAAAATCTGTATTTGGATCAGTTACTCCGTTTGGCATTGAATTATAAGCTTTAATAACATGTATTCCATTCGTTGTTGAGAAAGCTGGCAAATTAATGTTTGCTTGACCAGCAGCTGCGATAGAACCTGTCCATGAAAAATTAACAGGAGTCCCACCATCAATTTGGTATGAAATAATTGCAGATGTTAAAGTACTTGCACCTCTATTACGTAATGTAACTGTTGGTGTAAGCGAGCCAGGACAATTATCTCCTGCTGGATTAAGTATATTTATAATTGACGCATCAGAAACAGCTGGAGGAATACATGCATCAGAAGTGATAAGTGTAGATCTAATTGGGCTATTCTCTAGAACCAATCTCATTCTCATTTTCTGATCATTTGTAAATATATTCATACACAAATCATCTGAATAGTCCATATAATTTGCTACCATATCATTAGGGTCTGGCGCAGGATCTGCACAACTATTCGTATTAGGACAACCGAAATTAGCTGCATCAGATAATGGTGTATCTGAACAAAAATCATCTACTCCACAACCTCCATCTCCCCATATATGGCGTAAACCTAACCAGTGACCGATTTCATGAGTTGCTGTTCTACCTTCATTGTATGGTCCAGGGAATCCAGTTACAGCACTTTTACCTAGCGTAGCATAACCCATAACTACTCCATCAGTATTTACCGATTGAGGAGCACAACTCATACCACCTAAAGAAGTCGTTGGGAATTGAGCATATCCAAGCGTACCTCCAGAGATATCTACACTCCAGAAATTCATGTATTTAGTAGCGTCATACCCTTGAGTAGCAATTGTATAAGGCTTTATTGTTGCATTTATATAAGCTGTAGTATGCGGCGGTGCAGTCCATCCAACAGTATTTCTATTTATTCTATTGATCCCATCTTCACCTGGAGCAAAAGCGGTTCCATTTGGCTTTCTTTTAGCAAGGCAAAATTCAATTTGTGTATCCGCACCATCAGGATGTGTATTATATCCGTTTGTTCCGAAGATTCTTCTGAAATCCTCATTTAACACATCAATTTGTGATTGAATAACAGCAGCAGAAACATTTCTTCCAGTACCAATTGCTTCCCCATTATGAACAACATGAACAATCACAGGAATTTGGTAAACACCGTTAATGATTAATTTTGATTCTTTAGATTTCTCCTCTAATATCAGTTTTTGCATCCACGCTTCAAACTCTTCATTTGATTGCAGATCCGGATTTTGAGCATGTCTAATAGAATCATACTCAGTGGAGTAACATCTAATGACTTCTTTTGTTTTTTGGGCATTTGTTGTGAAGATACTCATCAACAAAATAAAAGCTGAAAGCCAAAGATTTAAGGCTCCTCTTCTTGTAGATTTTTGTTTCATAATTTTAGTTTAGCATTGCCAATTTAAACTAAAAATTTAACAATACTAAAAATAAAAACTAATGATTCTTAACAATTAGACTAATTGAACAATTTTGTAGACGAACCTATTTAAATAGTGAATCTACAAATTCTCGGCCATTAAAAAGTTGAAGATCATCAATTCCCTCTCCGACACCGATATATTTAACAGGAATCTTCATTTGATCCGAGATACCAATAACTACTCCACCCCTAGCTGTTCCATCAAGTTTTGTAATCGCCAAGGCATTGATGTCAGTTGCAATCGCAAACTGCTTAGCTTGTTCATAGGCATTTTGACCAGTACTACCATCCAAAACCAACAATACCTCATGAGGAGCACCTGGAATAACTTTATCCATAACACGTTTGATTTTAGACAATTCGTTCATTAAATTGACCTTATTGTGCAACCTACCAGCCGTATCTATTATTACTACATCTGCATTGTTAGCTTTTGCAGACTGAAGCGTGTCAAACGCAACAGAAGCAGGGTCAGCACCCATTCCCTGCTGAACAATCGGCACACCTACTCTTTCCGACCAAATGATTAATTGATCAACAGCAGCAGCACGAAAAGTATCAGCAGCACCGAGTACAACACTTTTTCCTGATTTCTTAAATTGATTTGCCAACTTACCAATTGTAGTTGTTTTACCTACACCATTCACACCAACAACCATTATAACATGAGGACCTTCAGCATGCTTTAGCAAACCTGCATCTATATCTTCATTTGAACTATTCTCTTCAAGTAAAAGCGTGATTTCCTCCTTAAGAATTGAATCAAGTTCAGCAACGCCCATAACTTTATCACGAGCAACACGCGCTTCAATCTTTTCAATAATTTTAAGCGTTGTTTCAACACCTACATCTGACGAAATTAAAACTTCTTCAAGATTATCAAGCACGTCACTATCAACAGTAGACTTACCAACAATTGAACGTGTTAATTTGGAAAAAAAACTTTGTTTTGTTTTTTCAAGTCCCTTATCTAAAGACTCCTTTTTATCCTTTGAGAAAAAATTGAATAATGCCATAATAATAAACAACAAAAGCTTCCATCCAAGGATAGAAGCTTATAATATTTTAAAAAAATAAATGGTTTTAGTTCTTATCGAACCATTCTTTTACTTTGTCATTATGAATCACCTCTTCCTTAAAACCGTAAGAACCTGATTTTTCTGACTTAACCATTTTAATAACTTTCGTATGTTCTTTTCCTCCACCTTTCTGAAGGGATGCTACTACTTTCTTAGCCATGTCTTAATTATTTAATTTCCTTATGTAACGTATAACGTTTCAAAACTGGGTTAAACTTCTTAATCTCCAAACGATCCGGAGTATTTTTTCTGTTCTTCGTTGTGATGTAACGAGATGTACCTGCCATTCCAGTCTCTTTATGCTCAGTGCACTCTAAGATAACTTGGATTCTATTTCCTTTTTTCGCCATTTTTATAGTGTATTAATTCTCTAAACAGAGAATAACGAATTACTTAATAAATCCTTTCAAACGAGCTTCTTTAACGCACGCAGAAATTCCTTTCTTGTTAATTGTTCTTAACGCAGACGTTGAAATTTTCAACGTGATAACTTCATTCTCTTCTGGAATAAAGAATTTTTTTGTAATCAGATTTGGGTAAAACTTTCTTTTCGTTTTACGTTGTGAGTGAGAAACATTATTCCCAACCATTACTGACTTTCCTGTGATTTGACAAACTCTAGACATCTCTATTATTTTATTTCCTTTAATTAAAAAGCGGGTGCAAAGAAACCATTTTATTAACAATTTACCAAGAAAAGATTAATCTTTTTCAATATTAATTTTCAACAATCGACACCTTAAAAGATTTTCAGCAGATAAAACTGCCTTATCAATTGTTCTATTCCGGTCATTACCTAACAAAAACTTCTTTGTGTAAACGCCCTCACTATCCGCAATACCGATCCAAACAGTTCCAACAGGATTTGCATCATCTCCCCCGTTTGGTCCTGCTATACCAGAAATAGAAATACATATATCTATTCCTAGCATTTTACGGCCATTTAAAGCCATTTCGGTAACCACTTCTTTGCTTACAGGGCCAAAAGTACTCAAGCTTTTTGGATTTACAGCAACAATTTTTGATTTAATCTCATTTGTATAAGTCAGAAACCCTCCTTTAAAGTAATCAGAAGCTCCCGGAACCCTCACAATATCAGAAGCTAAAGCTCCACCTGTACAACTTTCTACGGTTCCAATTGTTTTACTTTCTTTACGAAGTAAATCGCCAATTAGTTCATTTAAACTACCATTAAAACCACTATAAGCGTACATTGGTAATCTTTCTGATATTTCACGGACAAACTGATCGATTAGCCTTTCAGTTTCCACATTTTTTCTTCCAGAAATTCGCAACCTTACCAATCCAGGCGATGGCAAATAAGCCAAAGAAAGCCCTAAACTTTTTATTTCATCCTCAATATCAGAAATTCGATCAGCAATGTAAGATTCACCTATTCCTTGCAGATAAAATGTTTTATATGAAAGGGCATTCGCTTGAAAATGCATGGATAATTTTTCAAAAGCTCCCGTTTCCAAGATGTTCTTCATTTCGTATGGAACGCCAGGTAAGCTAATCAAAACTTTTCCGTCATGATCAAACCACATACCTGAAGCAGTTCCGACGTGATTAACCAAAACCGTTGCACTTTCTGGCAAAGCAGCTTGTTGAATATTCACATCAAGCATTTCACGTTTGTACTTATCAAAAAATGCACGAACTCTAGCCAGGACCTCTTCGTTAATTACCAACTTCGTATTAAACAAATCGACTAGCACCTTTTTAGTTATATCATCTTTGGTTGGACCTAATCCACCAGTAACTATAACTAAATCTGCCAACTGAAAGGCATTTAGAATTGCTTTTTTTATTGCCTCTTCGTTATCTTTTACAACTAAACTTTGTTGGATATCAAATCCTCTTAAAGAAAGTTCCTGTCCAATCCAAGCGGCATTAGAATTGATCGTTTGACCAATCAACAACTCATCACCAATCGCAATAATTACAGCATTCATTTTATCTTTTTGTATTTTGCAATAGATTCAATATGCCCAGTATGGGGGAATTGATCTACCAATGAAATTTTCTCAATTTCATATCCTGCCTTAACAAGTGTATCGGTATCCCTAGCTTGAGTAGAAGGATTGCAAGAGATATAAACAATGCATTTAGCATCTAAATCGATAACTTTCTGCAGCGTTTTTGGTGCTATACCAGCCCTAGGAGGATCTAAAATGATTGTTTTTATCTTACCTATATAATTTGGATATTCTTTAAGGAACTTGCCGACATCAGCAGCATAAAAATCGATATTTTCAATCCCGTTATTTACAGCATTTCTTTTTGCATCTGAAATTGCCTCTTCAACAATATCAACACCAATGATTTTTACATTTTTGTTTCGTTGCGTTAAAATTTGACCAATAGTTCCAGTTCCACAGAAAAGATCCATCACAACATCCTGATTATTCAATGGTTCTTCAAAAACATAATCCAACGCTTTAGCGTATAATTTCTCTGCACTTTTAGGATTCGTTTGAAAAAAACTCTCCATTGAAATTTCAAACTTTAAACCGTGAAGCTCTTCAATAACGATTGGGGCACCATGTAAAAGATCGCATCGGCCATTTTCAATTTTAGCCCTATCCGCAACATTATCATTAACAGTATGTTGGATTCCGGCAATTCTCTCCCCCATTCTTTCGATTAGGAAATCAACAAATAATTGAGGATTGAAATCCTCTAGACCTTCAGAAGACGTTACTAAATTAATAAGTAATTTATCTTGAAAGAATGATTTTCGAACGACAATATGACGAAAGAAACCCGTCTTTTGCGGCGGATGCCATGCCTGTAAACCAGTCTTAAAGAGTAATTCTCTTAAATCCTTCAAATTAGCCTCCCATTGCTCGTCAAACATACCACTTGGACTATTTAACGATTCAACTTTCCACCAAGTACCCCTCCTTTTAAATCCTAATGCGAATGCGTTATCAATATCTTCTCCTGTTTCCATATCATGCTCAATGGAGGAAAAGCTGTATTCCATTTTATTTCTATAAAAATAATGTTCTGGAGACGATATAAACTCGTCAAAAATAGCATTGGGATCAGGAACCCCACCAATTCTACGGAACACTTCTAAGGTAGATTTTTTTTTCTCTTTCTCTTGTTCATCGATTGGAACAAAAATATAAGGTCCACCAGAAATTTCTTGAAAACCATTTACTATTTCTAGTGGAGATCTTTCGATAACGTCAATTAATTTAGCCTCAGCGTATCTTTTTTTCTTTTTGGCTATTCTCGCCTTTACAGTTTGTCCAGGAAATGAATTATCTACGAATATTACATATTCACCATTTTCTGTAGGCAATTTAGCCACACCTCTTCCTCCGAAGGAATATCCTGTTATTTCAACAGTAATAACATCTGCTCGTTTGAACATAAATTGAATTAAATCATACCACGAATAATACCTTTGTCTGCCGAAGCTATAAACTCAAGTATTTTTTTTCGAATATCCGAATTTGGGATTTGTTCTTTAACAGCATCAACACCTTTCGAAATATTATTGTTTTGCACGTAAATTAAGCGATAAATATCTTCTATCTCCTTAACATCAGAATCACTAAATCCTTTACGTCTAAGGCCCACAGAATTAACGCCCGCAAAACCCAATGGCTCTCTAGCGGCTTTCACAAATGGAGGAATATCTTTTCTTACCAATGAAGCTCCACCAATAAATGAATGTGCGCCAATACGAACGAATTGTTGAGCAGCCACTTTACCTTCTAAAATTGCAAAATCATCAATTTCAACATGACCACTTAGACCAACATAACTTGCTAAAATGACATTATTTCCGATTTGGCAATCGTGAGCAACATGCACATAAGTCATTAACAAACAATTATTACCAATTGTCGTTTTCCATTTATCTTTAGTTCCTCTATGAATAGTAACACATTCTCGAATAATTGTATTATCACCAATTTCTACTGTTGTGTCTTCACCTTCGAATTTGAGATCTTGTGGTAATACACCAATAACTGCACCTGGAAAAATCTCGCAATTCTTCCCGATTCTTGTTCCAGGGTATATGGTTACGTTTGGATGAATTTTAGTTCCATCTCCAATTATGACATTTTCAAAAACAGTTGAAAACGATTCAATAATTACATCATTACCAATCTTAGCATCACTAGAAACATTCGAAAATTTACTTATCATTCTTTATCTTTAATAACTTGAGCAAGCATTTCTGCTTCAACAACCACCTTTCCATTAACGTAACCTTCACCACCCATATTGACTAAACCTCGTCTAATTGGAGAAAGCAACCTTAATTCAAATACAATAGTATCTCCTGGTAAAACTTTCTGTTTGAATTTCACATTATCAATCTTCATGAAATACGTTGAATACAAATGTGGTTCGTCAACTTTACTCAAAGCAAAAATACCTCCAACTTGAGCCATTGCTTCTATTTGAAGAACACCAGGGAAAACTGGATTTCCTGGAAAGTGACCTGTGAAGATCGGTTCATTCATTGTAATGTTTTTCACACCAACGATTGTTTCTTCACCAATTGACATTACTTTATCAACCATCAAGAAAGGATATCGATGAGGAAGCATTTTTTCAATATCATTGATATCGTACAATGGAGGCACAGATAAATCAAACTTTTTACCGGCCTTCGTTTTATCCTTCATGTACTGCTTCAATACTTTCGCAAATCGAACATTTCCAGAATGACCAGGTCGAGCAGCTAAAATATGTGCTTTAATTGGCTTCCCTACCAATGCTAAATCCCCAACAATATCAAGTAATTTATGACGAGCAGGCTCATTTTCGAATTGAAGTTTTGTACTATTCAGTACACCAATACCTTCCACTGAAATATCTAGATCCTCCTTACCAAGCAATTTTGCCAATCTACTTAACTCTTCTTTATTTACATCAGCCTTCTCAACAAGAACAATTGCATTGTCAAGGTCTCCCCCTTTAATTAAATTGTTTTTTGCCAAAAACTCTAACTCTCTGAGGAAAACAAAAGTTCTACAACGAGAAATTTCGGAAACAAACTCACCAACATTATACATTGTAGCGTGCTGTGTTCCAAGCACAGGTGATTTATAATCAACCATTACAGTTAAACGATAATTCGTATCAGGAACAGCCATGAATTCGATTCCTTTTTCAACATCTTCCCAAGGAATATTTTCTTCTAATTCTAGGTATTCTCTAACCGCTTCTTGGTCTTGATATCCAACTTTTTCTATTGCCTCAACAAATAAATGAGAAGAACCATCCATAATTGGAATTTCTGGTCCATCAATTTTAATCAATGCATTATCAACCTGACAGCCGTACAAAGCAGCCAAAATATGCTCTGTAGTATAAACACGAGCTCCATTTTGCTCCAAAGTTGTCCCTCTATCCGTAGCTACAACTAAATCGCAATCAGCATTAATGATCGGTTCTCCCTCTAAATCTACTCTTTGGAATTTGTAACCATGATTATCCTTTGCAGGGATAATTTCAACATTTACTAATTCACCTGTATGCAGTCCAACTCCTTTCAGATGAACAGAATCTTTTAGTGTTCTTTGTTTTTCGATCATTTATTTCTGATTCTATTTTTTTAACTTTTCTTCGATTGCTTGAAGACGATCTAATATTCGAGGTAATCTTCTAAATCCTAAATACGATAATTTATAGTCTTTACTATCAAAAGATGGAGACCCCATAACTGTCGAATCGTCTTTTACATCACTTGGAACACCAGATTGAGCGGCTATTCTAACCCTATTCCCGATCGATAAATGACCAGCCAAACCAACTTGACCTCCAATCAAAACATTATCTCCAATTTTACAAGATCCAGCGATACCTACTTGCGCAGCCATTGCTGTATTTTTACCAATCTCAACATTATGTCCAATTTGAACCAAATTATCAAGCTTCGTTCCTTTCCCTATCACTGTGCTACCCATTGTTGCACGATCTATTGTCGTATTCGCTCCAACATCAACATTATCCATAAGAATAACATTTCCAATTTGTGGGATTTTTTGAAATTCACCTTTTTCATTCGGAGCAAAACCAAATCCATCTGATCCAATTACAGCACCGGAATGAATTACACAATTTTCTCCAACGACACAATCTCTATAAATTGTAACATTCGGATAAATTATTGTGCCCGCGCCAATTGTCACATTTGTTCCAATATTTACATTATTATAAATAACACACTTATCATTTATAATTGCACCATCAGCGATGTAAGAAAAAGCACCGATAAAAATATCACTACCAATTTTCGCGTTTTCAGAAATAAACGATGGAGTTTCAATTTTCGGTTCAGGTTTATTCATTGTATCATAAACCTCCAATAATTTTGCAAAACAAGCATAAGCATCTTCAACCTTTATTAAAGTTAAAGTTGATGGTAAGACTTTAGATGGGTTGAATGAATTATTAACAATACAAACACTTGAGCCTGTAGAATAAATAAACTCTTCGTACTTCATGTTTGACAGAAAAGATAAATCACCTTTTTTACCCTCTTCAATTTTAGCTAATGAATTAACTTCAATAGCGCTATCACCAACAATGACTCCATTGATTAGACCAGCGATTTGTTCTGCAGAAAACTTCATACTTCAAAAATAAAAAAAACTTATGTAATGTTTGATTAATGGAACGTTTAATTCAAGTTAATCGTTGGTGTTTCCACAATTTAAACTGTTAGGATAATCGAAACTGGAAATATTTAATTTATTCTTATACCAAATAACTTCCATTCCAATTTCTTTATTCATGTGTTTAAAAGTGAAATACTGAATAGGTTTAGGCTTCATTTTCAAATTCGATTGTTCAAAATCCACTCTTCCATTGGCTTTGAAAATCTTTAAAAGTTGTTTCGAATCTTTTATTCCTAAATCCAATTTTTGGCATGTCATTAATTTAGTTGTATCCAAATACATTAACTCATCATCCATCGGGAATCGCAATATTTTACCTCGTCCTGTTTTAGATACTTTACGTTTATTAGCATTACCACCAATAAACACCTCAGAAAGAATACTTTCTTCAGGTAATGCGAATAGAAACTTCTGATCATCCTTTTCTACTACATAAACCTTAACATCCCCTTTTTTCTTACTCTCACCGAAAACAACATCTCCATCATTTAATGCCGTTAAAATATCTTTTTGCGAAATATTTTTTTTCTTCAAAATTTCGAGTGTTTCATCCGAAGCAACAACTAACCTATCCAGAATACTGTTTTTTACACGATTAGATGGAAGCCAAGAGCAACCTCTATTTTGGAAAAAGAAAATTACAAATACAAGACCTATTCCAAATCCAATTCCATAATATTTTAGACGTCTCCACAAACTTTCCATACTTTCCGATTTTTCATCAAAGATAGTTACTTCAAACAAAAAAGCCACCTGAATTAGGTGGCTTTTAAATCAATATTATTTCATTTATAAAATTGCGTCAAGCTTTTGAGTCAATTGAGCTTTAGGAACAGCTCCAACAGACTTATCAGCTACTTCACCATTTTTTATAAATAGAATAGTTGGGATGTTTCTAACACCGAACTGAGCAGAAACTCCAGGATTGTTATCAACATTTACTTTACCAATAATTGCTTTCCCATCGTATTCCGTAGCCATCTCTTCGATAACCGGCCCGATCATTCTACAAGGTCCACACCACTCTGCCCAAAAATCAACAACAACTGGTTTGTCTGATTTCAATACTAATTCTTCAAAATTTGCGTCAGTAATTTCTAATGCCATATCTTTTATTTTAATTGTTTATTTGCCTTTGCAAGTATAAATTTAATTCTAAAGTTTAAAGACAACAACTTTGCCGAAATAAAAAAATCGGTAAAATTGTCATGCTAATCATTTTTAATTGTCATCTTTTTCATTGTTTTTTGATTTTCGGTTATCAAACAATAAAAATAATTGCCATTATCTATCAACTTGGAATTATAACGTATTATGTTACCTCCAGGAGTACATTCTTTATTCGCTATTTCCTTTATTTCGGTCATATCTTGATCTAAAAGGACCAATTTGAAATTGCGCTTTTTCTCAGAAGTAAAGTAAAAAGTAACTTCATCTGCAACCAGTTCATTGTCTAATGGATAAAGAACACAGTATCGTTCTTTCATTATTGCATCTTTATTCAAAAAACGAATTAATTTCCGGTAAGCGATAACTAACACCAAAATGATGATGGACACATACATTGTAGTAATAACAACATCTAACCAATTATACCCTAATAAAATCATACTTTAAAGTGCTATTACCCCCTCAACTTGAGAAGCCATTTTATATTTTTCGATTATTGAAGCCACATCTAACATTAACTCTTTAGCGCTTATGCAGACATATTTCCCCGTTTTAGAATTATCATATCGCAACTCAGTACCTTCATTAAACAAGGAGGTTACAATCGCAACTTTTCGTTCATCGTTAGGCACAATAAATTTAAATAGATAGACTGCAGGCCATTTTTCTAAATTTAATTTTTCAGCTAAACTGTCAAAGTTAAAATCCATGATTATTCATTTTCAGCCACAAATTTAATCGTTTGACTTCATTTATCACTATTTCTGACGTATTCAAAATCGAAATGTCATTAAAAAAATTGATCCCTGTCTCCTTTATTTCTTTTATGGCAGACCTAAAAAGCATTGCATCTGGCTCCATAGAAACTTTAATAATTTCTTTCTCTTCCAACAAGATTGGCCATTTTTTTGCATAAACAAACTGCAAAGAGATTAGCTCTAATAAATAGCCTTCTAATTCGTCAACAGTAGTAGATGTATTGATTGCAATCTTAAATTTATTAACGATGGAGTAATAATAATCAATAACAATTAAAATTTCATTTTGATTT
>Ga0102899_1000467_pt1 | contig 14106 bp, 15 predicted proteins | sample Colrivmeta1555B3_FD_78455 | JGI IMG/M metagenome (GOLD analysis project Ga0102899, IMG submission 78455) | Estuarine microbial communities from the Columbia River estuary - metaG 1555B-3 | ecosystem: Environmental > Aquatic > Marine > Intertidal zone > Estuary | place: USA: Columbia River... | reverse complement strand
CGCATTCAATTAACTGATAAAAAGTTTAAGGGATTACCTATATTTGAATACAAACAAGATGGATTGTACAAATATACGACTGGTGTATTCGTTAATGACATTGATTCTGCGAACGAATTAAAGAATAAATTGCGAAATGATGGATTTAATTTTGCATTTGTTGTTGGGTTCTTAGACGGAGAAAGAATAAATTTGCAAAAAGCTATTAACTTAGCAAAAAAATAAAATTTTGAAGATATCTAAAGAAATCATAACTGGAGTAATTACAATAGCAGCTATTGGATTACTTGTTGCGGGGGTTAACTTTTTAAAAGGAAATAGTTTTTTTGGTGGAGATCAAGTCTATTATGCTTACTTGCCAAATTCAGGGGGAGTAACACCGGCAACTTCTGTAATGGTAAATGGCGTGGTCATTGGAAAAGTGTTGGAAGTTGAATTAACAGGTGAAACTGATTCGTTGAAAAAGGTGCTTGTCAAGTTTAATATCCAAGATGAAAACTTTAAAATCACTAAGGGTTCTAGGGTTGAAGCTGGAGCGATTGACATGTTTACTAAAGGTCTAACATTAACATTAAATCCAGATATCTCTGCAGGTTATTACGCCGTAAATTCTAAAATATCAGGAATTGTGACAGTAGATTTAACATCTCAAGTTAAAGAATATGCAGATCCTATCAGTCAAAAAGTTCAAGCTATGATGAGCTCGATCGATAAAATGGTTAATGGACTTTCTTCTTTTTGGGATACCACAGCTAGTTCTGAAATGGAACAAAGTATGAAAGAGGTTAAAATTGCCATTAAGAAATTTGGGAATGCAGCAAACGAAATTGAAGGTTTAGTTGTTGATGAAAGAATTAAATTATCTAGAATCATGACGAATGTTGAGGCCATAACACTAAACCTTAAAAAATCAAATGATACTGTAAAAGCTATTATAGGGAATGTGAAAACAGTAACGGATCAGTTAGTTACTGCCGATTTTGTTTCTGTAATTGAGAATGCTAAAAACACATTGAAAAGTGTAAATGCAGCATTGGAAAGTGCAAATAAAGGTGAGGGGACTTTAGGAAAGTTATTATCCGACGAGACACTATACAATGGTTTAGTAGCAACAAACAAGCAATTAGAAAATTTGGTTAATGACATACAAGTGCATCCTGAAAGGTACATTCATTTCTCTGTGCTTGGAGCAAAAACAAAAGGAGCCCCTCTTACTAATAAGGAAGAAGTAAAACTTAAAGAGTTCTTAAACACATTACCAGATAAATAACCCGCATGATTTCAATAATTGTTTTTATAATACTTTCAATAGTAGGATTTGGTTTCTTTACATGGAACATATTAAAAATAAAATCTAATATCGGTCTTGGACGAGATCTTGATCGAACGGATAATAAAAAAGAAAGACTAAGAACAATGCTTCTTGTCGCTTTTGGTCAAAAGAAAATGTTTTCTAGACCTATTCCAGCTTTATTGCATTTTGCAATTTATGCAGCTTTCATAATTACACAAATTGAATTAATTGAGATAGTTATTGATGGGATATTCGGGTCTCATCGTTTCTTTAGACCAAGTTTAGGAGGTTTTTATACTTTCATGATTTCGTTTATTGAAATTTTATCGGTTCTTGCGCTTATAGCAACAATTATTTTCTTGTCTAGAAGAAATTTGTTGAAATTGCCAAGGTTGAATATGAAAGAAATGAATGGTTGGCCAAAAATGGATGCGAACATGATTTTATTTATGGAAATCATACTTGTTACATGCATTTTTACAATGAATTCAGCTGATGAAGTTTTATATTCAAGAGGCCTTTCGCATGCCGAATTCACTGGAGATAGTTCATTTGGTTTTTCAATTAGTAGCTTGATCGGACCTTTGTTCTTTGATGGCTTGTCTGACAGTAGTTTACATGTTTTAGAGAGAGTAGGATGGTGGGGACACATCATTATGGTTTTCTCATTTTTGAATTATTTACCTTATTCTAAGCATTTACATATTTTATTAGCATTCCCTAATACTTATTATTCTAATCTTGAAAATAAAGGAAAGTTTACAAATATGGAATCTGTTACAAAGGAGGTGAAGCTTATGATGGATCCATCAGCAGATCCCTTTGCTGCTGCTCCTGAAGGTGAATCTGAACCTCAACGATTTGGTGCAAAAGATGTAACAGATCTTACTTGGAAAAACTTGATGGATAGCTATTCTTGTACAGAATGTGGAAGATGTACATCTTCTTGTCCTGCTAATGTTACAGGTAAACTCTTGTCTCCTAGAAAAATAATGATGGCAACAAGAGATAGACTTGTTGAAAAAGGTGAAAGTATAAGAAAGAATGGTAGTTCTTTTGATGATGGTAAAAGTTTATTGGGAGATTATATTTCAGAAGAAGAGATATGGGCATGTACATCATGTAATGCTTGTGTTGAGGAATGTCCTGTAAATATAGATCCATTGTCAATTATCGTTGATTTGAGAAGGTATCTTGTTATGGAAGAATCAAAAGTTCCGACAGAATTAACAGGAATGCTTACTAATATTGAAAACAATGGAGCTCCATGGCAATTTAGCCAAGCTGACAGATTAAATTGGGCAAATGAAGAATAAAGAATTAGTTGAGACTATTGTAAATGGTGAGAAAATTAGTCCGGTATTACCTGCTGATGTTAAAAATTATATGATTGACATTGATGGTACTATTTGTGATGATATTCCGAATGAAGAACCTGAGCGTATGGCTACAGCTAAATTATATCCAGATGCTTTAATTACTATAAATAAATGGTTTGAAGAAGGTCATTTTATTACATTTTTTACTTCAAGATTGGAGGAGCACAGAGGTGTAACAGAAAATTGGCTTAACGAAAACGGATTTAAATATCACGGTATGGTGATGGGGAAACCAAGAGGGGGGAACTATCACTGGATTGACAATCACATTGTAAGAGCAACTAGATTTGAAGGTAAATTCACTGATTTAGTAGATGCAACAGCGAATATTCAAGTTTTTGAAAAATAAATTATGAGTTTAATTGTACCAACAATGGCTGAAGCCATTTCTAAAGGCGAAACTCCTGAAGTTTTATTTTGGGTCGGTTGTGCCGGTAGCTTTGATGATAGAGCAAAAAAAATAACAAAAGCATTGGTTAAAATTCTGAATAAATGCGAAGTTAAATTTGCTGTTTTAGGTGCTGAAGAAGGTTGTACTGGTGATCCTGCTAAAAGAGCAGGGAATGAGTTTACTTTTCAAATGCAAGCAATGATGAATATTCAAGTTTTAGATGGATATGAAGTCAAAAAGATTGTAACCGCTTGTCCTCATTGCTTTAATACCCTAAAAAATGAATATCCTGAACTTGGAGGGAATTATGAGGTAATTCATCATACTCAATTAATACAGGAACTTATAAATCAAGGGAAATTAGCACTTGCTGACGGAGGAGAGTTTAAAGGAAAAAAAATCACTTTTCATGACCCTTGTTATTTAGGTAGAGCAAACAATGTTTATGACGCACCTCGTTCTCTAATTGAAAAATTAGATGTAGAACTGGTTGAGATGAAACGTTGTAAAACAAAAGGTCTATGTTGTGGTGCTGGTGGGGCACAAATGTTTAAAGAGGCGGAAAAAGGGAACAAAGAGATTAATGTTGAAAGAACTGAAGATGCTCTTGAAACAAATGCTGATATCATTGCAACTGGTTGTCCTTTTTGTAACACAATGATGACTGATGGTGTAAAAAACTTTAACAAAGAAGCTGAAATTGAAGTTTTAGATGTCGCAGAGTTGATAGCCAAAGCAGCAGACTTGTAATATGTTCGATAATTTTAGTTTAAACAGTAGTGTTTGGATCTATACGGCGAATAAAGTGCTAGATTCAAATCAGATTTCTTTAATTAACAAGCGTTTGAATGAGTTCATTCCAAAATGGGCAGCGCATGGTAGTAAACTTTATGGTGCTCATCAAGTTGTAGAGAATCGATTTGTTATTTTGTGTGTTGATGGCGAACAAATGGCTGCTTCTGGCTGTTCTATTGATTCATCTGTTAAGGTTATCAAAGAAATTGGTCAAGAAATTGGGATTGACTTTTTCAATAGGATGAATATGATTGTTAATGATAATGGTACATTAAAAACTGCTCATATTTCGGAGTTAAATAATTTCTTGGATTGTAAGGTTTATAATCCAATGATCTCAACGCTAAATGAATTGAATGATAATTGGCTAATACCAGTCGAGTCTAGTCCTTTCGTTTAGTCTTTTGTTTTTTATCAAGCCTGACTCCTCCTGTTATATTTAGCGTATAAAAAACCTGATTGTATTTTACATCCCTGAAACTAATGGATTTGAAATCAAAATCAGACCCAAGCCAGAAAAAATATTTTGGTTTTGAATAGCCTGCGACAAATCTTAAATCAATGCGAGGCGCTAAACCCAGAAGTCCACGAGTATTTCCAGTTGCATTGTAAAACTTGGCCTGTATTACGGCTCCTAAACCACCAAACATAGAAGCTTGCCAGTTATTTTGTCGATATGTATATGCATATCCTGGAACAAATCCAATGTCTATTGCTGACAGCGTACTTGAATAATTTCGATTTAATGTAGTATCAATTAGCTCTGTGGGTGTTAGTGGTTTATTGTTGTTGCCTACCCCAAAAATATTGAATGAACTTTTGAAATACCATGTACCGGTTGTTTTATTAAAATCTCCAACAATTCCTAAAACCGATTGCATTTTATATGCTTTTGATCTGAAGTACCATGAGTTTATTGAAAATGAAGCAACACTTGTGTTCTTTCGAATGTCGTTTGGTTTTAGTTTGTCAAGTGAATCATTCCACTTGTATGCATCTTTAATTGCATATCCATTATAGTTTCTAAAGTCAACATCCCAAAAAGTTTGTTTGATATTGAATTTCACGCCTAGATCAAAAAAACGGGATTCACCAAATCGACTTACAGGTTTTAAATTTCCGGGTAAACCAATGCCCAATCTAAATCCAAACCATTTATAATTGATGCCAAATCCTAAAACGGCTTTTTGATTGTGTTTAAATTTTAAATTTTTCACATCCTCATTGAAATTATTTCTCAAATTAAATGGAGCAGACCTAAAACCTAAATCACTGTATAATACAATTTTGTCCTTGTATAAATTATAGGAACTATCGCTTTCTATAGCACAATTTGCACCATTAGACAATAGTAATATAAAATACAAAAGGATGATTTTTTTCATTATTTTATTCCCGAAATTTTGAAGAACAAAAATAATTATAATTACGCAAATTGTCATCAGTTCAATTTCAAATCCTATTTCTTCTAATTGTTTTGTAAATTTGCTTATAAGTGAATTGTACATGAAGAAGATTTATAAGTTTTTATTGAATAAATTACCACGACCATTATTAATTCGGTTGAGCTATCCATTTAAAAAAGTAGCTCCTTTGCTATACAAAGGAAACAAGGTTGAATGTCCTGTTTGTGAGAAGTCTTATTCTAAATTTCTTTCTTATGGTGCTGATATCGTTCATCGTGATAATGTTCTATGTCCTGGAGATTTAACATTGGAAAGACATCGTTTGATGTGGCTTTTTTTAAAAGATCATTCAACTTTCTTTAAACAGGATAAACTAAATGTACTTCATATGGCTCCTGAACAGTGCTTTCATACTTTGTTTAAGAAACAGTCTAATTTAGAATATACAACTGCCGATTTGGTTTCCCCGATTGCTGATTTGCATTTTGATTTACATGAGATTCCTTTGGCGGATAATAAATACGATGTTATTTTTTGCAACCACGTTATGGAGCACGTTACAGATCCTATTAAATGCATGAGTGAACTCTATAGGGTTATGAAGCCTGGCGGATGGGGGATTATGCAGGTGCCCCAGGATTGGAATAATGAAAAAACGTATGATGACCCAACGATTGTTACTCCAGAAGATAGAGAAAAACACTTTTGGCAAAAAGATCATTTAAGATTATTTGGGAAAGACTACCCAGAGTATTTAAAACAGGCTGGTTTTAATGTAAAGGAGTTTATTCAAATTGAACATTATAGCGCAGAGCAAATAGAACGCTATCGACTTGATAAAAACGAAATTCTTTATATTGTTTCTAAGTAGTTTAAGATTACAATAGTAGGGCGTTTTTAGAGCAATGACTTTTTTTAATTATCTGTATATTTAAAAAAAAACAGAAATGAAAAAATTAATTACCGGAGTTTTTGCACTCTTTATTTCAATATCAAGTTTATATAGTCAAACTACAGCTGTAGATTTCACCGCAGATGATTGTGATGGATTTTCTCACACCTTGTTTTCTGAATTAGATGCTGGTAAAGTTGTTGTTATTGCTTGGGTAATGCCATGTTCTTCATGCAGTTCTGGAGCCGTATTAGCAAATAATGCTGTAAATAGTTTTTCTGTATCAAATCCAGGTGAAGTATTGTTTTATTTGGCAGATGATTTTGGAAATACCACTTGTACAGGACTAACTAATTGGGCTAATTCAAATAATTTAACTAATTACACAGTGTTTAGTACTCCGTTAGTATCAATGAATGGATATGGTGAAGCGGGAATGCCTAAAGTTGTGATTTTAGGTGGGAATGATCATCGAATAGGTTATCATCAAAACAATTCTGGGTTTTCAGAATCGGCAATGACAAATGTTATTAGTACTTTTTTAAATACTGCTTCAGTTGTCAATGAAGATAGCTTTAAAAATTCAATTTCAATTTACCCAAATCCAATCGTAAATGATGGTACTATTGATTTAAACCTGGATAAGGATGAGGATGTTTCTGTTCAGATAATGGCACTTGATGGGAAATTAATATATACGAAAGATTTTGGTTTGATGGGGGCTAATCTAAATCAGATTAATTTTAGCACCGAAACTATTAACTCTGGCACTTACATTCTGAAAATTTCTGCTGGAGAAAAAAAATATACTCAAAAATTAATTGTACAAAAATAAAAAGTAATGAAAAATTTATTCTTAGTTATAACATTGTCTTTAGTTAGTGGATTTTCTAGTTTTGCTCAGAAAACAGTATTCTTAACTTTTGCTCCGAAAATGAATGATGCAGATTTAAATTTGAATACGGTTGTTGATGATATAAATGGTACTAAAATGACCATTTATGATTTTAATTATTACGTATCAAATATTGAGATTATTCATGACGGAGGCCAGGTCTTATTTCTTGATACAGTACTTCTCTATAAAGTAGATCGACACACTCAAGATGTTGGGATTTTTGATATTCAAAATGTGGAACAAATAAATTTTGGTGTAGGTGTCCCTGAACCAAAAAATCACCTTGACATAGCTAATTATAAAGAAGGTGATTTAGACCCTTTAGGTGTTCAAGATCCTTCTATGTATTGGGGATGGACGTCAGGTTATGCGACATTAATGTTTAATGGGCGTGGGGATACAAATGGTGACAACGTTCCAAACGCACTTTATCAGTTGCATACATTTGGGGACCAAAACTATAAAAATGTTTCATTACCAACAGGTGCTACGCATGAGTCTGATTATTTAACAATTACATTGTATTGCAACATTGAGCAGTGGCTTCGCGGTTCAGATCCTGCTTCAACAGGTGTTCAGCATGATGTGACAGGTATTAATGCTGATGTTATGGATAATATCGATAATTACCCGGTTTTTACATCTCCTTCAAATGCTAGCATTGAAAATGTTAAAGAATACGAGGGGAGTGTTTATTTTTACAACAATAATGATGTCTTGAATATCAAATGGGAAGATATCTATTCTTTATCAAGTGTTAAATTAATTGACATGTCTGGTAAGGTAATTGAAAACGTACAGCGAAACGAACAAAATGGAAGTCTGAAAATCCAAAACGTTAAGTCAGGTCAATATGTTATCCAAATGCTTAATTCAGATGGTTACGTAATTAATTCAATTAAGGCGATCAATTAATGAGAAAAAAAATAGCATCTACAAGTTTACTTTTAATGCTGCTTTTTATTTTGTTTAATCTTACATATTGCAAGAATTCTAAAAACATTCATATTAATAGTGTGGTTCAAACGAATGAACCGCATGATAATATTAGTTCTTCAGAAAAAATTGAGTTCGGTAGAAAATTGTTTTTTGATAAACGATTATCAATAGACAATACAATTTCTTGTTCAAGTTGTCATATTCCAGAATTGGCTTTTTCTGACGGTAAAGTTGTATCTGTAGGAGTAGAGGGAAGAAAGACAAGTAGAAATGCCCCTACTATTTTAAACTCTAAGTACCTTCCAACAGTATTGTTTGACGGATTTTTACCAACATTAGAAATGCAAGTGATTGTTCCAATTCAAGAACACAATGAAATGGATATTAATATGTTGCAATTGATTTTAAAACTACGAGAGATACCAGAGTATCAAAAATTAGCAAAGAAAATTTTCAATAGAGAATTAGATGCCTGGGTTATAACAAGAGCTATATCAGCTTATGAAAGATCTCTTGAATCTTTAAACGCTAGATTCGACGATTTTTATACAAATGGTAATAAAAATGCGCTAAACAAAGAGGAGTTAAAAGGTTGGGAACTTTTTAGCGGCAGGTTAAACTGTGTAAAGTGTCACCCAGCGCCTTTGTTTACAAATTTCAAACCCTTAAACAATGGTGCTTTTGATGATTATGAGCTAGATGCAGGTCGTTTTCGAGTAACGCTTGACTCTAGTGATATTGGTAAATTTAAAGTGCCAACCCTTAGAAACATTGAGTTAACAGGGCCTTACATGCATAATGGTGAATACGCTACATTAAATGATGTTATTAAACGATATAAGGTAGGTGGAAGTAATCATTCAACCAAAAGCGATTTGATACAACCATTTAAAATAAGTCAAAAGGAAGAACAGTATTTAATCTCATTTATGAAGTCTCTAACAGATACAACTTACATGAAAGAATACCGGTAATTTATAAAATTGAAATTACTTTAGTTTTAGCTTCATGTTTGAATAGGTAAATGCCTTTTTTGAATTTTGACAAATCAAAAGTCGATTCTGACCCTTTATAAATAACCTTTCCCGTTAAATCCTGAATACTGTAGTTAGAATTAAATTCTTTTGTAGAATGAAATATACCGTCGATTGAAGGATTTGGATAAAGGACAAAATCAATTTGATCATTTTCCGATAAACCCACAGCTGATGTTCTTAAGTTTACAATCTGGGTGCTTTCAACTATGTTTGTGTTTAAATTAATAAACTCGGCTTTTACTGGGTATAATGGATTAGTTCCAATTTGAATTATCGATTCATATCTTTCGCCAGGAAAAACCATAACTGTATCACTAATTTCATCTAGTGGCAATGGTCTACCATCACTAGCAATGATACGATTATTTACTTCAGTTGGAAAAATATATCGAACACCATAGTTTCCGATAGCCACTAAACGCATTAAAACTGTTTCGTTTAGACCTACCAATGGGTAATTGTTTATGTCTGACAATTGAGAATCGGATAAACCGTTTACAATAAAAAACTGGGGATTGTATGAGTCTGGTATAAACATTGGGATTAAAGGATCATGATCATGCTCTAAAACCGTTGGGTTGTGCCAAAGGGTGTCAATTTCAGAAGCTGTTAGAAGCACCTCTCTATCAAAAGATTCACCATTTTGCCAGGTTAAATTTGTTTCTCCATTCGGAGGTCGAACTATAATTACACCGTACATGCCTGCTTGGACATGGATAGGGGAGACTACATGACAATGATAAATATAGGTTCCTGCATGTGGCGCTTTAAATCGATAATTACCATGCTCCATGTGTTCAACATCAAAAGATAAATGAGGAACACCATCATTCGCTTGGTCTACATCTAAACCGTGCAAATGAATTGTGTGTGGTGCACCTTGAGAAACATTCCAAAAATCTATATTAACGCTATCACCTTCGTTCATATAGATTGTTGGTCCGGGAACATCGATTGCTCCTGAGAGGGTTTCTGCAAAACCAAAAACTCTTGTAGTTGTTCCGTCTGCCAATAGTTTAGCACCAGTATTCCTACCTATAATCAATTTATTATAATCAATCTGAGAATAACTGTTAAAACTGAAAAGTATAAAAATGATAAGAAATTGTTTCATCATGGTGCAATAAGTATTGTTGAAAACATGCCTGTAGCATATTGTTGTCCCCCTGTTACTGCAACTAAATTGTGATCATGCACAGGGTATTCACCAGGTTTGTCTGGAGTGCAACTTAGAATTAACGATTCATTTGGATATACTCCAAATGAATCTTTACTTCTTCCAGTATAGGAAGGATTTTTAGAATCCTTTTCAACTGTTAAATGATATCCATGAAAATGCAATGAATGTATACTTAGTCCGTTGTTCATGATTACCAATTTGAATTCCTGATTAACATTTCCAACAATTCTAGCAACTGGATCTGAATTGATATTCGGAGCGTGATTTCCATTTATAGTGAAATAATCTGGATAGTAATTAGCTAAGACAGGTGCCCCACCAGTTGCTATTAAATTATTCCAAGATTCTTTATGCTCCTTAAGGTCCCAGTAAAAATAATTTGCCAGATCCCCCGTAGCTTTCACATGCATAAGTCCAGACGTTCCATGATAATTATTGTATGGACTGTTAAGTATATCGTAATAACGGTAAACACCAGTGTTTGATAAGTTCATTGTTATTTCAGATGAATCACCAGGGAGAATCAATCCGAAATCGGCATAATTATCAAAGACAATATGATGGTTTTCACTTGTGAAATTTACAATTCTTAAAGTGACATTGTCATTTTCTTGCCAGATAAGTATATCGCTTGACTGGCCAGTATTTAATGGACCTTTAATTATAGTTGCAGGACAAAAAACACCTGCTTCAAGCTCAAATGAAATCGTTGATATTTCAAGTCGATGATTGAAAGAATAACCATTATTAATTATTAATAACGTTAATATTAGTCCTGATAAAAACCTCATGGAGAACTAGTTTATAATTATTGAGCTTGATTTATAAACTAAATTCGATTTTGTTAATCTGATTAAATATTTACCTTGATTCAATGAATTTAAATTCAATTGAATATTTCCTTCAGCCTGTTCTTTTGAATAAACAACTCTTCCCATTGCATCAATGATACTGATTGAAGTTTCAGGCATTAAATTATCAATATTAACTTGTTTGTTTGCACTTGGGTTAGGATAAATAGAGATGTTAGTCGCTCCTATATCAGCAGTGCTTAAAGTGGTTGAAGAATTAAATATAAACGTTAATGTATCTCTTAGTAAAGGTGTGTCTTGGTCATATACCGCAATTCTGAATGTTCCCCAACCAACAGTAGGTGCAATTAAATTGACTTTAAAAAATGCTTCCTCACCAGTCAACATTTCTGTCATTGTACCATCTGTAGCTGTCCCAAGGTAACATGTTGTGTAATCGCAAAATGAGTAATCCCAGTTATCTCCAAATGGAACGTCAACACTTACAACATCCCATTTCAGTGTAACAGGATTGGATGTACTATTTGAGTGAGGTAATAAAATTTCGGCAGTTGCATAATTATTTACTTCAACAAATTTAAAAACAGTATCGTTTGGGGAAATGTTGTAAGTCTGTGATATGCTAGAGAAACCAATTAAGATGGTTGATGTTAAGAGAGTAAAAATTATTTTCATATTTTCTAATTTTATTTGATTTATAAATATAGAAGGTTTTATTTGTTTACTCAAACTATTATGCAATCATTATTGTAATCTTAACATAATAGAAGTATTTAATTTCTTGATAAGAAGTTATGTATACATAATAAATGGTATATTTTTTGCGTTTACTTGTAACCAAAGATATTAACCATAGTTATAAGGTAGTATTAGGTCTGCAAGCCGAAATACTACCAAACTAGAACTAAAACCAGAAAAATGACAGTGAACCCAATGTATCACCAGACCAATACACGCTTGGAAGAGGAGCAAGTATTGATAAGGGAAGCGAAGAAGGATCCGGAGCGTTTCGGTCCACTGTACTCGAAATATTACGAACAAATATTTCGGTATATTTATCAAAGGATGGATGATCAAGAATTGGCATTTGACATTACATCTCAAGTATTTATAAAGGCGATGAAAAACTTGCATAAATACGAATATAGGGGAGTGCCTTTTTCTTCATGGCTCTATCGTATTGCTAAAAGTGAATTGTATCAAGCATACAGGGACAGAAAAGCAAGGAAGACAATTAATGTTGAAAGCATGCATTTGTTCGAAATGATAGAAGAATTTGAAGAAAATGATAACTCTTTAAATAAAAAGAAATTATTTCAATGTCTTTCTTTATTGAAGGATGCTGATTTACAGATGATTGAAATGAGGTATTTTGAAAAGCGATCTTATAAAGAAATTGGTGAAATTTTGGAGATTTCTGAAAACAATGCTAAAGTTCGGTCTTTTAGAGCTCTTGAAAGGCTCAAAAAACTATTTATGAAATAATACTACTAATGGAAAAAATTAAAACGATTTTGGATCGCGAAAAACTTAGTTCTTCTTACGTGAATTCAAAACAAGATTTTAAAAGTGTTAAAGAAAGTGTCAACTTTCTGAAGAAACCTTTATGGAAATCACCCTTATTTTATGGTCCCGTTGGTTTAGCAGGAATTGCACTTGGCGTGACGATAGTTAATTTGGATTCAGTAGATGAAGCATCTATTAATCAATTCGAAGAAATAAAAATTGCAGAACATAAATCTGAGGTCGATTTGAATAATTCGGTGCATTTGAATCAAATTTTAAATGAGTCAAAGTCAAAACCGGAAGAATTAGCACCCTCATCAAAAAAGGAAACTAAAGTTTCACCTGTTATAAATGACAAGAAAACCAGTTTTAAAAAGGAGATTTCTATCGTTGAATCGAATCCTCAACCAAGAAGAATAATCAATGCAATTGATGATGACCAGTACAAAAGCCTTACCCCTGTAAATACCAGTAAAAACATGATGCCTAATATCGCAGGTGTTTTTACTGGTGATATACCTTTTGGTAAGCTTTGTTCGGATGAAGGAATCGTTTGTAATTCGTCATTAAAAGTAGTTTCATTTCATCTTGAATGTGATACAGGGAGAGATCAGTATGGAGCGACAATTAAAGGGAACAAAATACCACTTGAAATATGCGAAGATCTTAATGCTTCAAATAACTTTAGTACTATATTCATAACTCAAATTAGGGCAGAGGATATATCAACTGGGAAAATTCACACTTTAAGTTCAATGAGTTTAAATCCAAAATAAAAAGAATTTTATTCTGAATACTCTTTAGCTGCTCTATTTGGTTCATTAACAATCCTTTTTTAATAAATTTATTGTTATTATTTTGTTCCCTAAGGAAACATTTAATACTTTCGTCAAGATGAATTGGACTTTTTAGTCTGAAATTATTATAAACTAATGAAGAATCTAACTATTATCTTACTATTGCTAGTTGCAAGCAACGCAGCTTATAGTCAGCATACTAACTTTAACACTCAACGAAATTGGTCTCTTAATAAGAAAGAGATTATGTTTGGTATTGGGGGGACTCAATTTCTTGGTGACCTTGGAGGAAGAGACAGAATCGGAACAGATTACAGTCTGGTTGATATAGATTTCCCATCTACAGGAGTTGGGGGGATGATAGGTTACCGTTACAGGTTTCACCCTTATTGGGCAACGACCTCTTCAATCAATGTTGGTTTATTAAGAGGTAATGATGCCTTAACAAATGAGATTATTCGTGAATCACGTAATTTACATTTTAGATCTATTGTAGTTGAGTATCAACAAAGAATTGAATGTATCGTTCTTGCTAATGAAAAATTTGGAGCAAGATATAATATCTCAGGTCACAATAAAAGAATGAAGAACCATAATGAGCAATTGTACTTTTTTACTGGTTTAGGTGTTAGTTATTTTAATCCAAAAGCAAAACTTAATGGTACTTGGACTGCTTTGAGACCATTAAGTACAGAAGGTCAAGGACTAGATGGTGGTCCATCTGAGTATTTACCAGTTACGGCTACCGTTCCTTTTGGAATTGGAATGAGAATGGGAATT
>Ga0102899_1000466_pt1 | contig 14148 bp, 10 predicted proteins | sample Colrivmeta1555B3_FD_78455 | JGI IMG/M metagenome (GOLD analysis project Ga0102899, IMG submission 78455) | Estuarine microbial communities from the Columbia River estuary - metaG 1555B-3 | ecosystem: Environmental > Aquatic > Marine > Intertidal zone > Estuary | place: USA: Columbia River... | reverse complement strand
GTTGCCGCCGATATTCGTTTGCCTGCGTTCAATGTTGATGAGTGGCAGGCGGTCTTTGACCAACCACAGCGGTATACGCCGGTGCGGATAGGCACCGCATTACCGCCCCTACAGAACCAAAAAGCGGCGACTGGCAAGACAGCGCCCGCAGAACCCTCGGTCCTGGATGCGTTCCAGGCCTACTTACCCAGCACGGTGGTGGGTGCGGCAGATGCACTCACATTTGAGGGTCGCGTTTTCAACCGTGTGGTGATGGGAAGCGCCCGTGATCGCAATGTCTGGCGTGCCAACATTTTGGCTGATGAGCTTAACGGGTACGTGCAAATGACCGTTGGCGATACCGACGCCAACAGCGCGTTATTGGTGCGTTTGGCGATGCTCCGGCTGGCAGAGTCACAAACAAAAGACGTGGTCGATTTGCTGGGTAACCAGCCCCAGGCCATGCCGTCATTAGATGTGGTGGTGGACGACTTCAGCATGAACGGCCGCGAGATGGGGCGGTTGGAGCTGGTTGCGAAAAACCGCCAAGTGGCCGCCAACAAAACACCATCGGGGAATGAGTGGCTGATTGAGCGACTTCGCTTGGATATGCCAGAGGCGACCCTCAAGGCGACAGGCCAGTGGGCGCCCTCGAAACTGGGTAACGGTCGACGCACCTACCTTGATGTGGACTTGCAGTTGCGTGACGGCGGGGCCTTACTCACACGCTTTGGCATGCCAGGTGTGATGCGTGGTGGCGAGGGGCAGTTGACCGGCGAGATGGCTTGGCAAGGCGCTCCCACACGTTTTCATACGCCCAGCCTGAGCGGGGCCTTGATGGTGAATGTTCGCAAGGGCCAGTTCATTAAGGCCGACCCCGGGTTGTCAAAATTGTTGGGGGTTCTGAGTTTGCAGTCGCTACCGCGGCGGTTGACGCTTGATTTCAGTGACGTGTTTTCGCAGGGCTTTTCTTTTGATGATTTGCGCGGGACGGCCACGATTCGCGACGGCATCGTGACCACTAAAAACCTGGCCATGCAAGGCTTGGGTGCGCTGGTGTTGATGGAAGGTACTGCCGACATGAAGGCCGAGACGCAACTGATCGATGTCGTGGTTGTGCCAAAAGTTGACAAGGGCACGCTCGCCTTGTTGGCGGCGTCTGCCAATCCCGTCATTGGCGTGTTGACTTATTTTGCCGACGAGTTTTTGGGCAACATCATCAACCAAGTGACTGTCAAGGGGTTCAAGGTGACGGGGTCGTGGGTCGCGCCGGAGGTGACTGAGGTCAAGGTCGATGAGCGCATGAAGCAGCGCATTCCGAAGTCCAAGGGAGGCTGATAAGGCTCAGTCTTTGGGTGGGTTTTCGGCGTCTTGTTTTGCCGCATCCTCGGTGGTGTTATGGTCGATGGGCTCGCCATTTTTTCGACCAGAGAACATGGTCCACCAGACGATAAAGATAAAAATTAGCAGCGCGCCAAGCGCTTCCAACAATAACAAAGCCATGGGATGCCGTTTGCCTAAAGCTGTTTTTACGTTGAGATCATTGGCCACGCGCCATGCGCGGTGGTTTGTGTGTGTCGCCATTGTAGGCAGCGTCGCCGGCTGCGCGCCTTTGCGTGGGGTATTGACCCCGCAAGCGCCCCCAGTTATGCCAACACCTGCCCCGGTCATGGATGCATCGGTGCCGCCCGAGCCGGTATCACAGGCCCCAGAGCCGCCCGCCCCAACGGGTGATCAAGTCCCCGTGGGCGCAACCGATGGGTCGGTCGCAGATCTTTTGGCTTGGGATGATGCCCAACCTTTGCCTGCGTCAATCGAGCGGGCGGGGTCCCGTTGGACACCGGTTAAGTGGCGACAGCTGCCCGGCTGGGGGACGGACGACTTAGAGGCGTTTTGGGGCGCGTGGGTGCGCAGTTGCGAGCGACCCGCGCCGGCGTTGGCCTCGGCATGCGGTGCCATTCGTCAGCTCAGCATTGGTGACAACGCGCAACGCTACGAGTGGATCATGCGGACGTGGCAGCCCTACCAAGTGGTCGCTGAATCCGGTGCTGAGCGTGGTTTATTGACAGGCTATTTTGAGCCGATGATGCGGGCGACCCGTCTAAAAACAGCACAGAGCCAAACGCCCCTGTACGCCCCGCCCGCCGGCTTGCGAACCGGTGATGTGTGGTTTACCCGCGAGCAGATGGCGACCGATCCAAGGGCTTTGGCGGCCTTAGAGGGGCGCGAACTGGCGTGGGTGACCGATCCCATTGACGCCTTGATTTTGCAAATTCAAGGTTCAGGGCGTGTTGAGATTGAAGAGCCTGACGGCCGGATTCAGACGGCTCGCTTGGCGTTTGCCGCCCATAACGGGCACACCTACCAAAGTGTTGCCCGTGGTTTGTTGGACAGCGGTGCGATTACCGACCCCTCTTGGCCCGCCATCAAGGCATGGGCAGCCGCCAATCCGACGGAGGTGCAGCGCATGATTTGGCGCAACCCGCGAACGGTATTTTTCCGCGAGGAAGATCTTTCCGATATGGATGCACAAGCAGGGCCGAAAGGTGCGCAGGGGGTTCCCTTGACGCCCATGCGCTCAATTGCGGTTGACCGTCAAAGCATCCCCTACGGCACCCCTGTTTGGATGACCACGACGGGCCCCACGTTCAAGTCAGCGCGCTTGGTGATGGCGCAAGACACGGGCGGCGCGATTGTGGGCGCTGTGCGGGCTGACTTTTTTACGGGCTGGGGTGAAGAGGCGGCGCAGCTGGCAGGTGGCCTAAAGCAACCTTTGCGCTTGTGGGTCTTGTGGCCTAGGCGTTAAGCTCCGTTTGTCGGTGATTTATCAGAGGTTAATCCATGAATGCCCCCCTGTCCGAGAAAGCGCTCCAGACCCTGAAAGCCGCGAGCTTAGAGGATAAATACACGGTACCTGTTGGGCGTGTGTTCATGAGTGGTGTCCAAGCGCTGGTTCGCTTGCCATTGTTGCAGCGTACGCGCGACGCGCAGGCGGGCCTCAATACAGCCGGCTTTATCAGCGGCTATCGCGGCTCACCGCTTGGCAATTACGACCAAGCGCTGCAAAAAGCGAAACCCCATTTGGATGCACAGAACATTGTGTTTCAGCCGGGCGTCAACGAGGAGTTGGCCGCGACCGCGATTTGGGGCACCCAGCAGTTGTCATTTGCGCCAAAGGCCGAGCAAACGCACGACGGTGTGTTTGGCATTTGGTACGGCAAAGGACCAGGGGTTGACCGGTCGTCAGATGTCTTCAAACACAGCAACATGGCGGGCACCGCACCCCTCGGTGGGGTGCTGGCGGTGGCTGGCGACGACCATGTTTCAAAAAGCTCAACGGTGGCACACCAGAGCGATCAAATCTTTCAGGCCTGCGGCTTTCCTGTCTTTTTTCCGGCATCGGTTCAAGACATTTTGGATGCCGGTATCCACGCCATCGCCCTCAGCCGCTTTGCCGGCGTATGGGTGGGCATGAAGACCATTCAAGAAATCGTCGAGTCAAGTGCAACGGTGATCGTTGATCCTGCGCGCGTACAGGTCACCCTGCCTGATGTGGATATGCCAAAGGATGGGATTCACATTCGTTGGCCCGACCCACCGCTGGTCCAAGAGCAACGTTTGTTTGACGTCAAGCTGCCAGCGGCTCAAGCTTACATTGAGGCCAATCGCCTGAACCACAATGTGATTGAGGGTGATGCAGATCGCTTCGGCATTGTGGCCAGCGGCAAGGCATATAACGACACGCGGCAGGCGCTACAAGATCTTGGGTTGGATGACGACACATGCCGACGTGCAGGTATTCGCGTGCACAAAGTGCTTGCCGTTTGGCCGTTGGCGCCAGCAACGGTCCGTTCGTTTGCCAAAGGGCTTCGCGAAATCGTTGTTGTTGAGGAAAAGCGCGCGCTGATTGAGCCGCAAATTAAAGACATTTTGTATGACTTGCCTGATGCTGAGCGCCCACGGGTTCTGGGCAAACAGAACACGGGCCCAGACGGCCGGCCGCAAGAGACACTGGTTCGCGCGAATGCCGACCTCAGTGCCTCACTGGTCGCACAGGCCCTTGCCAAGCGTTTGAAAACTTGGGACTTGCCTGCCGAGGTGCAAGTGCGCATTGATCGAGCCTTAACCGCGTTGGCTAGCAAAGAACACGCCATGGCCGTGTTGTCGCAGGGTGGCATGCCCGCTGAGCGTATGCCTTGGTTTTGTTCGGGTTGTCCCCACAACACGTCAACAAAAGTGCCTGAAGGCTCACGCGCCATGGCCGGCATTGGTTGCCACTTCATGTCGGTTTGGATGGACCGTGCGACGGTTGGCTTCACTCAGATGGGGGGCGAAGGTGTGCCGTGGGTGGGCCAAGCACCCTTCACCCGTGAGCCGCATGTGTTTGCCAACTTGGGTGATGGCACCTACTTCCACAGTGGCCTGCTGGCCATACGCCAGAGCGTTGCGGCTGGCGTCAACATCACTTACAAAGTTCTGTACAACGACGCGGTTGCCATGACCGGGGGGCAGCAGGTCGGTGAGCGACCAGAGGGTCACACGGTTGTCCAAATCGCTGGCAGCGTGACAGCCGAAGGCGCTGCGCGCGTGACGGTGGTTACCGATCAGCCAGAGAAATACCAAGGGGTTGCCCTGCCCGCGGGCGTTGCGGTAAGGCACCGCGATGCACTGGAAGAGGTTCAGATTCAGTTTCGCGGTATCCCCGGCACAACGGTCATCATTTACGACCAAACATGTGCCACAGAGAAGCGCCGCCGCCGCAAGCGCGGCACGATGGTTGACCCAGATGTTCGCGTCGTTATCAATGAGGCGGTGTGCGAAGGGTGTGGTGATTGCGGGGTTCAGAGTAACTGCCTGTCGATTGAGCCGCTCGAGACGCCTTTAGGTCGCAAGCGAACGATCAATCAGCACACCTGTAACAAAGACCAGAGTTGTGTGAAAGGCTTCTGCCCCAGCTTTGTGACGGTGATCGGGGCCGACAGCTCTAAGCGTGCGTTGCAAGCCGTGCCAAAAGTCGATGCCCCGCGCCTGCCCAAGCCCGATGTGGTCGACGTGCCAGCGCCAATTCCCTCTGACTTAGCGACGCCTTGGCGCATCATGGTCGCCGGCGTTGGTGGCACAGGGGTCATCACCATCGGCCAGTTGCTGGGGATGGCTGCGCACATGGAGGGCAAGGGCGTCGTGACCTTAGATTCCGCAGGTTTGGCGCAAAAGGGGGGGGCGACATGGAGCCACATCACGCTGGCGCGCGAGCAAGATGCGTTGCATGCGACCCGCGTTGACACCGCCGCTGCCGATTTGATTTTGGGGTGTGACCCTGTTGTCACCGCCAGCAAAGAGACCTTGCTGCGCATGCACCCCCAACGAACCCACGTGGCACTCAATGGGCACAGCACGCCGACGGCCGCTTTCGTGCACAACACCGAATGGCAAAATCCCGCCGATGCCTGTGCCACAACCATTGCAGGCGCCGTCGCGCCAGAGGCGTTGCAGACCTTTGATGCCGATGCGGTTGCCACGCAGCTGTTGGGGAACAGCCTGTATGTGAATCCCGTTGTACTCGGGTTTGCTTGGCAAAAGGGCTGGATTCCGTTGCATGAGGCTTCGTTGATGCGCGCCATTGAGCTCAATGGTGTGCAGGTGGCCGCCAATCAGGCAGCCTTTGCATGGGGCCGTTTGTGCGCGCATGATTGGGCGTCCGTTCAGGCCACCTTGGCAGCCGTTCGGCAAGCCAACGCACCCGCACAACCCGTGCACTTCACCCGTAAAGCCAGCTTGGACGACACCATTGCGCTGCGTGTGACCCTGCTCACGGCCTACCAAAATGCGGCTTATGCGCAACGTTACGCAGACCAAGTCGCCCGCATGCGTGCCGCTGAAACAGCGGTGGTCGGTGAAGGCGGCTCGCGCCCGATCACCCAAATGGTGGCCGAACAGTTGTACCGCGTGATGGCGATCAAGGACGAGTACGAGGTGGCTCGCCTGCACGCTGACCCGGCGTTTAGCGCCCGTCTGACAGCAACTTTTGGCACCCAGATTAAGCGGCAATACCACCTCGCGCCCCCGCTGTTGGGTCGCAAAAATGCGGCGGGACAGGCGATCAAAACAACTTTTGGGGGCTGGTTAACAGCGATCTTCCCCCTGTTGGCGGGCGCCAAGTTTTTACGCGGAACGGTTTTGGATGTATTTGGTTATTCAGAGGAGCGACGAAGTGAGCGCGCACTGCGCGATGACTACAGCCGACTCGTCGATACCCTCTGCGAGGGCTTGAGTGCTGAAAACCGTGATTTGGCGTTGGACTTAGCCGGCGTGGTCGCATCGGTCAAAGGTTTTGGCCATGTCAAAGCCCGGAACATGGCGGCTGCGCGTGCGCGATGGGCCCAGTTGGCCGCACAGTGGTCAGCGGAGTAAGTCTTTTTGACCCCATCCGTGCCGACTAAGCCTGTCGCCTTACAATGCGATTTAGATATCGGGGCGTGTTTGCCTTGATCGACGTTTTTTGATTTTGGAGAAACCTGTGTTTATTTCTAACGCGTACGCACAAGCCGCCGGTGGTGACACGGCATCCTCATTGATGGGCTTGTTGCCTTTGTTGTTGATGTTTGTTGTGCTTTATTTTGTGATGATTCGTCCACAGATGAAGCGCCAAAAAGAGCACAAAAGCATGATTGAAGCGTTGGCAAAGGGCGACGAAGTCTCAACGGCCAGTGGCCTGCTGGGCAAAGTAACCAAGCTGGGCGAAACGGTGATTTCAGTTGAAATTGCTGATGGCGTTGAGGTCCAAATGCACCGCGTGTCCGTGGCGCAGGTGTTGCCCAAGGGCTCCGTAAAGTAAGTTGACTTTAACGGGCAGGTCGCCAAGCGGCGCACATGCCCACCCCAAAGCGGCCCGTTGGTGCCGCTTTTTCGCTTTCTAATGTGCCCGTAATCGCGGGTCAGATAGTCACCCTCCGGTCGCGGCTGGTTTGGGTGGCGATGTGAGTAATGCCATGAATCGTTATCCCTTGTGGAAGTATGTGGTCATCGTCTTTGCGTTGATCATCGGTACGGTGTACACCCTGCCTAACTTTTTTGGTGAGGCGCCTGCCGTGCAAGTCTCACCGGGCAAAACGGCCGTACGGGTGGATAACGACACCGTGGTTCGAATTGAGCTTGCTTTGCAACAAGCGGGCTTGGCCGCTGATCGCGTGCAATTTGATGGCAACTCGGTCAAGGCGCGTTTCGCCACAACTGAGGCGCAGTTGAAGGCGCGTGATGCTGTCGAGCAGGCCCTCAACCCTGACAGCACCAATCCCAGTTATGTCGTCGCGCTGAACCTGGTCCCGCGCACGCCCAATTGGTTGAGTGGTCTTGGCGCGGCGCCGATGTATTTGGGTTTGGATTTGCGCGGCGGCGTGCACTTCATGTTGCAGGTTGACATGGATGCGGCATTGACGCAAAAGGTCGAAGCGACTGGTGGGGACATTCGCACAACCCTTCGTGACAAAGGCGTTCGCCACAGTGGTATCGAGCGTCAAGGGCAGACCCTGTGGGTGCGCGCCCGTGACCAGGCGACGCTTGACGCGGCACAGCGTGAGATCCGCACCGCATTTCCTGACCTGGCCGTGGTTGCTGCCGGTACACCGACGGATCTCCGTTTGAACGTCAACCTGTTACCCGCCGCCGCGACAGCCGTTCAGGCGGCAGCTTTGAAGCAAAACATCACCACGCTGCACAACCGAATCAACGAGTTGGGTGTGGCGGAGCCCGTGATTCAGCAGCAGGGGTTGGACCGCATTGTGGTTCAGTTGCCAGGCGTTCAGGACACCGCGAAAGCCAAAGACATTTTGGGTCGTACCGCAACACTTGAGGTTCGCCTCGTCGACGAAAGCACCGAGGGCCGTGCCGCTGAGCGTGGTCAAGGCAACGTGCCGTTTGGGTCAGAGCGCTACAAAGAGCGTGACGGGCGGGACGTGATCGTGTTGCGTCAAGTCGTTTTGACAGGCGATAACTTGGAAGATGCCCAGCCGGGTTTCGATAGCCAAACACAAGAGCCCGCCGTACACCTCAATTTGGACGCCAAGGGTGCGCGCATCTTCAAAGACGTGACGCGTGAGAACATTGGTAAGCGCATGGCCATTTTGCTGTTTGAAAAAGGCAAGGGCGAGGTCGTGACAGCGCCTGTTATTCGGTCAGAGATTGGTGGTGGCCGTGTACAGATTTCTGGTCGGATGACCACACAAGAAGCCGCCGATGTGGCGCTTTTGTTGCGTGCAGGTTCCTTGGCAGCGCCGATGGAAATCATTGAAGAGCGAACCATCGGGCCTTCATTGGGTGCTGAAAACATTGCCAAAGGTTTTGACAGCGTGACGTGGGGCTTCTTGGTGATCGTGGCTTTCATGTGTGCCTACTACGCCATGTTTGGTATGTTCTCCAGCGTTGCGCTCGCCGTGAACCTTTTGTTGTTGGTGGCGATCTTGTCGCTGTTGCAAGCCACATTGACTTTGCCTGGTATGGCGGCGATGGCGTTGGCGCTCGGTATGGCGATTGACGCGAACGTATTGATCAACGAGCGTATTCGCGAGGAGTTGCGCGCCGGCGCGACGCCGCAGGCGGCGATTAACGCCGGATATGACCGTGCTTGGGGCACCATTTTCGACTCCAACATCACCACGTTGATTGCGGGTATCGCGTTGTTGGCATTTGGCTCAGGCCCGGTACGTGGGTTTGCGGTTGTGCATTGCATCGGCATCCTGACCAGCATGTTCTCTGCCGTGATGTTCTCGCGTGGCGTGGTGAATTTTTGGTACGGCCGTCAGAAAAAGTTGAAGAAGCTCTCGATTGGTACGGTCTGGAATGCCAATCCCAAAGCCGCCGCCGACGAGTGAAGCGCCCCAGAACGTCTGCATCACAGAACAAACAGCACCGATAGAACGGAAACTGAATCATGGAATTTTTCCGAATTAAAAAAGACATCCCGTTCATGCGCCACGCCTTGGCGCTGAATGCCGTGTCTTTCGCGACGTTTATTGCATCCGTCTTCTTTTTGCTCACCAATGGCCTGAATCTGTCGGTTGAGTTCACGGGCGGTACCGTCATGGAGGTGGCCTATGAAAAGCCCGCCGACGTACAGGGCGTACGCGATGTATTGACCCAGTTGAACTACACCGATGTGCAGGTGCAAAACTTCGGTTCTGCGCGTGATGTGTTGATGCGTTTGCCCACTGTTGCCAACCAGACGTCTGGCCAGCAAAGTGAGGTGGTACTGGCGGCGCTCAAGGCGGCTGATCCAACGGTGACACTGCGCCGCACCGAGTACGTGGGCCCACAAGTGGGCGACGAGTTGGCAACCAACGGCTTGATGGCGTTGGGCGCGGTGATTTTGGGCATCATGATTTATCTGGCGGTTCGTTTCGAGTGGAAGTACGCCGTCTCGGCCATCATCGCCAACTTGCACGATGTCATCATCATCCTTGGCTTTTTTGCTTTCTTCCAGTGGGAGTTCTCATTGGCGGTTTTGGCCGCGGTGCTCGCGGTGTTGGGCTACTCGGTCAACGAATCGGTGGTGATTTTTGACCGTATTCGCGAAACCTTCCGCCGCTATCGCAAGATGACCACGGTGGAGACCATCAACCACGCGATCACCTCCACCATCAGTCGCACGATCATCACGCACGGCTCAACACAAATAATGGTTTTGAGCATGCTGTTGTTCGGCGGCCCGACCCTGCACTACTTTGCGTTGGCGCTCACGATTGGGATCTTGTTTGGTATCTACTCGTCTGTCTTCGTTGCCGCCGCCGTTGGCATGTGGTTGGGTATCCGCCGCGAAGACCTGATCAAAACCAAGCCGACCGATGACAACAGCGACCCCAATGACCCCAACGCTGGTGCGATGGTCTGAGCCTGCCTATCGAACGTGTTGAAATTGACCGCCGGGCATTCGCACCACGTGCCCGGCCAATTCAAGGTCAAACAGCAGTGTTTGTAGCGTTGGAACAGCCATGCCTGTGACGACGACCAAGTTTTCAAGCGTTGTCGGCGCCAAGCCCATCTGGTCGAGAAGCGCTTGCTCTGCGGTTTTAAGGCCGATGGGCTGAGTTTCATTTGCCGCAGGGCCCCCCGATATTCGCGTTGTTCGGACGACATGTTGGGGCAGCTCGTCGATGATGTCCTGTGCTGATTCAACCAACTTTGCGCCTTGTTTAATTAAGGCATGACAGCCCTTGGACTGGGTGGCATGGATAGAGCCCGGTACCGCAAAAACCTCCCGACCCATGTCGGCTGCCATTTGCGCGGTAATGAGCGAACCCGACGCGGTTGCCGCCTCGATCACCAGTGTGCCAATCGACCAGCCTGCGATCAGGCGGTTTCTTTTGGGAAAGTGCATCCGCTGTGGCCCTGTACCCAACGCAAATTCAGATAAGACGAGCCCCTCCTGTTGGATCCGTGCCATCAGGCTGGTGTTCGCTTTTGGGTAAACAATATCAAGCCCTGTGCCCACGATCGCAATGGTATTGGGGCCCGTTTGTGGGGCGACGCTGAGCGCGCCCTCATGTGCGGCAGCGTCGATACCCAGTGCCATGCCAGAGACGATGACCATGCCCTGCTGCGCCAAGTGTGCGCTGAACCGATGGGCATCTTTGAGGCCCTGTGCGGTGGGGTTGCGCGTCCCGACTATCCCTAAGCCGGCACGGTCATGGAGCAGCGCTCGGTGTCCGGTGCCGTAGAGCAATGCGGGTGGATCGGTCATTTCTAACAAGTTGGATGGGTAGTCGCCGTCGTCCAACGTCATGACGAAACGCATATGGCCTTGCTGTAGCCATAACTCGGTACGGGCAACGGCCGCTAGCCAGTCGGGTGGCACCGTGCCCAAGGCGCCGCATTGCCGCTCCGAGAGACCAAATTCATACCCGCGTTTGGGCCTTTGTATGAGTGCCTCTAAATTGACTTTGTGGTGATGTAACTGTTTAAGGATGACCGGACCCATGTGGTCTGTCATTGAGAGCCGCAGCCATAAGCGCCAGCGGTCGGGGAAAGATTGGGTCAACACATAGCGGGTGCCGCGCTTTAAATACGGACCACCCTGCGATTGAGTCTAAGTGATGTGGTGTTCGCCCCTCATAGGGGTATGCAGGGGGCATTCCAAGTGGGTATCAAAAAGCGCGACAATATTGGGGTTGTCTAGAAATTCACGCTCGCCATGTCACAAGCCACTGTTCGTACGATTCTTCGCTATCCCGACCCCAAATTGCACACCGTTGCAAAGCCTGTTGTCGCCGTTGATGATCGCGTCAAGCAGCTCACCAAAGACATGTTGGCCACGATGTACGATGCGAATGGTATTGGCTTAGCTGCAACTCAAATTGATGTGCATGAACGCGTCATCGTGATCGATGTCAGCGAAGCACGGGACACCCCCCTTGTGCTCATCAATCCTGAAGTCGTGTGGAAGAGCGAGAGCACCAAGATCGCTGAAGAGGGTTGCCTGTCGGTACCCGGGATTTACGACGGCGTCCCGCGGGCGGAAAAAATAACAGTCAAGGCACTCGATGAAAATGGCGTGAGCCGAGAGGTGACAGCGGACGAGTTGTTGGCGATTTGCATTCAGCATGAGATGGATCACCTTATGGGAAAGGTGTTCGTGGAATACCTGTCACCCCTCAAGCGGACGCGCATCAAAACCAAGCTACAAAAGCAATTGCGTGACGACCGCTGAAGCGAGGGCCTGACGCGATGCGCATTGTTTTCGCCGGCACCCCCGCCTTCGCCGCCAGCAGTTTACAAGCCCTGATTGACGCGGGTCATAACGTCGCGTTGGTGTTGACGCAGCCCGATCGACCAGCGGGCCGTGGGATGCGGCTGCAACCGTCTGCGGTGAAGCAGGTGGCGCTGGCACACGACATCGCGGTCTCACAGCCGATGGGTTTGCGGTTGGATGGCCGATACGCCGCCGATGCGGCTGCGGCGCAGTCTGCCATTGTGGCGGCCGATGCGGATGTGATGGTGGTGGCTGCCTACGGTTTGATTTTGCCGCAATGGGTATTGGATGCGCCGCGATTAGGCTGCTTGAACGTGCATGCCTCCTTGCTGCCGCGTTGGCGTGGTGCCGCCCCCATTCATCGCGCCATTGAGGCGGGTGACGCGGAGACCGGCATCACGATCATGCAAATGGATGCCGGTTTGGATACCGGCGATGCGCTGCTTACCCGTACGCTTCCCATTGCGCCCAACGATTCAACGGCCACTTTGCACGACCGTTTGGCTGCGTTGGGTGCCGACGCTTTGTTGGCGGCCCTCATGGCGGTGGCCGACGGTTCGGCGGTGCGTCGACCGCAACCCGACGCGGGTGTGACCTATGCGCACAAGATCGAAAAAGACGAAGCACCGCTGGATTGGCGGCGCGATGCGGCCGTGCTGGCGCGGCAGGTGAGGGCATTCAATCCCTTCCCCGGTGCGACCTTTCAGGTGAGCGCCAATGCCGACATCGAGACCATCAAGGTTTGGGAGGCGTTTGCGGATGCCGCACCCCAGCCCCATGCGCAGGCCCCCGGTACCGTCATCGACATTTCTGACGCCGGTATCACTGTGGCCTGTGGCAACGGTTTGTTGACCCTCTGCACCCTCCAACGCGCAGGCGGCAAGCGACTCTCTGCAGCCGACTTCTTGCGGGGTTACGCTGTCGCGCGCGGTCAAGTCCTGTTGGCAACGCCCACCAAAGGTGCGGCATGAGCCGTCTCGCTGAGGCCTTGGCGTGGGTGAGGCATCCCATGTTCGTACTCGGCATCAAAGAGATGCTGCCCGTCTCTCCGGGTATTGCCGCTTGGGGTGTCACCACGGGCGTTGCCTTGGCGAATTCGGGCATGAGCATGTTCGAGGTCAGTGCGATGACGCTCATGGTGTTTGCTGGCAGTTCCCAGTTGGCTGCCATGCCCTTGATTGTCGCGGGCGCGCCGCTGTGGGTGATCTGGCTGACGGCATTGTGCGTCAACCTGCGCTTCGCCGTTTTCAGTGCGCATGTGCGACCCTTTTTCATGAAGTTTGGTTTGCCCAAACGCATCACCTACGCCTATTTGCTGACAGACCTGTCGTATGTGATTTTCATCAAGCGCTATAAAACGGTGCCAACCACCGACCACGGAATCGCCGAGATGGATCGTTATTGGTCTGCGCTTGGCTTCATCAATTGGTTCACCTGGATGCTGTTCAGTTTTCTGGGTATCGCGCTTGCCAGCGTCATCCCCTTGTCTTGGGGGTTGAGTTTTGCCGGCATCTTGGCGCTGATGGGCATTTCCTGTTCGCTGGTCACCACGCGTTTGCGCGCGTTTGCCGCCGTGTTGTCGGGTACTGCGGCGGTCGCTGCATTTGCGCTTCCGCTCCAGCTTAATATTTTGGTGGGCGTGGCTGCGGCTGTGGCCATTAGCCTGTTGATCGATCGTTCCAGGAGCAGCCATGAGTGAGTCGATGCAAGCCGTGAATGAAACCGATGGCTGGACGCTTCTGGCCATCTTGGGTCTGACATGCATCACCCTTATTTCGCGCTCATTCTTCATGTGGTCAGAGGAAAAAATGGCCATTCCCGAGTGGTTCCAACGCGGACTCCACTACGCCCCCGTCGCCGCGATGGCAGCGGTTATCGTGCCGGAAATCGTGATGAAGAACGGTGCGCTGATTGACTCTTTCAACGACGCACGCATCTATGGCGCAGCGGTGGGTTTGATTTGGTACTTCACGCGTGGTGGCGTCTTAGGCACCATTGTTAGCGGTATGGCGGTTTACTTGCCGCTGCGTTTGTTGGCCGGTTGGTAAATAGCAAACCAGAGCCACGAGACGGTCAAACACAGCCAGCCCGTCCAAAGGGTGTGGCTCGGATAATGAGCGCCGCGCAAGGTTTGGGTTGCGCCAAAGGCAAGGCCTAATGTGACGGCGACCCAAATCACCCAGCGTCCCAGTCGCTGATGATGCGCCGATGTGGCCCGAAGCCAAACCGGTGCCAAGGCCAAAAAGGCAAAGGCGCTTGAGGCATGGCCACCCGGAAAACAACGGCCGCCGCCGCCGTCGGTGACGCCGAACGCCCAGTGGCCAACATAGTCTGCGGGACCGCCGAAGGCCTGTAGATCCCATGGGCAGCTCACTGTGCTGATTGACTTGAGGCCGCTGATCACCACCAGGTTCATCAGTACGCCCAAT
>Ga0102899_1000460_pt1 | contig 14329 bp, 11 predicted proteins | sample Colrivmeta1555B3_FD_78455 | JGI IMG/M metagenome (GOLD analysis project Ga0102899, IMG submission 78455) | Estuarine microbial communities from the Columbia River estuary - metaG 1555B-3 | ecosystem: Environmental > Aquatic > Marine > Intertidal zone > Estuary | place: USA: Columbia River... | reverse complement strand
TTTGCTCAGACTTTTGTTGTTACAAATCAACAGGGGGTTGGAAAGAAGATTATGACCGAATGTAACTTAAAAGAAATTCATACTTATATGTGTGATTCGGTAGTTGGATTAGGGGGAAGAATAGAAAAGGTTTATTTTGCTTCAAATTTAAAAGATGAGTTACCAGATAATAGAAAGCCTTTACCAGCAATGGCGCTCATGGCAAAAAGTGAGTACCCTAGTGTAGATTTTGAAAAATCAATAATGGTAGGGGATACTGATTCTGACATTCTTTTTGGCAAGAATCTTGGTATGAAAACTATTAGGGTATTGTCTGAGGAACCAATAGAGGTAGAGGCTGATTTGAATGTTTCTGGACTAGAAGAGTTATTGAAAATTATACAAAATGAAATTATTGATTAATACTTTATTCGTTGTTTTTTCTATGTCGATTTGTTTTGGACAAATAAATCAAGTGGATGCAAAAGGGAAGAAACAAGGTCCTTGGGAAAAGACGTATCCTGATTCGAAGGTTTACATGTATAAAGGACAGTTTAAAAATGATAGACCGGTAGGTAAATTCGTTTATTTTTATCCTTCATCAAAGGTGAAAGCGGTTATTAATCACGATGTTACTACTGGTAGATCAGAAGCATACTATTATCATGAAAATCAAGCTTTAATGAGTTTTGGTATTTATCGAAATCTTAAAAAGGATAGTATTTGGACTAATTTTGGTCCGTCTGGACGATTGAGTAACAAAGAGACTTATAAAAACGACTCATTAGATGGTGCAAAAGTGATATATTATGTTCCGGAAGATTTAAATGATAAATCAAAAGTTCCTTCTGCAGTAATGATGTACAAAAATGGTGCTCTTCATGGAGAGTATAAAGAGTACTTCATGTCCAATACATTAAAAATGAAAGGGATGTATGAGAATGGTAAAAAAGTTGGGCCTTGGGAAGAATTTCATCCGAATGGAAAACGAAGCATATTGTATCGATACAAAGATGGGGTTAAACATGGTTGGGCCATAGCCTATGATACGAATATGAAGAGAATTGGAGAGCAATATTATTATCATGGCAGACGTCTTGAAGGTAGAGAGTTGAGCGATAAATTAAGTCAAATGGAAAAATTAGGTATAAATCCTGATGAATGACAACCAATTTATCGTTATATTCGTTTAAGTACTAAATGAATACTATGGCCAAACTACTATTGACAATATTTGCATTTTCATTAATTCTTTTTGCGTGTAAAAAGTCACCAAAACCAGTTTTTCATGAAGAATATTTTGGTTTAACTCCTGGTCGTTATGTTATCTATGATGTTCGAGAAATTCTTCATGATCAAGCTCTTGCTAAGCACGACACTTTGTATTATCAATTAAAAACAGTTTGGGGTACTACTTATATTGATAATGAAGGAAGGGAAGCAAATGAATATTATCGGTACAAAAGAGTGCTTGAATCCGATCCTTGGGTTTTGAAAGATACATGGACTGGATTGATAGATGGTGTTAGGGCTGAGTTAATAGAAGAAAATCAACGAAGAATAAAATTAGTCTTTGCTCCAACTTTAAATAAGTTCTGGAATGAAAACGCTTATAATAATGGTTCTGTTTATGATTGTTATTATAGAGACATTCATTCAGATACACTTATTAACGGGCATCAAATAGATTCTACTTTGGTTGTTGAGCAGGTTGATTTCACTTCATTAATTGATACCGTTCGAAAGTATGAAATGTACTCTAAAAATATTGGTTTGATTTACAAGCATTCCATTGATAACCATTATCAATTTTCAAGTAATGAAGTTGTTGATGGACATGAGATAATCTATACATACAATAGTGCTGGATTTGAGTGAGATTGATAGTGAAAGAATAGGTTGTTTTTAGTTGATTATTGTATCTTCGTAACAAATGAAAATTAGTTTACTTTCAGCATTTTACCCTTATCGTGGAGGAATAGCTCAATTTGGAGCAATGCTATACCGTTCACTAGAAAAGGAACATGAAGTGAACGCCTTTACTTTTAAACGACAATATCCAGGTTTTCTCTTTCCTGGGACTTCTCAATTTGTTACCGCTGAAGATAAAGCAGATAAGATACCAGCATTAAGAACTCTTGATAGCACAAATCCGTATACATATAGGTCGACAGCAAAGAAAATTAATGAGACAAATTGTGATCTTTATATTGGTCAGTATTGGATGACCTTTTTTGGGCCTGCGATGGGAGGGGTTCAAAAACGTTTAAAAAAAGCAACGAAAAGAATCTCTATTCTTCATAATGTTATCCCTCATGAGAAGCGATTTTTTGATCGTAGAGCAAATAAAAGTTTTTTAGCTCACAATGATGGTTTTGTTGTAATGAGTGATTCAGTACTAAAAGATTTATTATCGTTGGTTCCTAATGCCAAATACTTAAGACTTAATCATCCGGTTTACAGTCAATTTGGTGAGAAGTTAGAAAAAGAAATAGCCCTAAATCAACTCGGGCTAAATCAGGAGTTTAAATACATTTTGTTTTTTGGAATAATTAGAGACTACAAAGGACTAGACTTGTTATTGGAGGCGATCGATGACTTGTCAGATGATTTCCACTTAATAGTAGCGGGTGAGGTTTATGGTTCTTTTGATAAATATCAGGAAATAATTGATGATCAGGGTTTAAAGGATAAAGTTCATTTATTTAATCGTTACATCCCAGATGAAGAGGTTAAACTTTATTTTTCTGCTGCAGATGTTTGTGTATTGCCTTATAAAAGTGCCACTCAAAGTGGTATTACTGCAATTTCTGATCATTTTGACTTACCAGTAATTGCAACTGATGTAGGCGGTTTAAAAGAAAATGTTTTGCATGAAGTTACAGGGTTAATTGTCCCTAAACCTGATAGGTATCAAATTTCAAATGCATTGAAGATCTATTTTAATAATGGTTTGAAATCAAAAATGATTCAAGAAATTCAAATCAAAAAGAAAGAAAATTCGTGGGACAATTTCGCGAAAAAGATACTTGAATTCTCAGAAACTATCTGATAATCAACAGGTAAAGGAGTGATGTGTGAGTTTGAAATTTATCGTGTATCATTTCCTATTAAATCTATTGACTTTAACAAAGGTAAAAGCTATATTTGCAGGCTTATTAATTACTTAACTATTTTACGAAATGCGTAATAAAGGATTTTTTTGGTTTCTAACAATTTTATTAACCGTAATTTGTATTTATCAATTATCATTCACATGGGTTTCTAACTCCGTTGAAAATAAAGCGGAAAAAGAAGCAGTTGCTAGAGTTGAAGCTCTAAAATCTGATGTGAAAGACGGTGATATGGTTCGTTTTTTACCAAACAACACAACAGTTGACTTTTCTCAACCTGAAGCGGATGAATTAGCGAAAGCTGCTTTCATTAACCAAATTTTAAGAGAAAAAGCAGAGACTCCAGTATACCCGATTTTCGGTTCTACTTTTAAAGATGTTAAAAAACGAAGTTTAGCTTTTGGTCTTGACCTTGTAGGTGGGATGAGTGTAACATTGGAAGTTTCTATTCCAGAACTTGTTATGAGTTATGCTAGAAATCCACGTGACATCCAATTCAAAAAAGTATATGAGGCAGCAATGTCTGAATACGGGAATGAAGGTGGAGATTTCATTAATATTTTTCAAAAGAAACATAAGGCAATTAATAAGAACACACCGTTAGTGCGTTTATTTGCTATTACTGATATCGATGTTCTTGGAATGAACTCATCTGATGATGAGGTTATAGCATTCTTAAAAGAAAGAGAGTCTAGCTCAATGGACGGTGTTGAAGAAATTATGAACCGTCGTATCAATCAGTTTGGTGTTGCACAACCTAACATTCAAAAAGACCCTACTAACAATAGATTGTATATTGAACTTCCAGGTGTTCAAGATGAAACAACGGTTGCAGAGAAGTTACAATCAACGGCAAATCTACAGTTCTTTGAAACATATCAATTGAATGAAATTGGTGGTCAATGGCAAGCAGCAACTTCAGTTTCAAGATCTCCTGAGGTGGAAGTTTCTGATGAGGTTGAAGTTGATACTACAGGTGCTGTGGTTGAAACTGCAGATTCTGGCGATACTAACTTGTCTTTAACTGAATCGTTAGATTTAAATGTTAAAAACGGAAGTAAAGGTTTAGGTGAGTTAATCAAACCTATTGGTGGATCTAGAATTGGTTATTGCGCTTCTGAAGATAAAGGTGCGGTTGATTTGTTGTTACATAGAAAAGACATCGTTTCTCTTTTTCCAGAAGACATCAAATTTATGTGGTCTGCGGATTTAGAAACAGTAAATACTGAAACAAAGGAACTAGGATTTATTCTTTATGCAGTGAGAGTTCCAGAAAATGGAAAGGCACGTGTAGGTGGAAAGGATATCAAAACAGCTTCTACTGGTTACGATCAAAATGAAGGTACAATTACTGTTGACCTTGAAATGACTGAAGAAGGTGGTGACAATTGGGCACAAATGACTCAAGATAATGTTGGTCGTGTTATTGCAATTTCTATGGACAACGTTGTTTATAGCGCACCTAATGTTAATGAAGCAATTACTGGTGGTAGAACGCAAATTTCTGGATCGTTCTCTATCAATGAAGCAAAAGATTTGGCAGGATTACTTAATGGTGGGGCTTTGCCAGCGCCATGTGTAATTAAAGAGCAAACTAAAGTTGGACCTACTATTGGTGCTGAAAATTCATCTGCTGGACTAATTTCATTTGGTTTTGCATTGTTATTGGTGTTTGTCTATATGATATTCTATTATGGTAAAGCTGGTATCGTTGCTGATATTGCTTTATTCGCTAATATATTATTCATCTTTGGTTCACTTGCATCGTTTGGTGCAGTATTAACTTTAGCTGGTATCGCTGGTATCGTACTTACTATTGGTATGGCGGTTGATGCGAATGTCTTAATCTTCGAAAGAATTAGAGAGGAACAAGCTGCTGGTAAGGACCTTCAGTCTGCAATTGATACTGGTTTCCAAAAAGCATTGTCTTCAATTATTGATGCGAATGTTACAACAATGCTTACTGCTGTTGTATTGAAAGCTTTTGGTTCAGGACCTATTGAGTCTTTTGCTACAACTTTAATCATCGGTATTTTTACTTCTGTATTTGCTGCTTTAGTTATTACACGTTTGTCTATTAACTGGTGGATGAAAAAAGGTAAGCCAATCAACTTTGAGTCAAAAATCACTAAGAATGCATTTAAAAACTTCAATATTGATTTCGTTGGTAAACGTAAGAAGTTCTACATGGTTTCTGCGGTTCTTATCATTTTAAGTGTCGTTGCATTAGTTGGTCGTCAGTTAAATCCAAGTGTTGAATTTTCTGGTGGTAGAACTTACGGTGTTAAATTTGAGAAATCTGTTGAAGGTGAAATTGAATTCGTTCGTAAGAGTTTAGGTAAAGTTTTTGTTGATAATGGTAAAAAAGCTTCCATTGAATTAAAAACAAAAACGAATAATTATTACTTAGAGATCACTACTAACTTTTTATTAGCTGATGAAAATGGTAATGAAAAAGTAAATGAAAAATTAAAAGAAGGTTTAAATAGTTGTAAAGCAAAATTAGGTGGATTTGAAATCTTGGAATCTAGAAGTGTATCTGCTTCGGTTTCTAAGGAATTAATCTCATCTTCGATGTTGGCAATCTTACTTTCTTTGGTAATAATATTTGCTTATATCTTATTAAGATTTGGTAAATGGCAATACTCAACTGGTGCTATCTTAGCGATGGTGCATGATGTTGTAATTGTACTTGGAATCTTCGCTGCATTCCACGGTATTATGCCGTTTAATATGGATATCGACCAAGCATTTATTGCTGCAATTCTTACTGTAATTGGTTATTCAATTAATGATACCGTGATTGTGTTTGACCGTATTCGTGAGAATCTTGGGTTACATGGTATGCATAAAGAAGACGATCAAATTAATTCGTCTTTAAATTCAACATTATCTCGTACAATTAATACTTCGATGACAACTTTTGTTGTATTGCTTGTTATTTTCTTGTTCGGTGGTGCTGCAATTAAAGGATTTATCTTTGCATTAATGATCGGTGTTTTAGTAGGTACTTATTCATCTCTTTGTATCGCAACACCAATCTTAATTGACTTTTCAAAAAAAGTTTCTCCTAAAAAGGCTGTAGCTGAATAAGGAGATACTTGTTTAAATATTAACCGCTTCAAATTTGAAGCGGTTTTTTTTGTAATTATTTTTCCGTTTTGTATAAAGATTAATCACTTTAAATGGTCCTTTTCTTATCTTTGTTATATGAATTTTGAGAATGATTTAATCCTTCGCGCTGCGAGAGGTGAAAAGATTGAAAGATATCCAGTTTGGTTGATGAGACAAGCGGGAAGGATATTGCCTGAATACAGAGCTGTTAGAGGTGCTTTGAGTGGCTTTAAAGAGTTAGTAGAAACTCCAGAGAGAGCTGCTGAAGTAACCATACAGCCAGTTGATCTTCTTGGTGTTGATGCCGCAATTATTTTTTCGGATATTCTTGTTGTTCCTGAAGCAATGGGATTGGAATACCAAATGGTCGAAAAGAAAGGACCTTGGTTTGAGAAAACAATTCGTTCTATTGAGCAATTGAAATACGCTGAAACGGATTTTGATATTGAAGATCGTTTGGGATATGTTACAGAGGCTATCAGGATTACAAATAAGGAATTGAATGGAAGAGTTCCTTTGATCGGTTTTGCAGGAGCTCCATGGACAATTTTTTGTTACATGACTGAGGGGCAAGGATCGAAAACATTCTCCGAATCACGTAAAATATTATATACAAACCCAACTTTGGCACACGAGTTGCTTAATCGTATAACGAATGTGACGATTCAGTATTTAAAAGCTCAAATAAAAGCGGGTGCTCACATGGTTCAAATATTTGATTCATGGGCAGGAATTTTAGGAAAAGAGCAATATGCTGAATTTGGGTTGAAATACATAGCGAAAATTACAGATGCTATAACTGAAGTTCCAGTTACTTTGTTCTCTAAAGGAGCCTATAATTCTGTGAATGATTTGGCTTTATTGCAATGCAATACTATTGGAGTTGATTGGAATATGGATATTGCTAAAATCAGAGAATCTGTAGGTGAAAATAGAACTTTACAGGGTAATTTAGATCCATGTGTTTTATACTCAGAGCATTCAGAAATTGAAAGATTGACGAATAATATGCTGAATTCTTTTAAAAGTAAAAGACATATTGTTAATTTAGGGCATGGTGTTTACCCTGACGTTGATCCAGAAAAGGTGAAAACATTTATTAAAACAGTAAAAAATTATGAAATTCAGTATTAAAAAAATCAATGCGATATTGTCAATTATGACCATATCTATGATGTCAACAGTGTCTTTTGCCCAAGGTGGAGAAAATATTGTTCCAAACGGAAGCTTTGAGTCAATAGATAAAAAACCGAAAAGACTTGGTTCTATTGAAAGTGCTAATAGTTGGGTATCTCCAACTGGTGCTAGAGCAGATTTATTCGTTTCTACAAAAGTTGAAGACATAAATGTTCCTATGAATGTATATGGAAAAGAAACTGCTAAAGAAGGCGAAAATTATGCTGGAGTTTTAGCATATTCATACGGTAACAAAATCCCTAGAACCTATGTAATGACAAAATTAGATGCTCCTATGAAAAAAGGAATGTCTTATTGTGTGAAATTTAATGTTTCATTGTCAGAAGCATCAAAGTATGCTGTAAATAATATGGCGGCAACTTTTTCTAAAAAAGCATTTGCGACAGATTCAAAATTACCAATTATTGAGAACCCTAGCTTAATGCACTTTAATAATGATACGAAAATCATTTCGGCTCGTTTTGATTGGACTGAGATTTGTGGTGTTTTTGTTGCTGATGGTGGAGAGAAGTATTTAACACTTGGAAATTTTTTGAGTGATGAAGAAACAAAGTCTGAAAGAATGAAAAAAGATGCAAATGTGAAAGTTGCTCAAATTGCTGCTGCTTACTATTACATCGATGATATCTCTGTTACTTTAATTGATAGAGAAAAAGGAGAGATGTGTGATTGTGCTACAGTAGATGCAGGAGATGAATATTCTACAACTATTTATCAGAAGATTTTTAGTGTTACAGAGGATATGACTCCGTCACAAAAAATCGAAACTCAACAATTGTTTTTTGCATTTGGTAGAAATAAATTGTCAAGTGAAGGTGAGCAATCTTTAGATCTTATCGCTGCTGAATTAAAAGCAAATCCAGCTCTTAAACTTCAAATTAATGGTCATAACAACGCTATGGAAGATGAAGTAGGTGAGGGAAATGATTACTATGCTGATATGGATAATAAAAGAATTGGAGCAGTTATCGAATATCTTGTTGAAAAAGGGATTGATAGTTCTCGATTCATCGCAACTCAAAAAGGAAGTGAATCTGATAATCCAGATGTAACTGATCTTGATGATGAAGATTTAGCTCAAGCAAAAAGTAGAAGAGTAACGTTTAAAGTTCGTTAATCATATAGATAATTAGAAAAAAGCAATGAGAAATCATTGCTTTTTTTATTTAATGCAAATCATTGATTGTAGAAAAATCACATATAGTTAATTCAATTCAAAATAAAATACGATTCATCGATTATACTATTAATTTGTTTGATTCTATTCCAACTAGAAGTGGAGTTAAAAAAGCTATAAAGAAGAGAAGATTCCTTTTAAATAATGTTGTTGCAAATACAGGTGATTGGATTAATAATGGTGATGTCATAGACTTGCTTTTGGATGACTCAAAAAATCCAAAACAATTTATCCTTGATGTGCCTATCATTTATGAGGATGAGTTTCTTGCCGTCGTTAACAAACCAAGTGGCATAGTCGTAAGTGGCAATCAATTTAATACATTGGAAAATGCAATGGTCGATATGTTTAATTTGTCATCTGATCCAACAGCTTATGGATGGGCAAAACCGGTACATCGGCTAGACTCTGCTACATCGGGATTAGTTTTGTTTGCAAAATCATCTAAGGACCATGCTTTGTTAAATGAAATGTTTAAGCAGAAATTATTTGAAAAGGAATACATTGCTATCCTGCAAGGGGCTTTATCTGATCATGTTATTGTGAAAAATGAAATTGATGGTAAAGCAGCTCAAACTGAATTGACAACAATTAAGAGAATAAAATCGCTTCAAAATGATTTTATTTCAATTGTTAGGGTAAAACCTGTAACTGGAAGAACTCATCAGATAAGAATACATACGAGCCAATTGGGGCATCCTATTATTGGGGATACTATCTATGGTGTGAATGGCAATGTTTTAAAGCACAAGGGCTTGTTTCTATGTGCCAATAGGTTGAAATTTAACCATCCAAGAACAAAAGAGGTCATTGATATATCTATCGAATTGCCAAATAAATTTAAAGCACTAATTGATCGAGAAGAGCGGAGATGGCTCAAATTCAATCCAAATGATTAAACTGATTTAAATTTTTCGTATTTTGAATATTAAATATTTAACAATGAATAAACTAATTTACATCGGAGTTCTTCTGATGGGACTATTTTCATGTAAGTTCGCTGCAAAAGAGATCAAAAAAACAATTAAAGTGCGAAATGCCGCAAGAGAGGTTTGTAACTGTAAATTTGTAGGTGTAGTAACAGATTATGATCAAGGAAATGCCATTATTACTTTAACAATTAAACAAAATGAGTCCAGCGATAAATTAGCAGTTGCAGACAGTATTTTACTGAATGTAAAAGATAAATTCCCGAAAATATGTAATTATGGAGAAGTAATTGTATTGTTTGAAGGGGATGATTTCGATGAAAAATACACTTATTACGGATGTGATATGAGCCCGGATATCGATACCGTTTTCTATCAATACGTGAGTGATGGTTATATGGATTCCATGAAAATGGAATCTCTAGAGTCAGAGTTTGACACTGAAATTAATCCTTAATTTTATTTGCGCTTATTAGAACGATGGTGCTTTTTCCAACACTTTTAAGTTTGTCAAAGCGCTTAAAATTAATTGTTTGATGTTTGTTTGCCAGTATATTGTCAATATTTATAGCTCCCTCAATAATGTAAATTAAATTAATTTCTTTGAAGGTTTTGATTTCAATTGATTCGTCATTTTCTAATTGGTGAACAATTAATTCAGACTCAAAATTTTCAGAAGTCATTAAATTAAAATCTTTTACTTTTCCGCTAGATTGTGTTGTCCATCCTCCATTAAAACTATCTTGCTCCAACGGACTTAAAGATTTAGAATAGTGGTTCAAATGGTTTAATACAAGATCTCCCTCAAGTACAAGAAGTGTTCTTTTAATCTGAGGTAAAGGTGTGAAGGTAGAAGTCTCAACTTCAACGGTTGCTATACTTAATCTTAAATCAAATTTTCTATCAGAGAAACTAGCATTCTTGGGGAAAATTACTAATTCAGTTGTTGTTCCACCGCTCCAGTTTGTGCACTTGTAGTTACTTTCGTTTATGATTGTGATTTCATTCATAACTACGATCTATTTCCTATTTCGTTAATAGCCTTAACAAAGTTGGCTTTTATTGTTTCTTCATTCTTATGTTTTCCATTGGCAGCTTGAATGGATCCATTAATAATAGCCCCCCAAATATGACTGCTATCAGAAGTGTATAACAATGAAGAAGTTAGTCTTTCTTTTCGTGTAAGTGCCAAAAGTGGGCTCTTTGAGTCAATTATTGCAGCGTTTAGTTTTTCACCAACCTTGAAATAAGTAGCTTCAAAATTGTTCATTGCTTTTCGTCCAGCAACAGTGGCCATTTCTATTGCATATGCACCGCTGTCTCCTGTTTTTTGAGCAAATGTATTTCTCTTATGAGAAATTAGTCTTTGTCCATAATCTAGTAAGCGTAATTCTTCTAAGGGATTAATTCCAATGTGGCTATCTGTTCCAATGCTCCACTGACCTCCTTCTTTTTGAAATTGATTGAATGGAAAAAGACCGTCACCAAGATTGCCTTCTGTTGTTGGACAAAGAACTACATTCGCTTTTGTAGATGCAATCATTGAAATTTCTTCTGGAGAAAGATGAGTTGCATGAACGAGATGAAATCGTTCGGATAGTTGAATGTTTTGTGATAACCATTCAACAGGTCTTTTACCAAGGTAGTTAAGGCAATCCTCTATTTCTTTTAGTTGTTCAGAAATGTGGATGTGAAATGGAACATCTTGGGGTCCTTCATTTGCAATTTTAACAATGTCACTTGATTTAACTCCTCGCATGGAATGTATTCCAATTCCAATGTTTGCGCCTGAATATGATTCGCATGCTTGTTTTGAAGCTTCAAATAATTCAAGATATTCTTCTGTTGTTTTAGAAATAAATCTTCTTTGCCCATCTTGAGCCTCTTTACCAAATCCTCCCATTTGATAAAATATAGGTACAAGAGTAATATTAATACCGGCATTTTTTGCTGCATTTATCATCCGTTGCCCCATTTCAGCCAAATTATCATATTTACTGCCATCAGTTTGGTGATGGATGTAGTGAAATTCAGCAACATTTGTATAGCCTTGACGAACCATTTCAGAATAAAGCATACTCGCAATTGCCTCCATTTGATCTGGGCTTACCTTAAGCGCAAGTTGGTACATTTCATCCCTCCATGACCAAAAGTCATCCGGATTATTTGATATTTCATGATTTTCTGCAAGTCCTGCCATTGCATACTGAAATGCATGAGAATGAGCATTCTGAAAGCCAGGTAAAACAAATCCTTCAATTAAATTTACATCCTTATCTACCAAGTTAGATTCTGATATTGAGGTGATCGTTCCTGTATCATCTGTCTCAATGAGAACATTTTGCCTCCAGCCGCTATTTTCTAAAATATTTTTAAAATGAAATTTTTGCATTATTTAGTATTCAATGTATTGATAAGTGCTTCAAATGTAGGTTTTAGAATAGTTCGAACAGCTTCTGCTCGTTCATTGTTATACACCAATTCATCATCATTCATGTATAAAATTTTATTCATTTCTAATTGTAGGGCATGGGTGTTTTCTTCTGGTTTTCCAAAATAGCGAGTGATGTGACCACCTTTAAATGGATAGTTATGACTCACTTCAAAAGCCCCCTTTTTTAACTCACTTAAGGCTGTTTCAATTATTAATTTGGATGCCGTTTTTTCTTCATTATTCCCTAAGATCATTTCTGGAAATTTATCAGCTCTAATTGTAGGTACTAGTTCACGAATGGAATGTGCATCCCATAAAAGAACCTTGCCAAATTCTTCTATTCTCTCACTTAATAATGAAGTGATTTTTTCGTAGTAAGGCCAGTAATAATGAGTCAAACGTCTATTGATTTCGGCTTCATTTGGTTCATGGTCTTCAGAAACATATATTTTATTGCCAAAAAAATCAGTCGTTGTGGTTAATGCTGTAATAATTCTTCCGTCGTTGTATAAAGGTTTACTTTCAGGATCTCTATTTAAATCGATAACCCATCTAGAATATTTTGCATAAATGATTGTTATTCCTAATTCCGTAGCAAAATTGTATAGGTCTTGAACAAACCAATCAGTATCATCGGGAGCATTTCTTAATTCTAGTTTGTAGTCATCTTTTATTTCATCAGGGAATTCAATTCCACAATGAGGTACACTAAGGATAAATGGAACTTTTTTAACTTTTGGTTCTATAATATAATATGGCTGGTTCATTTTAAATGATTTGAAACAAATTTAAAAGGATTAAACGAGATATGAATATTTATAGGTGCTAATTTGAGAAGGCTAGAATCTTTTTTTTCTTAAGCGATGTTATTCTTTCTCCATTGTTTTATGTGCGTAAATAACATTTGTCCAATAGCCTGTTTTTGCTTATCGCACTTGTCTATTACGAGTGATTTATGCTGTTATTGCTGTTTTAAAAGCCTCTTTTTAAAAATTATCATTGATAACCTTTTAATATTCATTGAAACCATCGATATGCTCATTTAATGAAGTTTATTTTATGCGTGCATAACATAATGATTCGTAGGACGAATGGCTTTTTTTGATCGATTAATTAGTGTTTTTAATGGCTAAAACTGTTAAGTAATACTGTTTTTTACGTGTTTCTACTTAGCAACTGATTAAAATATTCTGCGTTTCTTTATTAGAAACCCTTTAAAACTACGATTATGAAAACTATTACTTCTTTATCCATCATTATCGTTCTAACATTAATTTTTAATTTGAATCAGGTAGCGGCTCAGTGTGATCCAATTACACCATCATTTAACGTTGATTTGTCTGCATCTCCAAATTTAAGTTGGACAAGTCCAGTTATTGTGAGAGCAGGACACTGTTGTGGAACTTCTAACCCTGATCGATGCATTGAATTTGAAATAACCTTACATCCAAGTGCGATTGCAATAAGTTTTGATATTACGAGTGGCGCAATACCTCCTGGTGCAATGTTCTATCAAATTGGTTGTGGACCGCCGACGCCTGTTGGAGATCCAATTTGTTTAAATGGGCCAGGGCCTCATATTTTAACTTTCTGCAAACCAGGGAACAATCAAAATGAATATAGCATAACTTCATATTCTTCTCCTATAATTGGACCTGATATTACTTTGAATTCAGGTTGTACGAATTATATTTTTGCTTCTTATTACGATGAGTCAACTGTTTCTTGGACAAGTATTGGTCCAGGAGCTCCGGGTGCCTATAATAGTCTTTTGTCATGTACTTCAGGTTGTGACACCACATTTGTTACAGCTCCTAATAATCCGCCTGCTTATGTTGATTATTTAGTTTGTGGAATGGATGTTGGAGGATGTAATCCAGATCCAATTTGTGACACAGTTAGAGTGAATTTTATTTCACCAGTTCAAGTTGCTATTAATTCAATTGATTTAAATTTATGTGCAGGTCAATCAACAAGATTAGACGCTTTGGCATCAGGTGGTTCTGGTACATATTCTTATCTGTGGAGTACAAATGAAACTGCTTCATCAATAAATGTTGGACCCGGTGTCTATTATGTTGATGTTCAGGATACCTCTGGGTGTTTAATAGCTTCAGATACTATTGTCGTTAATTTAATGCCACCACCGCCAGTAAATGCTGGGCCTGACCAAGTAGTTTGTGAAGGAACTTCAGTTACGTTGAATGGATCAGGTGGTGTTTCTTATGTTTGGAATAACGGTGTAACAAATGGTGTTGCATTCACTCCAGCGGTTGGGTCAATGACTTATACAGTAACAGGAACGGATGCAAATGGATGTGTGAATACAGATCAAGTAGATGTAACAGTGAATCCACTACCAGTTATTGGAGCAGGAGCAGACCAA
>Ga0102899_1000453_pt1 | contig 14527 bp, 8 predicted proteins | sample Colrivmeta1555B3_FD_78455 | JGI IMG/M metagenome (GOLD analysis project Ga0102899, IMG submission 78455) | Estuarine microbial communities from the Columbia River estuary - metaG 1555B-3 | ecosystem: Environmental > Aquatic > Marine > Intertidal zone > Estuary | place: USA: Columbia River Estuary... | reverse complement strand
ATTGGCCAAACGGTCTTGAATCACTTCTTTGGTCAACACCTCAGGACTCAAGCCTAACGTCTGGGTTAAAAACAATTTGTCCCCATTCTTGTCCAAGGCGATCCAGTCGGATTTAGTCGCCCCGCTATCTGCAATTAAAATCATAATCGTCGGTTATAACAAGCCATAGAACACCCGGCACACCAGGTGTTCTAACAGCTTGAATGGTTTAAGTTTAGTTATTAAAGGCTTGAAACGTGCTTGGCCAGGTCGATCAACTTGTTGGAATAACCCGCTTCGTTATCATACCATGAAACCAATTTGAAGAACGTGCTGTTTAATTCAATACCCGCGTCTGCATCAAAAATAGAGGTGCGCGCATCGCCGATAAAATCTTGAGAAACCACCAAATCCTCAGTATAACCCAAAATTCCTTTTAATGAACCTTCAGAAGCAGCTTTAAAAGCTTGTTTGATTTCAGCCATAGAAGTAGGCTTGGACACCTTAACTGTTAAATCCACTACAGATACATCCGCATTGGGTACACGGAACGCCATACCGGTTAATTTGCCTACCAAAGAGGGGATTACTTTAGTCACTGCCTTGGCAGCTCCCGTTGAGGAAGGAATGATGTTCAACAAAGCTGAACGTCCGCCTCTCCAGTCTTTTCTAGAAGGACCATCCACAGTCATTTGGGTAGCTGTAGTAGCGTGCACTGTGGTCATCAAAGCTTCCTCAATACCAAAGGCATCATTCAACACTTTGGCCATAGGCGCCAAACAGTTGGTCGTACAAGAAGCATTAGATACAATCAGATCAGAAGCTTTGGCTTCTAGGTGATTTACCCCCATAACAAACATAGGCGCATCAGCAGAAGGGGCAGAAATAACTACTTTTTTGGCACCACCGTCAATATGGCTTTGAGCCATTTCAAGGGTAGTGAAAATACCGGTGCACTCTGCTACAACAGAAGCACCAACAGCATCCCACTTTAATTGTTTTGGATCGCGTTCAGCAGTAATACGCACTACCTTACCGTTGACGACTAAATCAGTTCCGCTGATTTCAACAGTTCCGTCAAATCGTCCGTGGACTGAGTCGTACTTTAGCAAATAAGCCAAGTGCTCAATATCCAACAAATCGTTGATAGCTACTACTTGTACATCTGGTCTGGCAGCTGCAGCACGGAAAACCATACGGCCGATTCTACCAAAACCATTAATTCCAATTTTTAATTCAGACATGGTATTAAGGATTAGGTTGACATGATATCAGATACTCTGATCAATTCTTTATCTATTTTGGTGTGTCCCTTGATCGCTTTATCCAGCGGTGTCAAGTTTAATTTATTGTCTCGGATACCCACCATATATCCAGATTCTCCACTTAGAAGTGTTTCTACTGCTTTAACTCCCATGCGGCATGCCAGCACTCGATCAAAACAAGAAGGGGAACCTCCGCGTTGCATATGACCTAAAACAGATACGCGAATATCGTATTGAGGTCTGTGTTGTTCCACGTAATCTTTAAGTTCGAAAATGTTTTTACCGGTTTTATCTCCTTCTGCCACGATGACAATACTGGAGGATTTGCCTGAGTTCTTCGATTTATCCAAAGACTCCAACAAACGGTCTATACCTAAATTTTCTTCAGGGATCAATATCTCCTCGGCACCAGATCCAACACCGGCGTTTAGGGCGATGTGACCGACATCTCTACCCATCACCTCAACAAAAAATAGTCTATTGTGGGATGAAGCCGTATCACGGATTTTGTCAATAGCGTCAACCACCGTATTCAGGGCCGTATCAAAGCCCAAGGTACTGGTCGTTCCGTAAATATCATTATCTATAGTTCCCGGAATACCCACTACTGGAAAGCCGTATTCTTGGTTGAATATCTGTGCCCCAGTAAAACTTCCATCACCACCAATCACCACTAACGCATCAATGCATGCAGCTACCAAATGATCGTGTGCTTTCTTTCTTCCTTCAGGAGTTCTGAACTCTTTAGAGCGTGCAGACTTTAAAAAAGTACCTCCTTTATTGATGATGTTGTTGACATCTCTAGGACCTAGATCGATAAAGTCCCCTTCGATCATTCCTTCGTATCCTCTGTAAATACCTACGCAAGCGATTTGGTGAAAGGCACAAGTGCGCACCACAGAACGTATGGCCGCATTCATCCCAGGCGAATCCCCTCCAGAAGTAAAAACTCCTATCTTTTTGATCGTTGATTCCATAAATAATTTAAAGTTCGTAAAAATATCAATTTATTTCTATTTCAATGAATCGAGTATAGATTAATTGTACTTATCTCCAAATTCGGAAGAAAAAAGGAAAATATTTAACAATAAATCAAAAAAGTGATTGCATAAAATATACTATTTATACTTAAAAATCTGATTCATCAACACCCGCCAACTGTCAAAAGAAACCTGATAAGAAAGTCCGATACCTTGGGTATATCCTTGACGTAACGCAAATAGTTGTTGAAATTGATTTTCGCGATTAAACATCTTAGCACTTAAACTACCCGACTCGTTAAGCAAAAACTGTACTTCGGCATCACCCGCTAGAGAAGGATCAGCAACGCGCCCTCCAACCGGCACCCCTAATCTTCCGTTAAACAATACACGATCTGAGATTTGGGTCGATAAACTCACCCCAATTCTATTATCTAGGGTAATATTGGCATTGCGGTCGGTATACCCTTGCTCATAAGAAATACCCAAATTTAGGCGGTCACTCCCCCCGCTAATCATTTGACTTAAAAATCCAGAAGCGGATTGGAGTAAATTTCCGGTAACTGCTTGTTCGGTAATAGCCAGCTCATTATTGACAAAACTCCCTTGCGCCAACAAGAAAAAAGCATTTCTGTCTTGAACGGTAGGATCTTGAAGTGCGTAGTTTAGCTCGGACTGAATCACTGAATTAGTCCCTGGAAAGGCAATGTCAAAATCTATGTTTGGTCGCTGTAGCGGACCTAGTAATCGAATTAATACCTCAGTAGGTATTCGTTGACTGTATCCAGAATTTCTCACCAAGGGAGCGGGGTTGGCATATAAATTATAGGCGGCTTCCACATTGAGTTGGGCCTGCATGGGATCCCCTTCCCAAACAATGGTACCTCCTGGCTTTACTTTAAACGTTTTATCGATAAACCCACCAAACTTGTAGTTGTAGGTTCCGCTGTTAACGCGGTAATCACCAAACATGCTGAATCCACCCGTGGTGTTGATATCCATTAAAATGTTACCTGTACCTCTACCTTTTAATGAACTTCCCGTTTGTGGATCGATCACCACCTCAATTTCAGCATCAGGGGTAATGTCAAAATCAAAATCCAGTTGCAATCCTTGGTACTTTTTATCCACACCAAGCTCTTCTATCTCAACCAACTGATTGCGTTCTTGAAATGTGATAAAATCGTACGAACCAGTATAGACAACATCAGATACAGGAATTTTTATCGATGTTTGCTCACCTGTTGCCCCTTTGAGGGAAATGGATAACTGCTCTGTGGGTCCCCAAATACGACCGGATCCTTTTAAAAAACCTAATCCATAGTACAATTGACCAGGTGCTTGCTGAGTATTTAACAATAAAAAGCGGCTGCTTGGAGCTTCAACAAATAAGTTGAGTCGCCAATCAGTAAACGCTTTGTGATTGATCTCACCCCGGAGGAGCGCTTTGGTTTTATATATCGGATCAATCAAGCTAAAATCCTGAAAAACAAATTCTTGACCGTTTAGCAGCAAGGTTTCATTAGGAGCAAAATCATATAGCACCCCTAAATAGGGAATACCTAAGCCACCTTGACTCCAAGAAAGCGAGCCGTTAATCTGCGGCTGTTTGATCAGTCCTGTGATCCGAGCATTGCCAAAAAGTCGGCCCTTGATGCGATGAATAATATCTTGACCTAGTGGACTAAAAGGAGCTACATCAAATCCGTTAAAACTGGCCAACATATTCAACGATGTAGAATCTGACTGATAAAGCACCTTGCCAAGAATGCGCAATTGTTCTGTTTGTTGGTCGCCGATATGCCCACTGACCAAAAGCTCAGACAGGTCTTCATTGCCTACGATATCGGCATTAAGGGGGCCAAAAACAGTTTGGTTAACCGAAAAATCTTTAATGTTTAACGAAGCAGAAGGAAAAGAACGATTGTCTTTTCGCTGAATTTTCACATAGCCATCTGCCATTCCATCCAATTGTACGTTTTCTAAGGGCGGCGTAATATAGCGCAGCGGTACGTGATCCAAAGAAAAATTCAAATCATCGATTTGGTTATTTATCCAACTTCCTGAAGCTTGAATCAATCCGCCATCTCCAGACACCACCGATGTAGGACTTAAGATGATTGAAGAAAAATCATGGTCTATCCGTGCTTGATGATTCGTGGATAGTTTTGAGCCTAAGGTCCAATCCATGTCACGAACCTGGGCCTCTAGGTTCTTGACCCCTAAAACGGATGTATTGCCTTTGAGGAAGGTGTGATAAAAATCGATAGCGTACTTATCTTCATAGTTCGCTCCTCCAAAAAACTCCGTCCTGAAAAACAAAGTGTCTTTTCGGGTGTTATTAATCATTTCCAATTGTTTAATCGGATATAAACCACCTGACTTAGAAAGGGAAGCCACAGACAAGTAGGACTTGAACAAGGGGTTTTTCGTGTCTACTTTCAACAATACACTATCCAGTGAATAGGTCCACATTCTCATTCTGGGCGCCTGGATATCCAGCTTAAGCACAGACTGATCGGTATCAATGCGCCCGCTTAGTTCCGTGTTTTGACCGAGCGAAAAATCAGGTAAAAAAGCTTCAATCAATGTATTGTAAAGCTTAAACCTAAAGTCGAATTTTTGACCTGGAGTTACCTTAAGTGGAACAAAATTATCATAGATCCCCCCTACCGCGTTTCTGACAACCTCGGTAAATTCCTTGAGTTTGAACTTTCCTTTTATCTGACCAGTGACAATGTCTGGCGAATTAATCGATATCGATCTTTGGTCTGTAGAGTCTCTTTGTGCAACAACCTCAAAGTTTTCAAACGTGAAGGTGTCAATCGAATTTTTGTATCTAGTTTGATTAAATGAAATCGTTCCCGCCACATCATCAATATCATTACCCTGTAAATCAAACACTACCTTCCCGCTTAATTGTGCGGTGGAATCCTTCACCAGGTTCATTTGAAACAAGTCGGCGTAAGTTACATCCGCCTCAAAATCAAATTGGTTACGCGCACCCCCCAAATCAGCCAATCCGCTAAAGGTGAAACTGCAATTGGGATCCATCACAGACATCAGTCCTTCAAAACGCTGATTTTTAAACTGTCCAGAGAGTTCAATGTCGCGATAGGTGTAGCCGTTTATGGTTGTCTCATAGATCAATCCTTCAGCAAATGTGTTCAGTGTACCCCAACTAAATCCCGTCCCACCAATCTGAGCATCTGCCGTTGTTTTTTGAAAGCTTGTATTGCCCAATGCGTATGCCCCAAGATCAAACTCGATCAAGGACAAATACCCACTGTACTCAGCTGTTTTTAATCGATCTACCCCCTTAATGGTCACGTCGGTATAAAACGCCCCTAATTCAGTGGAGGCGTTCATCTTGGTATTCAGTAATGGTCCCTGCCAATGCACACTACCCTGGGTTGATATGGTGCCAAAACGATCCAGTGATTCCGGTGATTGTTGAGGAATCCATCGTGGAAAGAGCGCTTTAAGTGAGGGTATAGTCGTCTCTAGGTTAGTAATTTGGGCATCTAACACTCCTGGCGACTGCCCAAAAAACAGCTCTTTAAGTTGAAGATTCCCCCGTAAACCCGTTTCCCCAGAATTTAAATAATCCAATTCAATGGCCAAATCATTGAGTGAGCCATCTAGAGTAAATTTACCTGAAATGGTTTGTTTTGCTCCAAAATAGTCAGCCCAAACATTGAGCTCATCCGTATCCAAATTAAGTGACTGGGCATCAACATGCCAAATAGCTCTTTGGATATATGCGTCTGAGGATGATTTGGGGTCAAACATAGATACATTCCCTTGAAAATAAGATTTAGGCGTGCGCAACAATAGCTGGTTAAGGGCTATTCTGTCTTGATCTATGGTCAATTGACCGCTTAGGGATTTTAGGGATGTCCAAGGGCTAAAATCCGCTGATAATGATTGGATCTCTGCGTTAAACACTCCTGATTCCATGTTCAGTTGAGCCGCCTGCAGTGATTCAATATCCACAATCAGGGGCGCAGATTTCAGGGTATTCGAAGGACGGTTATCTCCTACCCGCACTTGACCGTGATTTAATGACACGACAGCCCCAAAAAAAGCTGTTTCCGTAGTGTCTGTTGATTGAGGTAGTTCTGCCAAGAAACGATTGAGAGAATTCAATGAATCACCAGGATGATATTGGATGTCCAGAAAGAATTTTTCCAAAGAAACATACCCAAGCCTGGTTTGGCCATCGGCCAACCCGTTCAAGTCAATACCAGAGACCGACAATGTCTGTGCATAAAAAAGGGTGTCTTTTGCGCGATCAAACAATACAACATCGCGGGCATCAAAAGCACCTTGAATCGGTCTTAACCTTAGATGAGCTAGAGAAATACTGATTCCGTACCGATCCTCTAACTTTTTGGTCAACCACTGTGCTGCATAAGTTTGTACTTGTGGAATTGAAAAAAACAGCGCAAAAACTAATAGAAATACCATGGCAAAAGCCAGCACCCTACCTACTATGTTGCTCCATTTTTTGATACCGACCTATGTATTACCTTTGTAAACTGATTCCAAAACGATGAACAATAAACCAGTGTACCTGCTCGCCATAGAATCATCCTGTGACGATACTTCCTGTGCAGTGATGTGCGATCGGCGTAAACTGAGTTTAACCACCGCTGGCCAATCCGTCCACCAAGCCTACGGAGGCGTAGTTCCAGAACTGGCATCAAGAGCCCATCAACAGCACATAGTACCTGTGGTACACCAAGCTATTGCCCAAGCAAATATCGACAAAAAAGATCTATCCGCCATCGCTTTTACTCGTGGTCCTGGACTTTTGGGATCATTGCTAGTCGGGACCTCATTTGCTAAATCTTTGGCCCTTGGCTGGAATATTCCACTTATTGAGGTAAATCACTTGCAAGGGCATGTTTTGGCTCACTTTATAGAAGATCAAACCCCTAGAGAAATCCCTGAGTTTCCATTTCTGGCCGTGACCATCAGCGGGGGACATACACAAATTATTGAAGTGCACAGTCCATTCGATTTTAAGGTCATTGGTCAAACATTGGATGATGCCATTGGCGAAGCCTTTGACAAATCAGCTAAAATATTGGGGTTTGACTACCCGGGCGGACCATTAATTGATCATTGGGCACAATCCGGAAATCCCTATGCCTATAATTTCCCCATACCCAAGGTGAGCGGATTGGATTTTAGTTTCAGCGGATTAAAAACAAGCATTTTGTATTTCATTCAAGAACAAACTGCTAAAAATCAGTACTTTATAGACCAAAACAGGGCTGATTTATGCGCGTCCATACAACACACGATTGTATCGATTTTAATGAAAAAAATTCACGCAGCTGTCGCGCAGACAGGGATCACTCAAGTCGCTATTGGCGGGGGTGTTTCCGCCAACTCTGGGGTTAGAAATGCCTTAAAAAATGAAGGCTCAGCTGCTGGATGGACCACCTATATTCCTCCTTTCGAGTATTGTACCGACAATGCCGCCATGATTGGTATTGTTGGTTATTTTAAATATCTTGAAGGTCAATTTAGCGCTCAAAACATCAGCGCTCAAGCACGCTACCCGATATAATGCAACTATTTTACGCACCAGATCTGTCCGCTGAGCATTCGTTCTGCCATCTTTCTCCTGAAGAATCACAACACGCTGTGAAAGTACTGCGCAAAAAAATGGGCGAACAAATTGACCTGTTTAATGGAAAAGGCTTAATCGGAACAGGAATAATTACCTCCCAAAGCCATAAAGAAGTAAGCCTTGAGGTGATCAACACCACCCAAACACCTGCTTCAAAAAATCCCTTGCACATAGCGATAGCGCCCACCAAAATGAATGAGCGGTTCGAGTGGTTTCTTGAAAAATCTACTGAAATTGGAATTCAGCGAATCACGCCTCTGTTGTGTGATCAGTCAGAGCGGAAACAAATCAACCCAGATCGCATGAATCGCATACTGCTTTCAGCGGCCAAGCAGTCGCTAACTACATTCGTTCCTCAAATGGATGAGTTAACTTCTGTGGATGATTTTATTCAACAACACCCTGATGGGGTTATGGCGCATTGCGCGGAGGACTCTGAAAAAAATCCATGGCCCTCACTGATACAAAACACCCCAAAAGGATTGATTATCATCGGTCCAGAGGGTGATTTCTCCTCGAGAGAAATCGCTTTAGCAAAAAGTTGTGGGTGGAAAACATGTTCCTTAGGCACGACAAGATTGAGAACTGAAACTGCGGGAATATGGGCCGCCACAGCTTGGGCCATTGCCCACTACAAGCAAGAGTCAAATGTTAAATAAGTGGCTAGCTACGGACGTCTGTCAAGAGTGGCTTAGGAAACATATCGACCAAGACCCCAAAAGCATTGCCTTGAGAAAGTCTCCGTGGCCGGAGGTTACCTCCCTAGAATGTGCCCAACAAATAGAGGGGTTAAGGACCATGACCGTGAAAGTACCGTCTTGGTTTGCCGTAAGGGGATTGATCTATCCCCCAAAATTAAATATAGAACAATCCTCCTCTGAAGCGACAGCTCATTACAAAGCGAGCCTGGTCAACGGTCATAGCCTCTGGGATCTTTCTGGAGGTTTAGGTGTAGACACCTGGGCATTTGCCCAAAGGTTTGAACGGGTGACCCACGTCGAGCGAAATGCGGAACTCAGCGCCTTGGTAAAACATAATATGCAGGTATTGGCGTTGAGTGAACGTGTAGATTGCCAAAATGAGGAAGCGGAAAATTGGATCGAACATAAGGAAGAAGTGAGCGTTATTTATCTGGATCCATCCAGAAGGGACACCCATCAAAAACGTGTTTTTTTGCTTTCGGATTGCACCCCAAATCTGATCGAATTAAGTCCAAAACTATGGCAAAAAACATCGGTTATTTTGGTGAAAACCGCTCCTTTTTTAGATATAAGTTCTGGTTTAAAAGAAATGCCTCAAACAGCTGAAATACATGTTGTTTCAGCAAAAAATGAAGTGAAAGAAGTGCTTTGGCTACTCAAAAAAAACCACCAGGGAAATCCCCGGTTATTTGCCGTGGATATTCAAACCCAAACACGATCGGTTTCTATGGAATGGGAAGCAGCAAAAAACGCCCAAGCCACACTGGGCCCCATGGGAAAATACCTATACGAACCCATGGCTTCTTTAATGAAACTAGGTGTTTTTTCTTGGATAAGCTCGAACTACAACCTGACCAAAATAAGCCTCAATACTCATTGGTATACCCTTGATCAACTCATAGATTTCCCTGGGAACACTTACATAATTAAGGAGATACATCCCTATAAAAAATCCTTATTCCCTTGGCTTAAAGGACAAAAAGCTAACGTGAAATGCAAGAATTTCTCGTGGGATCCTCCTCAAATCAAGAAAAAACACCAAATCTCCGATGGTGGCCCGCGTTATTTGTTTTTCACCACAGACTGGATCGGCACTCAAGTGGTTATAGAAGCAGAAAAAGCGACTTGATCAATTTTGTATCTTTGAAAAAATGAGCCTTATGTTCCAACGATTCCTGCTTGTCTCTGCTGTCCTAATTTTCACATCTTCTGCGTTTGCCCAAAACTACGACCAAAAGGCCTACGCTATAGGTCCTGCTAAAGACACCCTGTGGGTTATTTCATCGCCCTCGGGCATATTTAGCCCTTCAGATCGTGCTTCGGCAGTTACCGAGCATCTCAAGAGCCTGTCAAAAGACACCCAATGGAACGCTCCACAGCTCAAGCTTCGTCAAAACGGTCAAAACATTGACCTGGTCTACCGCGAACTAGTCTTGGCAACCGTTCAGCCACAAGATACCGTAAACTCTGGGATGAACGCAGAACAACTCGCCCAAGAACACTGGATATCAGTGGTTAATTCTCTGAATCAATACCATGCGGATAATGACTGGTCACTGTGGCTTAAGAAATTAGGATTGGCCCTGTTGGTGTTGACACTGGTGCTTGTGATGGTCAAATACATCAACAGATTTTTTAAGTGGTTATCCCATCAAATTGAACTCAAAAAAGACACGAGTATTCACGGTATCAAATGGAATGATTACGCGTTACTCGATGCCCAAAAACAGGTGAATATTTATTTGTGGGGGATCAAAATCATAAAAATCATCATTTTAGCCCTATTGGTTTATTTGGCGCTCCCCGTTGTTTTCGGCTTATTTCCTCAATCTCAACAGCTAGCTCAAACACTATTCCAGTACATACTCGATCCACTAAAACGTATTGGGTATGGTTTATGGGATTTTTTACCCAACTTAATGACCATAATCGTGATCTCTTTGGTAGCGCGTTATGCACTGATGGGCATTAGTTACCTCAAAGAGGAGATCAAGTTAGGTCACTTAAAAATCAATGGGTTTTATCCCGATTGGGCCACACCCACCTTTCAAATAGCCAGGGTGCTGCTCATCGCATTTACTTTTGTGGTTATTTTCCCCTATTTGCCTGGAAGCGACTCTCCTGTATTTCAGGGCGTATCAGTGTTTTTAGGATTCCTATTCACCTTTGGTTCTGCTGGTTCCTTAAGCAATATAGTGGCGGGTATCGTGTTGACTTATATGCGTCTGTTTCACCTAGGTGACCGAGTGCGCATCGGTGATACCGTTGGGGATGTCGTTGAAAAAAATATGTTGGTGACTCGCATTAAAACGATTAAAAATGAGTTGATTTCGATCCCAAATGCATCAGTGATGAATAGCCACACGATCAACTACAGCGCTGAAGCCAAAGACAAAGGGCTTATCCTACACTCAACGGTGACCATTGGCTATGATGTACCTTGGAGAGAAGTGCATCAAGCGCTGATCCATGCAGCTAACAAAACAAGTTTAATCCTCGATCAACCTGCACCATTTGTGCTGCAAACCAGTCTAGATGATTTTTATATAGCCTACCAAATCAATGGGTACACCCAACACCCTAACCAACAAGCATCCATCTATTCAGAGCTGCATCAAAACATTCAAGACAGCTGCATCGAAGCAGGAATTGAAATTCTATCCCCACACTACAGAGCATTGCGCGATGGCAATGATTTAGCCATGCCAAACGACGCTAAGCCCAACAATCACTCAACTCCTTCCTTCAGAGTATCTGTTCAAAGAAATACAGAATTATAGATCAAATAGGTACTGTAGTTTCATGTATAATTGAGCGGTGTCAATCTTGTACCCATACCCTGGCTCAGTATAAGAATAGCCATTAGTGGCCCCTATATATCCTATGGTGAACGGATTTGGGTTCCATTTGAGTAAAGCTTGAACAAATGAAGTGTCACTGAAGTTGTTGGCCTCCCCTACAAGCCGAAATGAAAAATCCTTATTTATTTGGAAATCAGCGTTTAATCGAATAATCATTCCGCTGTAATACACCTCAGTTCCATCGATGGATTTCATCTCAGAATACCTTAAACTGGGGCTTAATTTGAGTTGATTTCCCCATTGAAAATCGTTGAAACTTCCCACAAATAAAGCATTTCCTACAACGGGCAAATCTGCGTTGTAATAGATCTGTTTTCCTCGTTCAGAAAACAACCTCATATTGAGTCGCTCGCCTGGATTAAACCTAAAAAAGATACTACTCATGCCTAGATCCTTACCTAAATAACCATCAAACTCTTCATAAGGAATAATTCGATGGCTGATTTCTGTGAGCATTCCATTCGACCAACCCAAAACAGTTTGAAAATTTAGTGACTGAAAACGTTTCATCCCTGATGTGGTGCGCACATCCTCAAAACGAATTCCCGCCTCTAATTGTTTCCAAGCTTGGTCAGGTTTAAAAAAATGGGTGTACCTGTGCCTCAAATTGAGTACTTGAGCATCGTTTTGGTTGGTAAATCCCAAGGGTGTCTGGTAGTGAGGGCTCATAGAAAAAAACGAGATCCCTGAGTTCCAATTACGGGTATTTCTAGCCAGATAAACCAATCCTGAGGCCCCATTCTGTGTTTCCCCATCTAAATCAACGGTATAGCCTCCTATACGTTGGCCCGTAGTAAACCAATCAGCTGTAGGTTCATGATGGATGCTCTGGTTGTACTCAAATCCTGCCGTATATGTCTTGGGAAATCGATAGGTACCATCTAGGCCTATAGTATGGCCCGATCCTCCCTGAGAAAAAAATCGGTGAGTGGATAAAAACCCAAGACTCGAACTGTTTTTAAACATGCGTTGGGTTCTGAAAATAGAGGCATAAGAAGCTCCACCCTCTGCCGTGTAGGTCGTGTATCTGGATGGGATTAAATAGGGCGAAACCTCATCATAAGCTGTCAACCAGTACGTTCTTTGCTTGGCACCTTGTGCAATTAATTTAGAAGAAAAAATAGGTTGATTAATCGCTCGGGTATAAACCGTAGAGAGTTCTGTCTGAATCAAGTCATTTCCCTCATTAAAATACGGGCGACGTTCCGGGAAGGCTATGGCAAATGTATTGTTGACGGTAATCTGAGAGACGTCTGCCTCCACCTGGGAAAAGTCAGGATTGAAAGCAACTTCCAGCGATGTAGTTGGTGACAAATCAAAAAGCCCGCTTAGTCCAACACTTCCTCTTGGTCCGTCCATGCTGAAATCACCCGCATTCCGCGCTCCGGACTGGCCCCCAAAAACATAGGGGATCAACTGAGCTCTTTTGGTCGACTTAACTCCTTTAAGCAGCAGATGTGTGGGTGATTGACACGGTAGGCATGGATTATCTCGATTTAATGGAAATTGAAAATTTTGACTCCGAGCACCGCCAACGAAGGTCGATCGATACAAAACAATCTTCCAATCCATTTCCTCAAATTGGGTAAACTGCAATGAAGAGAACGGTATTTGTAATTCGACGTGGTAACTATCTTCATGAATAGAAGCCTTGGACACAAAATTGATGTTGTAGTTCGGATCATCTTCCCCAGATGCGGTTAACTTCATGTCTAGTTGACTGCCTGCAGCATTGGCACCCGCATTGACCAAAAACCTTCCATCACCAAATGTATCTAGCCCAATCATGACAAAATCATCCTGCCAAGCCTCATCTCTATTTCTAATGGAAGAACGCAGTTCAGACATGGTTCCATAGGCGATAAACCCCACATACAAATCAGTGGCCGAATAAGTAATCCACGCTTCCGTTTTGTTCACCGAGGAAACATTGTCCCCTGGATCAAACTCATATTGAATCATATGTTTTTGTGCCTCTTCCCACTCCTTGGGTTGAACAACACCATCCAGGGTGATTTTTGGATTTTGAGACCAACCAATCAAGGGTAAAAGCAACAGGAAAAAGGGATATTTCATGCAAACAAATATTTAAAAAGACGCATGGATTGCCGTAATGTTACAGTGTCCTGGGGATTTCCAAAAAAGAAGAAAAAAATTTGGGTAGTATCTGTTTAATAAAGTACATTTGCCTCCGCGTTTTTACGCATTTTTATTGTCTAGGAGAGGTGCCGGAGTGGTAACGGAGCAGATTGCTAATCTGTCGACGGGTAACTGTCGCCAGGGTTCGAGTCCCTGTCTCTCCGCAAATTTTATCAGCGATGATCATTCGGGGTGTAGCGTAGCCCGGTTATCGCGCCGCGTTTGGGACGCGGAGGCCGCAGGTTCGAATCCTGCCACCCCGACAAAGGTCGCGTAGCTCAGCTGGATAGAGCATCTGCCTTCTAAGCAGACGGTCAAAGGTTCGAATCCTTTCGCGATCACGAATAAACAACCATCCATACGGATGGTTTTTTTGTTGATATCACTCGGTTTTAACGAGATAGACCTATCAGATTTTCGGTGAAAAACAGAACGTTATACACCCACTAAAATACACAATTTTTACTTCACTGCCCGTCCACTGCCAGCAGAAATGGCTGTCCTGAGGCAGTCAATTTACGTAAAATGAATTCCCTGGAGTACTATATATCGAGTTGAATGAATTCAACCCAAAATGGCTTCAATTCAGTTCATCCATCCTAGCCATCTATTCCTTGGGATTTTAAATAGGAACAGAAATAGCACTTTTCAGTTACCTCATTATAATCAAAAATTATTTGAGCATAATGAACCAAAAATGCCATTTCCACCCCGAAGATTTTGAGTTCCCTGTCGTCTTAACAAAGTATGCGATAGAACATCATTGGCGGACTACTCTTGTAGGTCTTCCAGGTATGTTGATACTAGACTTAAAAAAGAACTACGGCATATTCCAAGAATTTATACCGCCCGGATATATCAAGGAGCAAGAAGTCAAATACGTCACACAAAACCTCTTGCTCCAAATTGCTAATGCCTATAAGTGGATAGATGATGATAATCTATATGCGCTCTTGAT
>Ga0102899_1000450_pt1 | contig 14640 bp, 10 predicted proteins | sample Colrivmeta1555B3_FD_78455 | JGI IMG/M metagenome (GOLD analysis project Ga0102899, IMG submission 78455) | Estuarine microbial communities from the Columbia River estuary - metaG 1555B-3 | ecosystem: Environmental > Aquatic > Marine > Intertidal zone > Estuary | place: USA: Columbia River... | reverse complement strand
GTCTTCTGCTGTTTCTTTCATCTTTTTTAGCATTTCTTCAGATGCAGTTGAATACGTGAATTCATGTTTTAAAACGTAATCTTTGAATTCAGCATACATTTCATCGTTTAATTCAAATTTATCTGCAGGACTAATCGTTTGATTTTTGTTGTAAAATTCTGTGGCGTAGTTAAAAACCAAATTTTCTCTAAAAATTGTTGCTGTCAAGCGACTGTATTCTTTTAAGTCTACCGCCACGTCAGGTTCAATTCCTCGGCCATCTATCACATCTCGTCCATTTTGTGTCTTAAACTTTTTAACAAGTGAATCTGCAATTTCGAATGGTTTTGATCCTTCATCTTTATCGTAATATTCAAGCCTTTGAACACATCTACCTGAAGGTGTATAATATTTAGCTATTGTTAGTTTTATTTTTGATCCATAATCCATATCGAATGTCCTTTGAACCAAACCTTTTCCATAAGAAGTGTTCCCAATAATTACCCCTCTATCTAAATCCTGAATTGTTCCTGCTACGATTTCGCTGGCACTTGCAGAGCCTTCATCAATTAAAATAATTAGTGGGATATTTAGATCGATTGGTTCGCCCATTGTTTTATAGGTTCTGTTTTCTTCAACAACCCGTCCCTTTGTTGTAACAACCAATTGGTTTTTCGGAACAAACATGTTCACAATTCTAACGGCTTCAATTAATAAACCACCACCATTTCCTCTAAGATCAAGAACGAGTTTTTCCATTCCTTCACTTTTAAGTTGTTTAAAAGCGTTGATTACTTCAGCAGAAGCAGTTTGTGTAAAGCTGTTTAACTTAATGTATCCTGTGCCATCTGATATTATTCCAGAATAGGGCACATCTTGAAGTTTAATCTCATCACGTTCAAATGAAATCGTTTTTTCTTCTCCATGATTTCTTTGTACTAAAATGGATACTTTTGTTCCCTTAGGACCTTTTAACGACGATGAAACTTCTTCTGTTGATTTTGACTTCATTGATTTTCCATCAATTTCAAGTATTTTATCTCCGGCTAACAATCCTGATTTCTGAGCGGGATTCCCTTCATAAGGTTCTGATATGTATACATAATCATCCATTTTTCTTATAAGCGCACCAATCCCTCCATATTGTCCTGTTGTCATTAATTGGTAATCCTCTATATTAGATTCATGATAATAAACGGTATAAGGGTCAAGTTCTTTAAGCATAGCATCAATCGCAGTTTTCGACAGGTTGCCAGCTTCAATATCATCCACGTAATATTTTTCTAGATTTTCAAAAATTTGATCTAAAATTTCGATACTTCTAATTACTTCAAATCCATTCGACTGTCCATTAGAAATAAAACTAATGACCGATAGAAATAATGCTAAAAAGAGATGTTTAATAGTTACCATAGGTTATATTGTTTCAGTTAGTTTTTTAAACAAGCGCGTTATTTTTTTACTTAATACTTCAAGTGAAATTTCTTCTTTGGCTGAATATATTAAGAATATTGAAACTGACTTGTTAGAATGTAAAAGATAATTTTGAAGTGCTTCTTTATTTAGTCGAATTGCTTCTTTGCAGAGTCTTTTGATTCTGTTTCTATCATGCGCATGACGAAAAGTTCTCTTTGGCGCAGATATTACAATTTGAAACACCTCTTTTTTTGATTGAAATTCAGGGTTTATTTTTGCAATAAAAGGGTATTCCTTAATTGTTATTCCGTTTTTAAATATCAAGTCTATTTCAGCTTGACTGCAAAGCTTAAAGCTTTTACCAAAACTATGATCAATGTCGTGCATTTCGATAAGGACTTATTCTTTTTCTAGTCGAGGTATATTAACACGCTCTTTTATTATGAAACTAGTCGGAAAGTCAAGTTCGATTCCAGCTTTTATTTTTTCTGCTTCCAATTTTGTTCTAAAGTCGCCCGCTTTTAATATGAAGTTAGGAGCATTAAACTCTATATATGTGTCTACTTTCGGATATTTAGATATGAATTTGGATCTTGCATTATTTACAACATCTTTATTCCCGTCAAATACAAGCTGTATGCGATATCCATCAATTTCAGTTTTCACAGCTGGTGGAATTACAGCACTTTGCTTTTGAACTAATGCATCAATTCGCTGGTCTTTTTTAATAGTTACATTGCCAGTTTGTGAGAATGAAAAATTACAGAAGGCAAGTAAGGCGAGGATTAATTTGAATTTCTTCATGGATGTCATTTCTATATTATGTAAAAGTAAAAGTACTAAATCATTTATCAATCTTTATGCCGAATTGATTAGTTCTTTTGATTATAGTTGTTTTTATTCTCATAACTTAATGATTTGCAATACATTTTTACTAAAGCTTATTTAGAATGATTTTAAATTAACTTTATTCGTGTCAAAATTGTCATAAAACTGTCACGGAATAGGATGATTCTACTAAATTTGTTTTCGTCAAAAAGTGTTTTTTTGACAGTGGACTAACAGTTTTTTACATGAAAATATCTAGTAGTCAGATGTTTAGAAAAATTTACAATTGGTGTCTTAGCGCAGTAACGTTAATGTTCGTAGCGGGCACATTCAATTCTCAAGCTCAGGGTGACGGTCTTTTTAAGGCTAAGTGTGCGACATGTCACCAAGTATTCAAAGATGGTACTGGACCAAAACTATTCGAAGTTCGTAAGAAGTGGCAGGATGGCGGTGCAGCTGATGGATCCATAATTAAATGGGTCAATAATTGGCAAGCTGCTGCAGCATCTGATCCATATGCTCAGACGGTTTCGGCATGGTCACCAACAGCAATGTCTGCTTTCCCGGATTTATCCGAAGAGCAAATCGTTTCAATTTTTGATTGGATAGATTCTCAAGAAGAAGCTGCTCCAGAGGCCGCTGCTGCAACAGGAAGTGCAGGAACAGTTAATGAGGAGGAATCTTCTTTAGGCTGGGTGTGGATAATTATGGGAGCTATTTTCATCGTTATTGTGTTGGCCGTTGGAGGTGTTAGACGTCAATTAAAATCTGCAGCAGCTGAAGCTAATGGAGAGCATTTCGATGTTAACATGAGTTACCTTGATGAGTTTAAGCAATGGGCTTGGTTAAATAGAAAGTATGTTGGCTTAGCTTCGTTGGTAATTGTAGTTTCTGGCGTGGTAATATTGTTTTTGAGTTTATATAGTATTGGGGTAGTTGAAAATTATCAACCTTCTCAACCAATTGAATTCCCTCACTCAGTTCACGCTGGAACGAATGGAATTGATTGTAAGTACTGTCATAATTCAGTAACAAAATCAAAAACAGCTGGTTTGCCTACAGTAAATGTTTGTATGAACTGTCACAAACAAGTTAATGGTAGAACCCCTGAACAACAAGAAAAGATTAAAAACATATATGCAGCAGCAGGATGGGATCCAGAAGGAGCCGGTAAATATACTGGTGAAACAAAAGAGATCGTTTGGAACAAAGTGCACGTTTTACCTGATCATGTTTACTTCTCACATAAGCAACACGTAGTTGTTGGTGGTGTTGACTGTAAGCAGTGTCATGGTGATATGGCTTCAATGACTGAGACAGCTAAAGTTCAGCCAGTTTCTGAGTTGAATAAGGTTGAAGGTAATATTCAATTAACAAGACCTACTTTAACAATGGGTTGGTGTATTGAATGTCACAAAGAAAAAGAGATTTCTACAGGTTCATTAGATTCTAAAAAAGATGGTTATTATGATGAAATTCATAAACGATTAATGAATAACGATAAGTCTTTATATGGTAAGTACCTTGAAGACGGAAAAGTTTCTGTAGAAGAATTAGGTGGTTGGGAATGTGCTAAATGCCACTATTAATAAAAAAACGATCGATAATTTCGAATTAAAGATATGGGGATGACAAGAAAATATTGGAAAGGAATTGATGAGTTGAAAGAAACTCCTCAGTTTATCGAATCCAGAAATCAAGAGTTTCCTGCTCAAACATCAATGGATGAATTTTTGAGCGATGAAAGTTTACAAGAGTCTTCAACTGGACGACGTGATTTCTTAAAGTTTTTAGGATTTAGTGTTGCAGCTGCAACTGTCGCGGCTTGTGAAGCTCCTGTTACAAAAGCTATTCCATATGTAAATAAGCCTGAAGATGTTATTCCAGGAATGCCAACTTGGTATGCTTCTACTTATTATGATGGAAATTCATATGCAAGTATTTTGGTGAAAACACGTGAAGGTCGACCTATTTTTGTTAAAGGAAATAAAGATTTCGGTGTTACTAAGGGTTCTGCTAATCCACAAATTATTGGTTCTGTTTTAGGTTTATATGACAGTGAAAGAGTTCAAGGACCTTTAGCTCAAGGTGAAGCGAAAAATTATTCTGATGTAGATTCTAAAATTTCTACAGAATTAAAAACTGCAAATAAAGTTGTTTTAGTTTCAAATTCAGTTATTAGCCCTTCTCTATTAGGAGCAATTGATGAATTGTCATTGTCACTTGGTGGTACTCAAACTGAAATTGGTGTTGTTAATGATAAATTTGAGCATATTCAATACGATGCAGTTTCTTATGCGGGTATTAGAAAGGCAAATGAAGCAACATTCGGAAAGGCAATTATTCCAGATTATGATTTTACAAAAGCTAAAACAATTGTTTCAATTGGTGCTGACTTCTTAAATTCATGGCTGGTTTCAACGCAATATACACAACAATACGGTACTAGAAGAAATCCTGAAGGAGATTGGATGTCGAAACACTTTCAATTTGAATCAGTATTAAGTATTGCGGGGTCTAATGCAGACGAAAGAGCAATGATTAAGCCATCTGAACAAGCAAATGTCTTAGGATATATGTTAAGTGAGTTTGGAGTGTCTACTTCTGCGCCTAAAACGTTGTCTGAAGGGGCAATGAAAGTTGCAAAAAGTGCAGTTAAGGCATTAAAATCTAGCAAGTCTGAATCAATAGTTATTTGTGGATCAAATGACAAGTCGCTTCAGATCTTAGTAAATAAATTAAACGATAAATTAGGAGCTTATACTTCTACTATCAATTTAAATAATGAAGTTCAAATGTTCAAATCGGAAGATGAGAAAATGATGAACTTTGTAAATAGTGTAGTAAAGGGTAATGGGCCTGATGCAGTAATTATGTTGGATGTTAATCCTGCATATACTCTAGCTAATGGTTCTGATTTTGCTAAAGGATTGAAAAAGATAAAAACAACTGTAACATTAGCTTCTCATGCTGATGAAACAGCTGCAAATTGTAAGTATCATATTCCTGCTCACCATGCGCTTGAATCTTGGATGGATTTCCAATTAACAACGGCACATTATGCAGTAGCACAACCTACAATAAGACCTTTACATAATACTGCATCTTCAATCGAATCATTCTTAGTTTGGGCTGGAAAGTCTAAAAGAGGTGGGAAAGATTCTAAAGTAGCTTACGATTACATCAAAAACAACTGGGAGCTTTACGGATTCCCGATGCAAACTAAATATACTGATGCGACTACGTATTGGAATATGGCTGTGCATAATAGTTGTGCAGATGATGTTACACCAGAAGCTGCTGCAATGACATTTAATGATGCTGCACTTTCAGGATTGAAATTTGCTAAAGGAGGTTCTCTGGAGGTAGTTATGTATCAAAAATCAGCAATAGGAATTGGAACACAAGCGAACAATCCTTGGTTACAAGAGATGCCAGATCCAATGACTAAAGCAACTTGGGATAATTACTTTACTATGAATCCAGTTGAAATGGTCAAAGGTGGTTATGCAACTACTTTTGATCAGGAAAATGGATTAAATATGGCAACTGTAAAGGTTGGCAATAAAAGTTTAACATTACCAGTTTTCCCATTACCAGGTCAAGCGATTGGAACTGTAGGTGTTGCCTTAGGTTATGGTAGAGGAAGAAATGGAGAAAAGATCGGTAAAGCGGCTTATCAAACAAAAGAATATGGTGGACATGTTACTTTAGAAAATGGTAATCCTTCACCAATCGGAGCAAATGCATTTGACTTTGTAGGTTCAGTTAATGGAACATATTCATACGAAGCTACTGGTACTCTGACTAAAGAGTCTGGAGTTTATCCAATTGCGGCAACTCAAATTCATTCAACAGTAATGGGTCGTCATTCTATTGTTAGGGAAACGACTTTAAGTACATTTAAAAATAAAGATAAGGAGACATACAATCCTGCATACACTTTGCAAAAATTGGACGAACATGGAAACCATGTTGAGGCTCCAATGAGTGAGTTTGATTTATGGGATGCTCATCCAGTTGAAAACATCGGTCACAGATGGGGTATGACTGTTGATTTGTCATCTTGTATTGGTTGTGGATCATGTTTAATTGCATGTCAAGCAGAAAATAATGTTCCTGTTGTAGGTAAAACAGAAGTTAGAAAAGGACGTGAAATGCATTGGTTAAGAATTGACCGTTATTTTGCATCTGATGTTGAAGCAGCTGTTGGTTCTAGAAAAGAACATGACATGAGTAAAATGGAATTTTTCAAAGCTGCTGAAATTGCTGCTGAAAATCCTAAGGTAGTTCATATGCCTATGATGTGTCATCACTGTAATCACGCACCGTGCGAAACAGTATGTCCGGTAGCAGCTACTACTCATAGTAATGAAGGTTTAAATCAAATGGCTTATAACAGATGTATTGGTACAAGATATTGTGCAAATAACTGTCCTTACAAAGTTAGAAGATTTAACTGGTTCAATTACCCTTCTTATAAAGCTCAAACAGAAATCAATCCAGCTCAGGATGATTTAGGACGTATGGTTTTAAACCCTGATGTTACTGTTCGTACGAGAGGTGTGATGGAAAAATGTTCATTCTGTGTTCAAAGAATTCAGGCTGGTAAATTGGATGCGAAAGCAGAAGGAAGACCAGTTCAAGATGGTGATTATACTACTGCTTGTTCTGATTCTTGTCCAACAAATGCTATCACAGTTGGTGATTGGAATGACTTGAAATCAATGGTTAGAGCAAGTGCTGATGATAAAAGATCATACCAAGCTTTGGAAGAAGTTGGTGTTAAACCAAATGTTTGGTTTAAAGTTAAAGTAAGAAACGAAGAAAATAGTGCTTTAGATGCGCTTCAAGTTGAGAAGGTTTCTCATGAAGCACACGGTCACTCTAGTGAAGGTCACAAAGAAAGCAAACATTAATAGAATTTAAAACCAGTTGTAATGCATAAGGAAGCAGCAATTAGAGAACCCCTCATTTTAGGTCATAAGACTTACCATGATATTACGGAAGATGTATGTAAGCCAATTGAGGATAAGGCACCGCGAATGTGGTACATCCTTTTTGGGATTGCTTTAATTATCGGTTTATATGGTGTAGGATGTATCTTATATTTATTAGGAACAGGTATTGGAGTTTGGGGATTGAACAAGACTATCGGATGGGCTTGGGATATTACAAACTTTGTATGGTGGGTAGGTATCGGTCACGCTGGAACATTAATTTCAGCAGTACTTTTATTGTTTCGCCAGAAATGGAGAATGGCAATTAATAGATCTGCTGAGGCAATGACAATTTTTGCCGTTTTTATGGCTGGAATGTTCCCTTTAATTCACATGGGTAGATTGTGGGCTGGTTATTGGGTAATGCCTTTACCAAATCAATTTGGTTCTTTATGGGTAAACTTTAATTCACCATTGCTTTGGGATGTTTTCGCAATTTCAACTTATTTATCTGTTGGTTTAGTCTTTTGGTATATTGGATTAATTCCTGATTTTGCTACAATTAGAGATCGTGCTAAAACGAATGTTTCTAAAAAGATGTATTCTATACTTGCTTTTGGATGGTCAGGTCGTGCTAAACAATGGAACAGATTTGAGTTAGTATCATTGGTTTTGGCTGGATTAGCAACTCCATTGGTATTCTCTGTACACTCAATTGTATCTTTTGACTTTGCTACATCTGTTATTCCAGGTTGGCATACTACAATTTTCCCTCCTTATTTTGTTGCAGGAGCGGTATTCTCTGGATTTGCAATGGTACAAACGCTTATGCTAATCATGCGTAAGGCAATGAACTTGGAAGCTTATATTCATACACGTCACGTTGAATATATGAATATTGTAATCATGGTTACTGGTTCTATCGTTGGAACAGCCTATATTACTGAGTTATTTGTTTCATGGTATTCCGGTGTAGAGTATGAAGCATATGCATTCATTAATAGAGCTGCTGGTCCATACTGGTGGGCGTATGCAGCGATGATGACTTGTAACGTAGTTTCACCTCAATTAATGTGGTTTAGACCGTTACGTAGAAGTTTGTTGTTTACTTTTATTATTTCGATTGTTGTAAATATCGGTATGTGGTTTGAAAGATATGTAATTATCGTTTCTTCTATTCACAGAGATTATTTACCATCTTCTTGGAGTATGCATTACCCAAGTCATATCGATTTAGGTGTATACCTTGGAACAATTGGTTTATTCTTTGTTTTCTTCCTTTTATTCGCAAGATACTTCCCTGTACTTGCTTTAAATGAAGTTAAAACAATTTTGAAATCTTCAGGTGAATCATATAAAAATGCACCTGATACTCATCATCACGAAGAAAAAAGCAATGTTGCAAAAGCAGCTACGAATGTATCTAAAGAAATTGAAGATAAGAATGATGATTCTTCAAGTGATGAGACAAATACTGATATTAAAGAATAATAAGGTCTAAGATGGCAGAAAAAGTTATATACGCGATGTACGATGATGACGATGTGTTGAAAGATGGCGCAAAGTTATTAGTATCAAAAGGAGTGAAAGTTTCAGAAGTGTTCTCACCATTTCCAATTCATGGTATTGATCCAATTATTGGAATTAAAAATACACGTTTGGGAATTATGGCATTTTTGTACGGTTTGACAGGTTTAACACTTGCAACATTTGGAATGCGATTCTTTATGATTCAAGATTGGCCTATGAATATTGGTGGTAAACCAAATTTTTCATACATGGAAAATATTTTATCATTCATTCCTATTACTTTTGAGTTTACTGTATTATGTGCAGCTCATGGTATGGCAATTACTTATTTTTTAAGAAATAAAACATTACCTGGGATGCCAGCTCAAAATCCTGATCCAAGAACAACTGATGATAAGTTTGTTATTGAATTAAGAACATCTGAAAACACAAAATTTTCAGGTGAGGAGTTAGTAACAATGCTTAAGGCAACTGGTATTGTTGAATTAGATCAAAAAGACATTTAAATTTTTCACAGAAACTGATGAAAATGAAAGTAAAAGGAATATTTGGAGTAACATTACTAACAATTACTGTTACCATTTTAGGATCGTGCTCAGCTGATAAGAATAGTTCTGGTTTTGAATATATGCCAGACATGTATCGCTCAGCTGCGATTGAACCATATGTAGACTATGGTGAAGTTAGAGAAATAGAAGACATGGATTTGAAAATGAAATTGTCTGCAAAAGTACCTCCATTCGGTACAATACCTTTTTACGGTACAGATTCATCTGAAGTTTCTATTATGTTACCATATGGTAGATTAGCTCACACTTCATTTAGATCGACTCATGGACTTTATGGTGCGAATTTAACTTCAGCAAACGAGTATGAATTGGCAGCTGCAGATTTAAATCCATTAAAATTAACTCCAGAAAATTCTGAAATTCTTTTTAAGAAAGGTAAGGATTTATTCATGTCAAATTGTGCACATTGCCACGGTGAAAAAGGTGATGGTAACGGACCAATGGTTGTTAGTGGAGCATATGCAGGGGTGCCTGATTACAATAACTTAAAAGAGTTAGGAGATGGTCAATTATTCTATTCAATTTATTACGGTAAAGGAATGATGGGTGCTCATGGACCAATTCTTAACAAAAAAGAAATTTGGACTTTAGTTCATTATATTAGAAAGTTTCAAAATGCTGATTACGGTACAGCAAATGTTGTAACTGAAATAGTTGGGGACGAATTAGTTGTTGACGCCAAATAATTTAAAAAATATTACACAAACAAGATGGAATTCAAAATAGCAAATAAAGCAAAAACAGTTACACTTGCCTTAATGGTTGTAGGTGTATTGTTTACCGGAATTGGTATCGCAATGAATATTGGTGATCACCACTTTACGACTCGTTTTTTGGTAAGTAGTTTAACAAGTAGTTTGTTCTTCTTTTCAATTGGTTTAGGTGCATTGTTTTTCTTAGCATTGTCTTATGCTACAGAAACGGGATGGTATGCATCTGTAAAAAGAATTATCGAAGCAGTAACTGGGTTTTTACCATACGGTATTGGTTTGTTAATTATTACGCTTTTAACAATTACGTTTTTAGATGGTGCTCATATATATTCTTGGATGGATCCAAAAACAGTAGCGCACGATGAGATAATTCAAGGAAAAACATTTTACTTAAATAAGGGATTCTTCTGGATAAGAACGATTGCATATTTGGGTGTTTACTTTATCTTTTGGTTAGGTTTTAAAAAGAGATCAATCTTAGAGGATAAAATTGGTGGAACTGAAATTCATTTTAAGAATTATAAAAAAGGAGCATTATTCTTAGTATTCTTTGCTGTGTTTAGTTCAACTTCTTCTTGGGATTGGATTATGTCAATCGATGTTCACTGGTTCTCTACGTTGTTTGGTTGGTATACTTTTGCAGGTGTATGGTGCTCAACAATGGTAGTTTTGGTATTATTGACATTGTATCTTAAAAAACTTGGTTATTTGGAGAAAGTAAACGAAAGCCATATCCACGATTTAGGTAAATGGACCTTTGCAACTTCATTCTTATGGTCTTACTTATGGTTCTCTCAATATATGCTTATTTGGTATGCAAATATTCCAGAAGAAACTACTTATTATCTTGCAAGAATTGAAAATTTCCAAATCTTGTACTTTACAATGTTTTTGATAAACTTTGTTTTCCCAATGTTATTGTTAATGTCTAGAGATGCTAAAAGACATGCTGGTATACTTACTTTTGTTGGTTTGATTATTTTAGCAGGTCACTGGGTTGATGTATACATTATGATTGCTGCTGGATCTTTAGGAGCAAACGCTCACATTGGTGCATTAGAAGTTGGAATGGCGCTATTAATTGGAGGGGCATTTGTAAGAATTATTTTAGTGAATCTTACGAAAGCACCTTTAACACCAATCAATCACCCATTCTTAGATGAAAGTATTCATCACGAAATTTAATAAAGTACAATCACGGTTAATAATAAAATAGATGATAACTAAATTAATTATATTACTAGTAATAGTTTTAGGAGTTTTAGCCTTAGCTCAAATGATGAGAGTTTATGAACTTTCGTCTAAATTAAGTGGTAAAGAAGAGGGCGAGATAAGTAATCGTGATAATAGAATGAATGCAAATTTCATGTTGATATTCATGATTGCATTATTCGGTGGATTTATTTGGCTTATGCTTAAATACGGTTGGACAGGTAGAGGAGTAGCAGCTTCTATTCATGGTGAAGAAGTTGATTGGCTAATGAATCTAAACTTGATAATAGTTATAGCTGTGTTCTTTTTGACAAACACATTGTTATTTGTGTTTTCATTTAAATACGTTAAAAAACCAGGTGTAAAGGCATTATTTTATCCTCATAACAATAAATTGGAGATGTTATGGACTGTCGTTCCAGCTGTAGTTTTGGCTGTAATTATAATTTTGGGTTTAAGAACTTGGAATCAAATTACTGATGTTGCTGAAGAAGAATCTATTAGAGTTGAATTGTTTTCAAAACAATTTGATTGGACAGCTAGATACGCAGGAGCGGATAATACTTTAGGTCGTTTCGACTATAAATTAACAACAGATAATAATGAATTGGCATTGTTAACTGCTAATACTTTGGATTCTGCAATCTTTCAAATGGAAAATGGACCGGCAGGAATCCATACATTAGAAGCTAAATTAAATGACAGAAACCTTATAATGGTTCCTGAAGATCGCCAGAAAATGGAAGATGATTTATCAAGAAAGGAAAGATTAATTCGATTGTTGTATCAAATGAGAGCTCGCCATGATGGAAAAAATGACGCTTCAGCTTGGGATGATATTATTCAGAAGGACACTTTATATTTGTGTAAAGGAAAAGAATACGAATTTAATTTCCGTTCTAAAGATGTAGTACATTCAGCTTATTTCCCTCATTTTAGAGCACAAATGAATACTGTTCCTGGTTTAACAACACGTTTCAAATTTGTTCCTAATAAAACAACTGTTGAAATGCGTGATGCAAAGAATGATAAGAATTTCAATTACGTTTTAATGTGTAACAAGATTTGTGGTGGTGCACATTATAAAATGAAAATGATGGTTGTTGTTTTAGAAGAAAAGGATTATAAAACTTGGATGAAATCTAAATCTAATTCTACTTTTAAAGATTCCTATTTCCCTAAGGCTGTAGAAGCAGTAGAAACAGTTGATGCAAACGTAATGGCTGATACACTAGCAGTTGCGATATAAATAGAATAAATAAATTTAAATTATAAAAGAATGGCGGCAGTAGCGCACGAAGCACACGGACACCACGAAGATCACGGACATCACGAAGAAAACTTTGTTTCAAAGTATATTTTTAGTCAAGATCACAAAATGATTGGAAAGCAGTTCTTAATGACTGCTGTATTCATGGGGATTGTAGCAATGTTGTTATCAATATTGTTTAGAATTCAATTGGCTTGGCCAGGTGAAAGTTCAGATTTTGTTTCATTCTTCTTAGGTGAGACATGGGCTCCAGGAGGAGTAATGAAGGAAGACATGTATCTTGGATTGGTTACGATTCATGGTACCATAATGGTGTTTTTCCTTTTGACTGGTGGTTTGTCAGGAACATTTTCTAATTTATTAATTCCATTGCAAATTGGAGCGCGTGATATGGCATCAGGTTTCTTAAACATGTTGTCTTATTGGTTCTTTTTTCTTTCTTCTATTTTGATGCTTGCATCTTTATTTGTTGAGTCAGGACCTGCAATGGCTGGTTGGACAATTTATCCTCCTTTATCGGCATTACCACAAGCTGTTAGTGGTTCAGGTTTAGGAATGACTTTGTGGTTGTTCTCAATGGCAATATTTATTGCATCTTCTTTAATTGGTTCTTTAAATTATATCGTAACTGTTTTGAATTTAAGAACAAAAGGAATGGCAATGACACGTTTACCATTAACAATTTGGGCGTTCTTTATTACTGCAATAATTGGTGTTTTATCTTTCCCAGTTTTACTTTCAGCAGCTGTTCTTTTAATAATGGATAGAATGGCAGGTACAAGTTTTTACTTGTCTGATATTATTGTAGGAGGTGAAATGTTAACGCAACATGGTGGTTCACCAATTTTATTCCAACACTTATTTTGGTTCTTAGGTCACCCAGAGGTTTATATTGTATTATTGCCTTCATTAGGTTTGACTTCTGAAATTATAGCAACAAATTCAAGAAAACCAATTTTTGGATATAGAGCAATGATTGGTTCTATTTTAGCTATTGCCTTTTTATCTTTCATTGTATGGGCGCACCACATGTTCGTTACAGGTATGAATCCTTTCTTAGGAAGTGTATTCGTCTTCACAACATTGTTGATTGCAATTCCATCTGCTGTTAAGGTGTTTAATTACCTAACAACATTATGGAAAGGATCTATCGTTTATACTCCAGCAATGTTATTTGCAATAGGATTAGTTTCTACATTTATTACTGGTGGTGTTACAGGTATTATCTTAGCAGATGCTGCACTAGACATCGCTGTTCATGATACTTATTTTGTAGTTGCTCACTTCCACGTTGTTATGGGATTATCTGCTGTATTTGGGATGTTTGCTGGTGTTTATCATTGGTTCCCTAAAATGTATGGTAAGATGTTGAATACGCGTTTAGGATATGTTCACTTTTGGATTACTTTAATAGGTGCTTATGGGGTATTCTTCCCGATGCACTTTGTTGGTATTGCTGGTGCACCTAGACGTTATTATGATTATACAGTTTACAATGAATTCGATGTTGATTCATTAAACATGATGATGGATTTAAATGTAATAATTACTGTATTTGCAATTATTGCTGCATTAGGACAAGGTGTATTTTTGTTTAACTTCTTCTATAGTATTTTTAGAGGGCCAAAAGCTCCACAGAATCCATGGAAGAGTACAACTTTGGAATGGACTACACCAGTTGAACATATTCATGGAAACTGGCCTGGTGAATTGCCAACAGTACACAGATGGCCTTATGATTTCTCTAAACCGGGAGAAGAGGAAGATTTCATTCCTCAGACTGTTCCATTAAGAGATGGCGAAGAAGAACATTAATTTAATTTAAGATATTAGAAGCCCTTTGTATGAATACAGAGGGCTTTTTTTGTATTTTTGAATAAAGCCCGCAAAGTGGAAGATTCATTCGATTATAGAGAAGAAGCAAATGTACCTGCAGATCAGGAGTACGATAAAGTACTTCGTCCTAAACGTTTGGAAGATTTTGCAGGCCAACCAAAAGTTGTTGAAAATCTTGAAATTTTTGTAAAAGCTGCAACGCTTAGAAATGAACCATTAGACCATGTCCTATTGCATGGACCTCCAGGTCTTGGTAAAACGACTTTGGCTAATATTATTGCGAATGAATTGGGGGTGAATTGTAAGATTACGAGCGGTCCAGTTTTAGATAAGCCAGGAGATTTAGC
>Ga0102899_1000447_pt1 | contig 14701 bp, 11 predicted proteins | sample Colrivmeta1555B3_FD_78455 | JGI IMG/M metagenome (GOLD analysis project Ga0102899, IMG submission 78455) | Estuarine microbial communities from the Columbia River estuary - metaG 1555B-3 | ecosystem: Environmental > Aquatic > Marine > Intertidal zone > Estuary | place: USA: Columbia River... | reverse complement strand
GTAGAAGCCATTTGCAGGTGCCATCATTACTGTTGCTCCTTCAAACTCAAATTCTTCTAGCAGCCATTGACAAAAATGTTCAGCACTTTTGACTGGGAATTTAGCAACACAATAAAAAGCTCCACTTGGCATAGGACAATAAACTCCAGGTATGTTATTTAGTCCTTCAACTGTAATGTTTCTTCTTTCAACATATTCACTGATAACATTGTCAAAATAAGATTGTGGAGTATCCAAAGCAGCTTCTGAAGCTATTTGATCTATTGTTGGTGGAGAAAGTCTTGCCTGACCAAATTTAAGAGCAGATGCCATTACTTCTTTATTCTTTGTAATGATAGCACCAATTCTAGCTCCACACATTGAATATCGTTTAGAAACAGAATCAATCATAATTACGTTGTTCTCAATTCCTTCTAAATTCATCACAGAAAAAGGAACTGCGCCATCATAACAGAATTCTCTATAAACTTCATCTGCAAAGAGGAACAAGTCGTGTTTTAAAACGATGTCTCGTAATCTCTCTAACTCTTCTTTTGAATATAAATACCCTGTAGGGTTTCCTGGATTACAAATTACAATTGCTTTTGTTTTTGATGTGATTTTACTTTCTATCTCATCAATTGGAGGTAGGGCAAATCCTGATTCAATGTTAGCGGTAACAGGAACCACGTTTAAACCAGCAGCAACTGCAAATCCATTGTAGTTAGCATAAAATGGTTCAGGAATGATAACTTCATCGTCAGCGTCACATGTGCTCATGAAACCAAAAGTCAAGGCTTCCGAACCTCCTGTTGTGATCAAAATATCTTCAGAGTTTACATTTATGTTTTGCTTTTGATAATACTTCGCTAATTTATCACGGTATGATTGAAATCCAGCAGAATGGCTATATTCAATCACTTTTCGATCCATGTTTTTTATCGCATTTAATGCAACTTCTGGAGTCTCAATATCAGGTTGTCCAATGTTTAAATGATAAACCTTTTTACCTTGAGCCTTAGCTTTTTCAGCAAAAGGAACTAACTTTCGAATCGGAGATTCAGGCATTTTAATTGCCTTATTAGATATTGTTGGCATAAAAAAAATATTTTAACAAAAATAATCAGAAAGATGCATATAAAAGTGAATCAAATGGATTTTGTTTCTTTGTAATATGAAGGGGTGTCTAATTGTAATTCTTTTTCTGACCATGGTTAGCTGCAAAGAATCTAATCGTAGTAAAAACGAGTTTATTCAAAAGGAATTGATCGTTAATTTAGATAGCATAAATGTTATAAAAGATAGCTTGGCTCTGGATAGTTTAACTGCTTTAAGGATGGCAGAGCTTTCTTTGATTGATTTAAGACGAATTGCTCCTGAAATTTTAATTGACTTGAAATATGCAACAACAGATAACTTTATGCATCGGGTTTTATACGATACTTTAAATACGATATACCTAAACAGAGAAGTTGCATTTCGATTAAAGGAAGTACAAGGTTTATTGGATAGCATTCGTCCAGGTATTCATCTTTTGGTTTACGATGGTGCAAGACCAATTTCAGTTCAGAAAGAAATGTGGGATAGTATGGATACAATCTCTGAATTTGCCAGAAGTAAATTTGTTTCAAATCCTAAATTAGGGAGTGTTCATAATTATGGTGCTGCGGTTGATGTTACTTTGTGCAACGAGATGGGTGTGCCGCTAGATATGGGAGCCGAATATGATGACTTTAGAAAGATTGCATTTCCTTCTTTAGAATATTATTTTTTGAAAAATGGACAATTGTCAAATCAACAAGTTGAGAATAGAAGATTGCTAAGGAAAGTAATGAAGTCCCAAAAATTCAGCAATATTCCTACTGAATGGTGGCATTTTAATGCATGCTCAAGGTGGTATGCAATTTCACATTATCAATTAATAAAAACGGAATAGTCATTTGTTTACCAAGTTAATAAGTTGTTGAATTTCAATAAACCCTTGGTGCATATTAATGATGTTGCCATTATTGTCTATTAGGAAATAGGATGGGTAGATTAAATTGTTAGGCATTAAGTAATCAATGAATGAATGAACTCCGTTTTCAATGCCCGAAAAAAGTTGATTGTTATAAACAATTCCATTTGGCTCATTTTCTTCTATGAGATAAAGGCTAATTGATTCATTATTTTCTTTTTTAAATTCTTTTAAATTGTGTTTACATATTGAGCACCAATCTGCAGAGATCATTAAGATTTTTTGATTTGTTGTGTCATTTTCAATTTCAGTTATCGGTAAAATGCTTATTTGGCCATTTGAACTAGCACAAATTAGAATAAAGAATATGAGTGTAATGTTTTTCATTTTAACGAATATCTGACTCCAATAAAACCTCTAATTCCTTGATTTGGGGCATATACATAAGACGGATCAAAAGTTAAACCGTACGGATTGTTTATCGTTGATAATGCATTGCCATCATTGTCAAAACTTACTTCTTTGTCAAATGGGTCATTACTTCTAGCAACCAAAAAGGGAGTACTTTTATTAGGAGTCCAATTTAAAATGTTTTTTACACCTCCGTAACATTCCCATGATTGATTTATTTTGTGCGTAAGTTGAATGTTTTGAAGGCTCCACCAAGGGGAAAATTCATTTCTTGGATCCAATTCATTTAACAGTGGCAGTCTCATAGGACTGTATAGATTTCCTGTGTAGTCAATGGTTAGTTTTATTTTAGGAATCTCATAACTTACAGTCCAGGTTCCTGTGAATTTTTCAGTGAGAATTTGTTGTTTTTTTTGACCATCTTCAAAACTTGCAATATCCATAAAGGTCATTCCAAGGAGCATCTTTAAATTTCTAATTACGTTTAAATTTAAATTGAGTCCTATTCCCGAACTTACAGCATGATTCTTCAAGTTAGTGTAATGAATTTCATTCGGATCAATATCATAATCAGCAATAATTCTATTTGTGAAGTATGTATAAAATACAGTCGCATCAATAGAAATATACTTGCGTTTTTTAGTAAGTATAGACTTAAAGAAATTTATATTCCCATTGTACGATTGTTCTGGATTTAAGCCGCTTTCAATAATAACATTTCTTGCCCCGGTTAATGCTGCATGATCTTCTGTGAATATGTTTGCTACTCGATAACCTGTTCCTGTATTTATTCTTAAAATATCTGTTGGAGTTATGTCCCATTTATAACCGATTCTAGGGGTAAAAATGTTTCCGTGTAGAGCGTGATAATCATATCTAATTCCCAGTAATAGAGTCTGATATTCAGCCAATTTAATTTCATCCTGAATAAAAATTCCTGGCAAAGTGTATTTTGATGGCTGATTATACAACCCTGTTGAATCTGAAAATTCAGTAGCGGTAGTATTGTCATCATAATCGACATATCTGACAGCTGATCCAATTAGTAGATCATGATTTTTTAGTTCTTTACTATAGTAGATTTGTCCAAATCCAATAAATTGGGTTGCATGAAAAGCTGTTGTTCCGTAAAAACTATTTTGTTTGTGTTGATTTACCGAAAGATTCACAAAAACCTTTTCTTTTATGGGTAACTGATAGTTCCCTAAAATTTCCCATCTACTTGTGTAGATACTTTCCCCATAAATACTATCTCCACCACGAAATTCAGGGGTCCAGTTCATTTCTCCACCCCAACGATCTTCGTATACGTATCGACCTGCCAAAGTAAACGTCCGTTTGTCTTTTCGATCAATATTCCACTTCTGAAAAATGGATATTCTATCTTGTAGCGTTACATCTGTAAAACCATCTTGATTTAAATCTTTCTTCAAATCATAATTGAAGTAGTTTATACCAGTTAAAATATCTAGTCTTTTTGCAGGTTTAATTTTTAAAGCTAAATCTACTGAGTTTTCAAGCCAGCTAGTTGTAAAGATGTCTGCTGAAAATAATGGAGCTCTTGATGTGTTTTTAGTTATAATATTTATGACTCCACCAATAGCTTCGCTTCCGTATAAGGTAGAGGTGGGGCCTTTAACTATTTCAATTCTTTCAACCAATGAATTGGGTATTCCTGAAAGTCCATAGACAGTTGATAGGCTACTTACAATTGGCATACCGTCAATTAAGACCATCGTGTATGGACCCTCTAAGCCATTTATATGAATATCACCAGTTGAGCATATGTTGCAGTTTAATTGAGGTCTTACTCCATTTACATTTTGTAGAGCATCATAAACGCTTGGTGATGGGTTCTTTTTGAAAAAAGTAGGGGAGAATACTTCTACATTAACTGTGCTTTCAGTTTTTGAAATTTCTTTCATTGTTCCACTCACAACCATTTCTTGTACATTGTGTATTGGCTTTAGATCAATAATGACTGAGTTACATGGAATTAGAATGTTTTGTGTGAATACATCATGACCATGAGAAAAAACTTCAATAACGTAATTGTTTGAGGGTACATTTATAAAGCTGAACTTTCCTTGGTCATTTGTTAATGTCTGAAAATTTGTACCAAGCAATTTTACTTTGGCAAATAAAACAGGTTCATTATCAGCCTGAACAGTTCCCTCAATTGAATTCTGAGAAACGGATAAATTAGCAATCAATAATGATGCGAGAGCAATTAAAAAGTGCTTAATATTTGTTTGCATTAATTTCGTTTAAGGAGCAAAACTATAAAAGTTAGACTAATCAAACAAATAAAGTTTGATTTTTTTATTAGCTTTACCTCGATGTTATCATTTACAGAAGAAAATTATTTAAAAGCTTTGGTGGAATTAATCATTTTTGATGATTATTTGACAGAAATTGGCGTTAATAAACTGGCCGAACATTTAAATGTTAAACCGGCTTCAGTAACAGATATGGTTAAAAAATTGAACGAGAAATCGCTTGTTAATTACCAGCGCTATGGTAAAATATCACTTACAAATGAAGGCAAGCTGGCTGGTATGATGGTTATTAGACGGCATCGTTTATGGGAGACATTTTTGCAATCTAAATTAGGGTTTAGCTGGGATGAAGTGCATGAAGTTGCAGAGGAGTTGGAACACATTCATTCTGCTAAATTGATAAATAAATTAGATGCCTTTCTAGAATATCCTTCATTTGATCCACATGGAGAAGCAATACCAAATGCATTGGGAGAAATTTCTTTGCCTTATAGAAAAACGCTAAAGGAGATTAGTGCAGGAAAATCGGTAAGATTTGTTGCTGTTAAAGATGATTCTAAGTCATTTTTGCAATATGTGAGTCAACTTAATTTAAAGATGAATGACATAATCGATATTCAAAAAATTGATCAATTCGATGAACTTATAACAATTCAATTTCAGAATGAGTCAAAGGTTGTATCTCCTAAATTTGCTGAAAATATTTATGTTGTTTGCGCTAAATGCAACAAGGTGAAAGATTGTAATTGTTAAGTTGCTTTTGCTACCTTATTTTTGATTTATCCAATATGTTAATAAAATGAAAACCACGAGGTTCAAAACCTTCGTTATAGAAAAATTTATGCGCTTTAAAATTAGTAGTGTAAGAATCTAAGGAGACCATGGAACACTTTTCTTTTTGAGCTTTTTGTTTCAAGTAATCAAAAATTAAATTACCGATTCCTTTGCTTCTGTGTGCTTCTGCAATTACGACATTATCAGCTTCCAAGTAACGCCCACACCATAATTTAGAACCAATCCAATATCCAGATAGCCCGATGCACTCATCATTTAGATAGACACCTACTTGACCATAATTGTTTTGTAGCATGAAATCTAATTCTTGAGAATATTCTTCAAGTGTCAATTTCGGATAAACTTCTAATAAAAGTTTATAATTTTTAAGCATTTCAGCTTTGGATTCACATTCTTTTAACAGCATTATTGATCAATTAATTCTTCACAAAATAACTTATAAATTCTTGAATATTCATCAATCCATGAAGTTGTCGTTTTAAATCCGTGACTTTCAATAGGGAAAACTGCTAGTTCCCAGTTCTTCTTTTTTAATTCAATTAATTTTTGTGAAAGACGAACTACATCCTGAAACTGAACATTATCATCAATCATACCATGAAGGATTAATAATCGCTTACTTAAATTTTGAGCGAAATTAATTGGTGAACTTTTAAAGTAAGCAAGGCTATCCGTTCCAGGGTAATTTAGAATATTACTTGTATATTCATGATTGTAGTGATTCCAATCCGTTACTGATCTCAATGCTGCACCGCATTTAAACTCTTCTGGTTGCGTGAATAATGCCATTAGCGTAATAAAACCACCATAGGATCCTCCGTAAATCCCAACTCGGTTTGGATCAATGCCATATTTATTTACTAATAGGTTTTTAGCATCAATCTGATCACTTAAATCTTTTCCTCCCATGTGTCGGTAAATGCCAGTTCGGTGGTCTCTACCGTATCCTTCGCTTGCTCTGTAATCAACATCAATAACTGTAAATCCATTGTCACGCAATAAATTATGGAACATATATTCTCTATGATAAGTACTCCAATAGTTATGTGCATTTTGAAGGTAGCCTGCACCATGTACAAATATTACTGCTGCGCCATTTTTGCTTTCAGAAGTTGGTTCATAAACTCTAGCGTAAACATCCTTGCCGTCATTTGCTTTAAATGAAATTACCTCAGGAGAATGCCAATTGTAGGATTTAAACTTTTCACTCGAGGAATTTGTGATTTTTGTTGGTGTTGCATTTTTAACATTGTCTGTAATAAATAATTCCCAAGGACTTGTTTTTGTAGAAAATAAATAACCAATTTTCTTTTCGTTTGGAGATACAATTGCATCATAAGCTCCTTCTTTTACAAGAATTTCAGTTAATTCATTGTTTAACAGATTTAACTTATAGAGACCTCTGTCTCCAGGGTGTGTTTTATTTGCAGTGACATATAGAATGTTTGATTTATTTGATTTTTGCACATTGTAAACCTCCCAAGATCCTTCAGTTATTTGAGTTTTTTGTTTCGTCTTAGTGTTATATGTATAAAGGTGTGAGTATCCAGTTTTTTCCGATTGAAAATAAATTGTTGTACCATCGTTCAAATAATCTAGTGTTCCAGAAACCATGTTCCATCCTGATATACCAGGACCGCCAATCCATGCTTCGTCATGTTGTCTTTCAATTTCAATTAGTGTTCCATCGATTAAGTTTAATTGAACGATCCATCGATCTTTGTTGTCATAACTTCGAATGTCTAATACAGGATTGCCATTTGATAAAGGGTAGACTAGTTCATGCATTATTATTTTACGATCAGCATCAAATTCTTTAGAGTTATCACCGTACTCAGAATAATATGTTGGTTTTTTTCTTATTTCACTCAATACTGAGAAATCTACCTTATAGCTAGAGTCTGTTTTTAAATTGTAAACCATTAATTCATGGTCAGGATCGTTGTTTGAAACTTTTGAACGTGCTTTTTTTGTAGAGGCATGTCCGCTTTCCGAAATGTAATGCATTACTTCTGTCAATTCATCTTTTCCATAATCGTTTAATCGATAAGTCAAGAAATTGCCATCCATTGATATTTGAATATTTGAAACATTCATTTTTCCAGTGTAGATTGTTTTTAATCTATCTGGAGCTTGTTTAGCTTCTTTTTTCCATTCATCCTTCCTTTTTTGATCTTGCAAATACTGGAAATGATCCAACTCCTGATTGTGTAGATGGTTGTTGGAGTTTTTAGTATCAGCAACTGGGGCTGTTCCATTTGTAAATTGAACTATTTGAAGAATAGATCCTGTAATCGGATTATAACTATATACACCCTGGTTGGATTGAAAATAATAACTTTTTTCTAGGGTTGCATAACTTAAACCATAGATTGAATTTTCTTGACTAAATACCAGTTCATTTTTTCTAGTTTTAAGATTTCTTTTATACAACTGGCCATTTAAAATAAAACATTCTTGATTAATAATTGAAGCATTATTTGTGATGTTGTTTATCTGAAAATCAAAAGTTACAGAATCGATCTGTTTTGTTTGAAGATTGTATGCATAGGTTGATGATCCCGCATTATTATGCCTATTCCAATCAAAAAATAAAAATTGACTATCATCACTCCATCGAATGTTTTCAGGCTGATGACCAATGAATTCGTCCCCTTTCATTATCTCGTTTAAATCTAAACTCGATTTGTTTATTTGAGAATGAACATTAAGAACTGAAATGATTAAAAAGACAAGTATTAGAATTATAAATCGCATATGCATGTTTTAGAATGGGGATGAAGTTAAATACAACAATAATTAAAGGCAAATTATGAATCGTTTTATTTTCTCTGAAAAATAATTATGAATTTTTATTGATGAAAAAATAAGGGAATCGGTTGATTTATTGAATTTTGTTGTATTTTTGCACACTTGTCTCGAGAAGACAAATAGTTTATTAGATATAAATCGAGGTTTCGTACCTCAAATTGTAAAACATTATGGCAACTAAAATTAGATTGCAAAGACACGGTAAAAAAGGAAAAGCATTTTTTCACATCGTAATCGCGGATGCAAGAGCACCAAGAGATGGTCGTTTTATCGAAAAAGTTGGGACTTATAATCCAAACACAAATCCAGCTACAATTGAATTGAATTTTGATTCAACTTTAGGTTGGTTACAAAATGGAGCACAAATGACAGATACGGCGAGAGCTATTCTTTCTTATAAAGGTGTTCTTTACAAAAATCACTTAATCAACGGAATCAAAAAAGGTGCTTTAAACGAAGCTCAAGTTGAAGAGAAGTTTGCGAAGTGGTTAGAAGAAAAAGAAGGTAAAATTACTTCTAAAACTGACGGTGTTGAGAAAGCTGCTGCAAAAGCAAAAGCTGATGGACTTAAAGCTGAATCAGAGGTTTCTGCTGCAAGAGCAAAAGCAATTGAAGCTAAAAACACTCCTGTTGTTGAAGAAGAAGCTCCAGTAGCTGAAGAAGCTGCAACTGAAGAAGCTCCAGCTGTAGAGGAGATTCCAGAGGCACCTGCTGCTGAAGAAGCTAGCGAAGAGCCAAAAGCTGAGTAATATTGGGTTAAACCCAAACAAAAATCATTAATGAAAAAAGCAGATTGCTTTCATTTAGGATATGTAGCGAAACTTCACGGATTTAAAGGTGAAGTTTCGCTGTTTTTAGACGTTACTAATCCAGAGGATTATGCAACGTTAGACGCGGTGTTTATTGATTTAAATGATCATTTAACACCGTTTTTTGTTGAGTCTCTAAAGCTCAAAAATAAAGGGTTTGCTGCTGTTCGCTTTGAGGGGGTAACGGATGAAGTAACTGCAAAGAAAATTTTGCGGAAAAACATCTACTTGCCAGATCAAATTCTACCTCCTTTAAAAGGAATCAATTTTTATGATCATGAAATAGTTGGTTTTAAAGTTGTTGATAGTGCTTATGGTGAGGTTGGTATAATGGAGCAGGTAATCGATTTTAAAGTAAATCCATTGCTGCAAGTTATGAATGGCGAAAAAGAGGTCTTAATTCCTTTGCTTGATGGTGTAGTGCTTAAGGTAGATCGCTCAAAGAAAGAACTACATGTTAAGTCTCCTGATGGCTTGATTGAGCTTTATCTTGGGTAATGTCCATTTTTAAATTCAAACATTTCGATATTTTACAAAAGGATTCTGCCATGAAGGTGGGGACTGATAGTATGATTTTAGGAAGCTTCATTGATTCACTAAATAAAACAAAAGGATTAGATATTGGATCGGGTACCGGTGTATTGTCATTAATGATTGCACAAAAGAATGATATAATAGATATTATTGGTGTTGAGGTAGATGATTTAGCTGTTATTGAATCAATTGAAAATTTTAAAAAATCAAAATGGGGGAATCGACTTAAAGTTGTTAAGGATGATTTTCTTAATTTAAATTTGGAAGATGAATTTGATTTAATTTTTTCAAATCCGCCTTATTTTCAAACGACGAATCAAAATTTTGAAACGCGAAAAGCCCAGGCACGTCATGAAAGTTTTCTGCCTGTAAATTCGCTACTAAAAAAAGTAAAAAAAATACTGGCACCTACCGGGTCTTTTTGGGTAATAATTCCATTCTCAGATTTGTCCATTTGGACAGAAAAGGCTAAAAATGAAGGGCTTTTTATTCAAGCTCAAATAAATATCAAAGGGAAAATCGAAAGTAGTTTTAATCGATCAATCATATCTTTTGGTAATAATGAAGTAATCTTTAAATCAACTGAGTTTATAATTCGTGAGTCATCTGGAAACTATTCTCGAGCCTATATTGAATTGACAAAAGACTTTCACTTTAATGACTTAAATGCTTAATGCAGTCAACGATTTCATTTTGAATCTCAACACCTTTATCTTGGTTATACCAAGCTTGCTGCTGAGCTTTCTTTTCTTCAGTTGTTAAGTCCTCTTCCTTTTGTTTCATAACTAATTCCTGACATTTACTTGGTCTAGGACCCCATACGGCGATGTCATTGTTGTTATCGTCCCTTAAAATCAGTTTGGGAATTGCTTTACCACCATTTGTAAGATAGTTGTCTATTAAATGTGGAGCGTTATCCCTTAATTGAATTTCAAAGCTGATTTTTTCAGATTGTTCAGCCATTTTAGCAATAAATGGTGCGATATGAGCAGAGTCTCCACACCACGGTTCAGTTATTAAAATCCAATTTTGTTGCTGTTTTATGTCTTTTAAGACATTAATCGTGTTTTCAGATAATTCACCTCTTTTATTCCATCGATTACTTCTTGAATTGTTTAGTTTAACATATTCTAGATAGTTAGCGTCCTTATATGGTGCTTCAGGCTTATTAGCGTTTAATATTGTTTCAAATAATCCAGTATATTCATTCCAGTTCATAAAGTATCTTTTTTAGTTATACGATAAATACAACAATTTCTTACAAAATTGACTATTCTGAAACGATTTAAATGTGATTAAAATCACATTTAAAGATAATTGTACTTAATAAATGCTAGGATAAGATTCCGGATCGAATTCATTCATTATTCCATATGCTTTTTCAACAATGTCCTCAATATTTGGTTTCGAGAAATAATCGCCATCAGAACCATAAGCAGGTCTATGATCTTTAGCGCTTAATGTAACTGGTGCGGAATCTAAAAATGCGTATGCATTTTGTTCTACTAAAATCTTGTCTAACATGAACGCAGTTGCGCCAGAACTAACATCTTCATCCACAATAAATAATCGATTTGTTTTCTCGATTGATTTAACAATCATGTGATTAATATCAAAAGGAAGAAGTGTTTGGGCGTCAATTAATTCAACTGAAATTCCTAATTCTAACAATTGTTGCACTGCAATCTCACATAGGTTAAAAGTTGATCCATAAGAAACAAGAGTTATGTCTGTACCTTCTTTAACTATTTCAGGAACGCCTAATGCTTCTTTGAATTGTCCAATATTGGTTGGCATTCTTTCTTTTGTTCTGTACCCATTTAAAGGTTCAATTACAACTGCTGGTTCACTTGCGTCTAATAGTGTATTGTAAAATCCTGCTGCTTTTGTCATGTTTCTTGGTACACAAACATGCATTCCTCTCAAACTATTAATAATCATACCCATTGGTGAGCCACTATGCCAGATTCCTTCCAATCGATGACCTCTTGTGCTGATAATTAAAGGTGCTTTTTGACCGCCTTTTGTTCTGTATTGTAAAGTTGATAAATCGTCTGAAAGTACTTGAATAGCATAAAGTAAATAGTCCAAGTATTGAATTTCTGCAATCGGTCTGAGTCCCCTCATTGCCATTCCAATTCCTTGTCCAATGATTGTGCACTCTCTAATTCCAGTATCAGATACTCGTAATTCTCCAAATTGGTCTTGCATTCCTTCAAGCGTTTGATTTACACCACCAATTTTTCCGGCATCCTCACCAAAGATTAAAACCTCTGGTCTGTTCTTTAGAATGTATTCATAATTGTCTTTTAAGATGATTCTACCATCTTCTAGTTTTACTTCATTATCATAAGTCGGTGCAATTGGACTTACGTTAAGGGCAGAGTCACTTGTTTCACTATATAAAAATGAACTGTATGTTTCGTGGTTTTCACTAACAACTTTTTTAATCCAATTCCCAAGTGCAGTTTTTTCAGCGCTATTTTCATTACGTGCTAATCGTAATGCTTTTCGAGCGGCAACAAGAATGTCTCTTCGGATTGGCTCCATTGCATTTTTTAATTCATCACCTAATTTATTGATGAACACACCATTTTCACTTACATTTCCTAGTGCTGAAATATAACTTAATGCACTTGCTAAATCATTTTTAATATCCTCTGTATATGCTTTCCATGCCGCATTTTTCATGTCGCGCACTTCTTTTTTTGCTTCCTTTTGAATTGCTTCAAGCTCTTCAGTAGTGGCAATATTTAATCCGTTAGCATCAAATGCAAGAATCCATTCTTTAAACTTAGCAATGCAGTCAAAATCTGATTCCCATTGTAGTCTTGCTTCGTCTTTATAGCGCTCATGAGACCCACTCGTAGAGTGTCCTTGCGGTTGGTTTACTTCTTTTACGTGAACTAAAACGGGTACTTGTTCTTCTCTAGCAATTTTGACCGCTTTTTCATATGTTTCAACTAAATGTGCGTAATCCCAGCCTTTAGTTACAAATATTTCATATCCTTTTTTGTCTTTTGTTCTTTGCATTCCTGATAATGCCTCAGAAATACTTCCTTTTGTTGTCTGAAATTCTCTAGGTACAGATATCCCGTATCCATCATCCCAGATAGACATAACCATTGGTACTTGAAGTACTCCCGCAGCATTGATTGTTTCCCAAAAAGGGCCTTCAGATGTCGAAGCATCCCCAATTGTACCGAATGCAACTTCATTTCCTCCGTTTGTGAATTTTTTAAATTCTTCTAAATCCTTAAGAGTTGGGTGTTCACGATATACTTTTGAAGCTTGAGCAAGTCCAAGAAGTCGTGGCATTTGCCCTGCCGTAGGAGAAATATCTGCAGAACTATTCTTTTGAGCCATTAAATCTTTCCATTCACCATTCTCGTCAAGGTTTCGGGTAGAATAGTGACCTCCCATTTGTCGACCAGCAGATTGCGGTTCCTGTTGTACGTCTGTGTGTGCGTATAGGCCAGCAAAATATTGTTGAACAGTTAGTTGATCAATTGCCATCATTAGGGTTTGGTCTCTGTAGTAACCTGATCTGAAGTCTCCGTTCTTAAATTGTTTAGCCAATGCTAATTGTGCTAATTCTTTTCCGTCACCAAAAATTCCAAATTTAGCTTTTCCAGTAAGAACTTCTCTTCGACCCAACAGCGAAGTTTCTCTTGAAATATTTGCTAATTTAAAATCAGCTAAGACTGATTGCTTAAAAGCTTCAAAATCAATGCTCGTTGTAGTTTCAATTGTAGATTCTTTTCCCATGGCTAAAGTATTTATGACGTGCAAAAGTAGTAAATTCGAGCCTAAAAGAAAAGTAGCAATTCGAATTAAATTGTAAATCAATTTCTTTTGTTAATTTCCCCTTTTTAAACATGAAAGATCTAATTAAAAAATACAAGCCATATTTCGTTGATTTTTGGCAATATTTGGTCGTGATAATCGTCTTTATTTTAGGTGCAATTTTTATTTTGTAACTAATTCTTTCATCCGTATCTTTAAAAAATACTTTAGTCTATGAAACAATTTATTGTCTTGCTTACTGTCTGTGTTGTATGTAATTTTTCGATTGCACAACTTAATATTGATTCAATAGGGCATTTGGATTTAAATACGATTCATGATCAGGGTCTAAATGACATTTGGGGTTATGTTGATGAATTTGATAATGAATATGCCATTGTTGGAGGAACAAAAGGAACGAGTGTGGTTGATATATCTGCTCCTTCTATTCCTACGGAAGTTTTCTTTGAACCAGGGATGGAAAGTATTTGGAGGGATGTAAAAACATTTGGCGATTATGCTTATGTTACCACTGAGGCACTTAATGGTTTGTTGATCATTGATTTATCTCCTTTGCCTGCTTCTAATTCGTTAACTACTTCATATTATTTTGGTCCAACTGGAATGGAGTGGCAAAGTGCTCATAATTTATACATTGATTCATCTGGTTATTGCTATATTTTTGGAGCAAACAGGGGGAATGGTGGTGTTATAATTTTAGATGTTTTTACAGATCCGATGAATCCGATAGAGGTTGGTGTTTTTGATGATTGGTATGTGCATGACGGTTTTGCTGATAATGATACGTTATATTTAGGCCATATCTATGAAGGCTGGATGAGTGTTGTAGATGTAACTAATCGCGCAAATCCAATTTTATTAGGTACTCAAACTACTCCTTCCAATTTTGCTCACAATGTTTGGACGTCAGATGGGCATTATGCCTTTACAACCGATGAAGTGTCGGGTGGGTTTATCGGCGCTTATGATATTTCTGATGCGTCAAATATTATTGAAATTGATCGGGTTCAAAGTTCCCCAGGGAAGGGTGTGATACCTCATAATACACATGTTTATCAAAATTACTTGGTTACTAGTTACTATTCTGATGGGGTAACAATTCATGATATTTCAAGACCAAATAATTTAATTGAAGTAGGGAATTACGATACCTATCCAGATCAAACGACTAGTTATGATGGATGCTGGGGTGTTTTTCCATTTTTCCCTTCTGGGTTAATTGTTGCTTCTGACAGAACAGAGGGACTGTTTGTTTTAAGTCCAAATTATGTTCAAGCCTGCTATTTAGAAAGAAAGGTTATAGATGCAAATACAACATT
>Ga0102899_1000437_pt1 | contig 14876 bp, 9 predicted proteins | sample Colrivmeta1555B3_FD_78455 | JGI IMG/M metagenome (GOLD analysis project Ga0102899, IMG submission 78455) | Estuarine microbial communities from the Columbia River estuary - metaG 1555B-3 | ecosystem: Environmental > Aquatic > Marine > Intertidal zone > Estuary | place: USA: Columbia River Estuary... | reverse complement strand
TTCTGAATAGCTCTTTTTAAAGGTCTAGCACCAAATTTCTCATCATATCCTTTCTCAACGATAAAATCTTTTGCTGCTTCAGTCATTTCGATAGAGTATCCTAAATTATTTATTCTACTGTACAACTTAACCAATTCTAAATCAATAATCACATGTATGTTTTCTCTAGAAAGAGAGCTAAACATAATCATATCATCAATTCTATTCAAGAACTCAGGAGAGAAAGCCTTTCTCAAAGCATTTTGAACCACTGTTTTTGCACTATCGTCTTTTTGGTCAATTTTTGCTTTAGTACCAAATCCAACTCCAGTTCCAAAATCAGCCAATTGTCTTGCTCCAATATTTGAAGTCATGATAATGATTGTATTTTTAAAGTCGATTTTTCTTCCTAAACCATCTGTCATATGACCATCATCTAAAGCTTGAAGCAATAAGTTGAATACGTCTGGATGTGCTTTTTCAATCTCATCCAATAAAACAATAGAATATGGTTTTCTTCTTACCTTTTCAGTTAACTGACCACCTTCTTCATACCCAACATAACCCGGAGGAGCTCCTACCAATCTAGAAATTGAGAATTTCTCCATGTATTCAGACATATCAATTCTAATCAAAGAATCTTCAGAATCGAATAAATATTTCGCTAAGACTTTTGCAAGCTGCGTTTTTCCAACACCAGTTGGTCCTAAGAAGAAAAATGAACCAATCGGCTTATTTGGATCCTTTAATCCAGCACGATTTCGTTGAATAGCCTTAACAACTTTTGCAACAGCTTCTTCTTGACCAATCACTTTAGATTTAATCTCTTCGGCCATGTTAGCCAGACGACCAGTTTCAGACTCAGAAATTCGTGTTACCGGAACTCCGCTCATCATAGAAACAACTTCAGCAACATGTTGCTCAGTTACCTGGACTCTATTTAATTGAGATTCAGTTTCCCATTTTTTCTTCTCCTCTTCTAATTGATCTTGAAGTTTACGTTCATCATCTCTTAAAATTGCAGCCTCTTCATATTTCGTCTGCTTAATAACTTCGTTCTTCTTAATCTTCAATTCCTCAATTTGCTTCTCAATGTCAAGAATCGCCTTAGGAACATTAATATTAGTTAAATGAACTCTAGATCCAACTTCATCCAAAGCATCAATCGCTTTATCTGGCAAATGTCTATCCGTAATATAACGTTCAGTCAATTTCACACACGCTTCAATTGCATCATCTGTAAAAGTAACCATGTGATGATCCTCGTATCTTTCTTTAATATTATTAAGAATTTGAATCGTCTCCTCAATATTGGTTGGCTCAATAATAACCTTTTGAAATCTACGTTCTAAAGCACCATCCTTTTCAATATACTGACGGTATTCGTCCAACGTTGTAGCTCCTATTGCCTGCATCTCACCTCTAGCTAAAGCAGGTTTAAACATGTTTGACGCATCTAACGAACCAGAAGCACCTCCAGCGCCGATTATCGTGTGGATCTCATCTATAAAAAGAATAACATCAGGATTTTTTTCAATCTCCTGCATTACAGCTTTCATTCTTTCTTCAAACTGCCCTCTATATTTCGTTCCAGCAACTAAGGATGCTAAATCTAAGGATACAATTCTTTTGTTAAAAAGAACTCTAGAAACTTTCCGTTGTACAATTCTTAATGCCAAACCTTCAGCAATTGCACTTTTTCCAACACCTGGTTCACCAATTAAAATTGGATTGTTTTTCTTTCTACGAGAAAGGATTTGACTTACTCGTTCAATCTCCTTTTCACGGCCTACAATTGGATCAAGCTTCCCTGCCTCAGCCATTACTGTTAGATCTCTTCCAAAATTATCCAAAACAGGAGTTTTAGATTTCGGATCTACTTTTCTTTGAGATGCAAACGACTCTTCGTTGTTCCCATCTTCTTCTGTACCTCCAGGAAACTCTGCTCTTGGAGAAATTGATTCATCTTTCATTGCTTCTATTTCGTCTTTTACATTATCATAAATCACACCGTATTTATTTAAAATACTACATGCAACACTGTCTTCATTTTTTAAAATCGAAAGTAATAAATGTTCTGTACCTATCATAGGACTTTTATACAACTTCGCTTCTAGGTAGGTTAATTTTAAGACTCTTTCTGCTTGTTTTACTAAAGGGATGTTTGTTAAATTGATTGAACTACTCACATTTTCTTTCACAAGAGTTTGCTCTACTTCTTTACGAATCAGCCTTAAATCTAGATGAAATTCTTTCAAAACAACAATTGCTTTTCCTTCTCCTTCACGGATCAATCCTAAAAGCAAATGTTCTACACCGATAAAGTCATTACCTAATCTTAAGGCCTCTTCTCGACTAAAACTTATTACATCCTTTACTCTCTGTGAAAACTTCGCCTCCATTAATGTCTTAATTTTTCTATTCTAACCTTTCTTGTAAAAATGGTCATTTTACATCACTTACAAATATATAACGAATAAAATTGTTAATAAGTCGACTAAAAGTTCAATTTTCCACAGATTTTTGTTAGTAAATATGAGTTGATTCAACAAAATTATTGCCACGAATTAACTAATTTCGAAACTTGCTTTAAAATACGCACAAAACGTGCAAATTAATAATTACGCAACAAGATGGCAGACGGAGAAAAAATAATTCAAATAAACATTGAGGATGAAATGAAATCCGCTTACATTGACTACTCAATGTCAGTAATCGTTTCAAGAGCACTTCCAGATGTAAGAGATGGTTTTAAACCAGTACACAGAAGAGTTCTATACGGAATGCAGGATTTAGGAGTTTATTCGAACAAACCTTATAAGAAATCAGCTAGAATCGTAGGGGAAGTACTTGGTAAGTATCACCCACACGGAGATAGTTCAGTATACGACACCATGGTTCGTATGGCACAACCATGGTCTTTAAGATATCCATTAGTTGACGGGCAAGGTAACTATGGTTCAATCGATGGTGATAGTCCGGCAGCAATGAGATATACCGAAGCAAGGCTTAGAAAGATTGCTGAAGATATGCTGGGAGATCTTGAAAAAGAAACGGTTGATTTCGCACCAAACTTTGATGATAGTTTAAGTGAACCTACTGTTCTTCCTTCAAAAATCCCTAATCTACTAGTTAATGGTGCCAGTGGAATTGCCGTGGGTATGGCCACAAACATGGCTCCACACAATTTAACAGAAGTAGTTAACGGAACAATAGCTTACATTGAAAACAACGACATCGAAGATGAAGAGCTTTTAAAGTTCGTAAAAGCACCGGATTTCCCTACAGGAGGAATCATATATGGTTACGAAGGAGTAAAAGAAGCCCTTTTAACAGGTCGCGGTAGAATTGTAATGAGAGCGAAAGCTGAAATACAAGAATCAAATTCTGGAAAAGAAGTGATTATTGTTAGCGAAATTCCATACCAAGTCAATAAAGCGGATATGATTCGCAAAACAGCTGACCTTATTAACGATAAAAAAATTGAAGGAATTTCAGATATTAGAGATGAATCTGATAGAAATGGAATGCGTATTGTTTACGAATTAAAAAGAGACGCTATTCCTAATGTTGTTTTAAATAAATTATTTAAATATACAGCGCTTCAAACTTCTTTTTCTGTTAATAACATTTGCTTAGTTAAAGGTCGACCAGAATTATTGAACCTTAAACAAATGATTGGCTATTTCGTAGAATTTAGACATGAAGTTGTAATTCGTAGAACAACGTTTGAATTAAGAAAAGCACAAGAAAGAGCTCATATTTTAGAAGGATTAATTATTGCATCAGATAACATTGATGAAGTAATTAAAATAATTAGAGCATCTAAAAATCCAGATGAAGCAAGAGAAAGCTTGATGGAACGATTTAAATTGTCGGAAATTCAATCAAGAGCTATCGTTGAAATGAGACTGCGTCATTTGACAGGTCTTGAGCAAGATAAGCTTAGAGGTGAATATGATGATTTAATGATTTTAATTGCTGACTTAGAGGACATCCTTGCAAGAGTAGAAAGAAGAATGGAAATCATCACAAACGAATTAATTGATGTTCGTGAAAGATATGGTGATGAGAGAAGATCTTCAATAGAATATTCAGCAAGTGAGATGAGAATCGAAGATTTAATTGCCGATGAAGAAGTTGTTGTAACAATTTCACATGCTGGTTACATTAAACGTACAAACCTAGCAGAATACAAAGTTCAAAACAGAGGAGGTATGGGGTCTAAAGGATCCACTACGAGAGACAAAGATTTCTTACAAGAATTATTTGTAGCAACGAATCATAACTACCTATTAATTTTTACAGAAAAAGGGAAATGTTTCTGGATGCGTGTCTTTGAAATCCCTGAAGGAAGTAAAACAAGTAAAGGAAGAGCTATTCAAAACTTGTTAAACATCGAACAAGATGACTGCATTAAAGCATATGTAAATGTTAAAGACCTTACTGATAAAGAATATGTAGAAAACAACTTTATCGTTATGGCAACCAAACAAGGTGTAATTAAGAAAACATCTTTAGAGGCTTATTCTAGACCTAGAGCTAATGGTATCAACGCAATCACAATTCGTGAAAACGATGAATTATTAGAAGCAAGATTAACGAATGGATCAAATGAAATCGTTTTAGCAACATCAAGCGGAAGAGCTATTCGTTTTAACGAAGAAAAAGTCCGTGCAATGGGAAGAAATGCTGCTGGAGTTAGAGGTGTTACTTTACAAAGCGCAACAGACGAAGTGATTGGTATGGTTTGCGTTGAAGACATCTACTCTACTGTTCTAGTTGTTTCAGAAAATGGTTATGGAAAAAGAACTTACCTGAATGACCCTGAAGACAATGAGCCAATCTATAGAATTACTAATAGAGGTGGTAAAGGTGTTAAAACATTAAATATTACTGAAAAAACAGGTAAACTTCTTTCTATCAAAAATGTAACTGATGAAGAAGATTTAATGATCATTACAAAAGCTGGAGTCGCTATTAGAATGCACATTGATACTATTAGAACAATGGGTAGAGCTGCTCAAGGGGTTAAATTAATTAACCTTAAAGGAAACTCTTCAATTGCTGCAGTTGCAAGAGTACCGAAAAGTGAAGAAGAAGAAGGTGAATTTGAAGGAGAAGATGGAATACAACTTGAAAATCCTGAAAATGGCACGGATATTGAAAATGACTCTGTGGAATAATAAGGATTTATGCATCCTATGAAAAAACAAAAGATGAAAATAACAATGAAAACTTTAGGTATTGCACTAAGTGTAATCGCATTAAATACCGTATCATACGGTCAGAAAAAAAACGAAACTAGCGCTGCAGTTGAGTTTAAAAACAAATACCAAATGGCCGTTGCTACAGGCGATTTTGAAACAGCAAAAAAGTCACTGATATCAGCAAAAGAATTCGTTGATTTGGCTGCTGAGCATGTCGACACTAAAGACAGTCAAAAAACAATGTGGTTAAAAGGTGAAATTTATGCAAACTTCATGATTTTAGGTATGCAGACTCAAGATACTTCCTTCATGAAAATTGGTGGTGAAGATGCAATAGACCAATCAATCTCTGCATTTAAGCATGGATTCACACTAGGAAAAAAGTATCAAGCTGACATTCAAAATTCTGTTTACCAAAAAGCAGCAATGATGAACGGAATGGCGAGCATGCTATACAAAGCTGAACAATACCCTGCAGCTGCGGAAGTATACGAAACAATCGCTAAATACAGCGACGCTGTCAATGAACTTGATAGTGTTTCTATTTACAATGCTTCTTTGTGCTATGAAAAATCTGAAATGCATGAAAAAGCTGCAGTTGGATACGAAAAATTAGCTGCTGTTAACTATAAAGGAACTAGTTCTGCTGTTGCAGCTTCAAGAGCCTACAGAAATGCAGGAAACGTTGCCAAAGCAAAAGAAATCATTAATTCTGCAAGAGAGAAAAATGGTACTGATAGAGAGTTGTTATTAGAATTAGTTAACACAAATATTGAAGCAGGTGATGCCGCTGGAGCTGAGAAAGCTTTAAATGATGCAATTGCAACTGATCCCAACAACAAACAATTATATTATACTATTGGGACTATTTACATCGACTTAAAAGATAACGCTAAGGCAGAAGAGTCTTTAAATAAAGCATTATCTATTGACCCTGATTACATTGACGCTCAATACCAACTTGGTGCTCACCTTGTTACATGGGCAGGTGACCTTAAAACTGAAGCAAATGACTTAAAATTTGGTGATCCAAATTATAACAAGTTATTACAACAATCAGAAGACACATACAAAAGAGCAATGATTCCATTAGAGAAATACATTGTTGCTTTCCCAGACGACAAAGCTGTATTGAATATTTTATTTCAATTACATAGAAATCTAGGAAATTCTGAAAAAGCAATTGAATACAAAAAAAGAGCTGAAGGAATTGAATAGTAATTCAATAAACGACACAAAAAAGCATCTATTTATATAGGTGCTTTTTTTATGTTAAAGCCTTGTTTCTCAAATAAATTACCTACATTTGTGCCTCTCTATCGAGAATAGGGAGTTTTATACCGTTCCATCTATACTTAGTTACGGTTTTTTTATTCATCACTTTCGAGTTTATAGATGCTTGAAATACAATTAATTAAGCCAAAATGGCAAAAAACACACAAATGCAGGGAACTGCAGATTTTGACTGGGATGCATTAGCATTAGACGGTTATTCAAAAGTAGAGCGTTCTGAATTATCAGATCGTTACGAAGGAACTTTAAGTTCAATTGCTGAACGTGAAGTAATTCCTGGAACAGTTGTTTCAATGAACAAAAGAGAGGTTGTTATTAACATCGGATCTAAATCTGAAGGAGTTCTTCCTACAGGTGAATTCCGTTACAATCCAGACCTTAAGCCAGGTGACACTGTTGACGTTTACGTAGAAACTTTAGAGGACAAGTACGGACAATTAGTGATTTCTCACAAAATTGCACGTATGCACAGTGCTTGGGATCGTGTTAACGATGTTCTTAAAACTGGAGAAATCATTACAGGTTACGTTAAATGCAGAACTAAAGGTGGTCTTATCGTTGATGTATTCGGATTAGAAGCATTCTTACCAGGTTCTCAAATCGACGTTAAACCAATCCGTGATTACGACGTTTACGTTGGTAAAAACATGGAGTTTAAAGTTGTTAAAATCAACCAAGAATTTAAAAACGTTGTTGTTTCTCACAAAGCACTTATTGAAGCTGAGCTTGAAGAGCAAAAGAAACAAATTATTTCTGGTCTTGAGAAAGGTCAAGTATTGGAAGGAACTGTTAAAAACATCACATCTTACGGTGTATTCATCGATTTAGGTGGAGTTGATGGATTAGTTCACATTACTGATTTATCTTGGGGTCGTGTAAATCACCCAGAAGAAATAGTTGAATTAGATCAAAAATTAAACGTTGTAATTTTAGACTTCGATGATGAGAAGAAAAGAATTGCATTAGGTCTTAAGCAATTACAAGCTCATCCTTGGGATGCTTTAAACACTGAATTAAATATTGGTGATAAAGTAAAAGGTAAAGTTGTTGTTATGGCTGACTATGGTGCTTTCGTTGAGATCGCTGCTGGAGTTGAAGGACTTATTCACGTTTCTGAAATGAGCTGGTCTCAACACTTACGTTCTGCACAAGATTTCTTAACTGTTGGTGACGAAGTTGAAGCTGTTGTTTTAACTTTAGATAGAGAAGAAAGAAAAATGTCATTAGGTATCAAACAATTGGTTCCAGATCCATGGGATGCTATTGAAGGTAAATACGCAGTTGGTACGAAGCACGCTTCTAAAGTTCGTAACTTCACTAACTTCGGTGTATTTGTTGAATTAGAAGAAGGTGTTGATGGATTAATCCACATTTCTGACCTTTCTTGGCAAAAGAAAATCAAGCACCCTTCAGAATTCTGTAAAGTAGGTGATGATATGGATGTTACCGTGTTAGAAATCGACCGTGAAAACAGAAGAATTTCTTTAGGTCACAAACAACTTGAAGAGAATCCATGGGAAGTGTTTGAAACTACTTTCACAGAAGGTTCTACTCACCAAGGTACAGTAATCGAAAATAAAGATAAGTCAGGTATCGTTTCTCTTCCTTATGGATTAGAAGGAATTTGTCCTGCTCGTCACATGAGAAAAGAAGATGGTTCTAATGTTAAAGTTGAAGAAACTACAGATTTCGTAGTAATTGAATTCAACAAAGACTCTAGAAAAATCGTTGTATCTCATACACGTACTTTCGAAGAAGGTGATGATTCTAAACCAGCTGCTAAAGGTGGTAGCTCTAAAGGATCTTCTACTTCAAGTGCAGTTAATAAAATCAACAATAACTCAGAGAAATCTACTTTGGGTGATTTAGATGCATTATCAGCATTAAAAGAAAAAATGGAAAAAGGTAAATAATCCTTTCTCATAATTATATTAAAGGCTTCGAGTAATCGAAGCCTTTTTTTTGTGCTTCTATATATGGCGACTATAACTAGAATTCCTTACAATAATAGAACAATACCCTACCCTATAACACTTTTCCATTAATTGGTTGCCCAATGGATTAGATAGACTTAAACAACGAATAAAACAATACCCACTAGTTCTAGTTAATCATTAATTAAACCGATTATAATTGAACGAGTGATTAGTTTCCAAAAACAGCTTAATGCTAAGAATGCAATTTGTGAATGTATAAAACGAAAAAAGCCACCTATAAATAAGTGGCTTTCTAATTTTTTGTCTTAAAAAGAATTTAACTACAATACTGATTTGGCAAAAGAAATTATTCTTTCTTTCGTTTGAAAACCAATTGTTTGTTTTACTAGGTTTCCTTCACCATCAATGATTATTAATGTTGGATATGCACGAACATTGTACATCCTAGCAACTTCTTTTCCATCAGGATTTTTCTCCATCTCTATTTTCAGATTGATAAAGTTTGAATTAAAAACTTCTCCTACTTCCTGCTCAGTAAAAGTTGAAGCAGCCATTTTTTTACAAGGTCCACACCAATCGGTATACGCATCAATAAAAATCATTTTACCTGTAGCTCTAGCCTCTTTTTTTGCTTCTTCTAAAGTCATTTTAGAAAACTCAATTCCACCTTCACCTTTTTTAATTGCTACCTTGTTGGATGAGCCTTGCTCTTCTGAACCTTTAACTTCTGACGTACAAGTTGAACTCATCACTAAAAGTGCAATTGCAGTAAACCCAATTATTCCAAATATATTTTTCATGTTTTTTCAGTTTTTATTACCTACTTAATCGTTAATTTATAAATTTACTTACAAACACACAATTCTAAGCACATAATACATCATTTTTTGTTACTTCATAAGCAATTTTCATTCCAAAAGCATGTTTAACGTAAAATTTCTCACAAAAGAATTAAGTAGAAAACGTGACGTTGAAGCTTTTATTACTGAATGGAATGGCACATCAGAGAAAATAACGGTCAAAACATCCGGAAGCACTGGCGTACCAAAAGAAATTACTCTCGATAAAGTATGGATGATTCATTCAGCAAATTCAACATGTGACTTTTTCAATCTAACAAACAGCAACAGTGCAGCACTCTGCTTATCAATAGAAACAATTGGAGGTTTAATGATGATTGTAAGAGCAATTATTCGTGAAATGACATTGTTAGTATATGACGTTAACAGTAACCCTATTAAAGACAATACAGAGCAAATAGATTTCATCGCATTAGTACCAATGCAAGTGTCAAAAATTTTACAAGAAAGTAAAGGAGTATTAGAAAAATGTAGAAATATAATAATCGGTGGAGCGCCTATAAACAATCAATTATTGACTGATATTCAAAATTCAAATATAAATGCGTGGCAAACATTTGGGATGACTGAAACCATATCACACATCGCACTTAAGAAATTATCTTACGAAAATTCAACATACGAATTATTGGAAAATATTGAAATTAGTACTAGTCAAAACGATTGTTTAATAGTTAACGCACCCCTATTAGGTGTATACAATTTACAAACGAATGATTGTATTAAAATTTTAAGTCCTAAAGAATTTACTTGGACAGGTAGATTAGATTACGTTATTAATAGTGGTGGCATTAAGCTACATCCAGAAGAAATTGAATTAAAACTGGCATCAACAATTGATAAACCGTTTTTTATTTTTGGTTTGGATGACCCTATACTTGGCTCTGCATGCTGTATTGCCGTTGAATCAAAGCCTTACGATATTAAACTAGACTTCAAAACGATTTTATCAAAATATGAAGTCCCAAAAAAAATGTTCTTTTTCTCTCAATTTGAGCGAGGAGCAAGCGATAAAATAAACAGAGCATTAACCTTAAAAGCGATTAAAAATGCAGTATACTCGCTTTTATAAAACATTAGGAATTCCTGAAAATGCCTCTGAGAGTGAAATCAGAAAGGCATATCGGAAATTGGTTAAAATATATCACCCAGATGTTAATAAATCATCCGCGGCGGCAAATAAATTCATAGCTATCAACGAAGCTTACGAAATACTTATCGGTAAAAGAGAAAATCCAACTCAAAGTAATCCAACTTCGAGGTCTTCTTCTCCATCTCAACAGCAAACAAAAGAGCAAAGAGTTAAAGAAGCGCAGCAACGATATAAAGACCAACAATACAAAGAGCACATTGAAAATGAGCGCTATTTTCAAAGTATTACAACTGGAAAAAAATGGACTTTCTTGAAATACACATCCGTTTTATCTGCCATTATAGGTATTTTTTTGATTGTTGATTTAATGTTGCCAAAACACTTCAATCAAGACCGTGTAATGCAGTACAGTTTGAATAACTCACATTCATTAGGAGGAGAATTGGTGAGAAATATTATCACAAAGAATGAAGACAGTTATTGGATAGCTCACTTAGACGCTGAACTTTATAGCACTTCACCTGATATTTGGATTAGTAAGAGCTGGATCTTTCACAATCCAAATGAAATTTATTCTTTTCAAGGAGATTTTTTTAAGATTTATCCAGTACACTTTAATATATACAGGTACTCAATTGTTTTAGCACTTCTTTTTTTAGTTCCATTATTTACCATCTATTATAAAAGAAAGAACATACTCTTCACTTTCTTATATTATATAAGCTTATATGGAGTAAATATAATTCTTATGCTCTTATTATTTTCAAATGACAGATGGGCTCATTTGCTTACTCTAGGGTTTATTTAATATTTTTCAATACCCTGTCAACTGTACGCTTATCGTCTTTCTCTTTTAGATCTTGACGTTTATCATGCAGTTTTTTACCTTGCGCTGTAGCGATTAATAACTTAGCCCACCCCTTTTCAGAAAGAAACATTTTGATAGGAATTACAGTATTTCCTTTAACCTTCAGGAACTTCTCAATTTTATTAATTTCTTTTTTATTTAAAAGGAGTTTTCGATCGCCTCTGGGTTTGTGGTTATAAAAGGACCCATTTTCATAGGCATTGATGTACATGTTTCTAATCCACATTTCACCATGGTCAAAAACACAATACGCTTCCATAATACTTGCTTTACTATCACGGATACTTTTAATTTCTGTTCCCGTTAATTGTATTCCAGCAGTGAATTCATCAATTAAATGATATTCAAACTTAGCACGTTTATTCTTTATGTTGACTGTATTTTTCACTTTGTTAAAAGGTAAGTATGCAAAAGTAATACTTCTTTCCAATATCTGTGGGTTAAAAACTATTACCTTTGATTATATGATGATTCCTTCTAAATATATTGAAAATGCAGTAGACCAAATGGCCTCTCTACCTGGCGTTGGAAAAAGAACAGCATTACGATTAGTTTTACAATTATTAAATCGATCAAAAGAAGATATAGAGAATTTCACCAATGCATTTCAGCAAATGAAAGAGCATGTAAAAAAATGCACGATTTGTTCTAACATTTCTGATGATGAAATTTGCAGTATTTGTAAAGATCATAAACGGGACAAATCAATCATTTGTGTTGTGGAAGACATCAGAGATGTTATGGCGATAGAAGCAACAGAATCATTCGGAGGAACCTACCACGTACTTGGAGGAATCATTTCACCAATGGATGGTGTAGGACCAAACGACCTCAATATAAACACCTTAATTGACAGGGTTAAGCTTGGAGAAATTTCCGAAATAATATTTGCCTTGAGTGCTACCATGGAAGGAGATACTACTAATTTTTACATCTATAAAAAGCTAAATGACTTTGACATCATTATCTCATCACTTTCGAGAGGAGTAGCTATTGGATCAGAATTACAATATGCCGATGAAATAACGCTCAGTCGTTCTTTAATTAACCGACAGCCTTTTACTATCTAGTTATCTGTCATTTAATTGAGTATAATATCGCTTTTAAAACAATAATTCATTCAAAATATATTATTTTCGTTTCAAACTAACTTAAAAACAAAATTAAAATGTTAAAAGAATTCAAAACATTTATCTTAAGAGGAAACATTGTTGATCTTGCAATTGCAGTGATCATTGGTGGAGCTTTCGGTAAAATTGTAACTTCATTGGTTAATGACATCATCATGCCAATTATTGGAACAATCATCGGGAAAAGTTTCGCTAGCTTAACAGCAAACATTAACGGAGTTGCCGTACATTACGGTTTATTTATCCAAACTGTTGTTGATTTCGTAACTGTAGCAGCTGTTATTTTCTTAATCGTTAAGATTATTAATAAAACTAAAAAGCAAAAAGAAGAAGCTCCTGCAGCTCCTCCTGCTCCAACTATGGACCAAGAATTGTTGACTGAAATTAGAGATTTATTAAAGAAATAGTCTTACTTATCTTACAAGTAAAATCTAAAAGGGGATTCTTAATTGAATCTCCTTTTTTGTTTGTAGAACCCTCTTGAATATAAATCGTTGTAACCAATTGCACGATTAGCGTTCTATTTTTCAGAAGTTGAAATATCGACTTCTTTTCCTTGTGACGATGAATGAAGAATTAGGGCACTTTATTCATCGTCTTTTTTTGTAATAATATCGGAACAATTATTGCTATCTTTGTATTAGTTCTTTGGGGTCGTATTGGATTTGACAGCGATAGCAGTTGTCGAGTGTAAGCATGTCGAGCGTTGTGGTGAAGCTCGTTAATATCTTGCCGCAAACTATAATTGACAACACGTCATACAGACTTGCTGCCTAATTTGCTGAATGTAAATTAAGCTTAATCTAGTGGAATAATAGTACACAGACAAGTTCCTTCTCCCACGCCTCCGCTTGTTAGGTAGGGATCAAGAAGGATTAACTCTTACAAGATAGCAAATGTGACGCTTCTAAGCATTTGTGAAATTCAGAAGATAAGTGAATTTATTGGGTGTCTATGTCCGAAAATTCATCGAAAATCTAATCACAGAATAAACATGTAGAAAGCTTGATTATTCATCGTTTGGACGAGGGTTCGATCCCCTCCGACTCCACTGAAAGGGAGAGCTCTAAATTTTTAAAGAGTTCTCCCTTTTTTATTTTCTCAAAACTCCCGTCAACACTTAGCATCAGACGTAACACCTCATTAATGCGTGGGGTTCGACATTTTTCATTTATGATTTCAAAGTCAAAGGGAAAGATTGCTTTCAAAATTTGCTGTTTCCCTAGTACTGATGAGGCTTTGTAAGGGTTCGATAATTTTGAAAGCACACCCACTCCTTTTCTTAAATATTTAGTCAAATTGAGCTTATTCGAAGTAAGATTTTGTATTCTATTTTGCAATAGGATTAGCTCATCTTTATAACGTTTGTTCATCGATTGAAAAGCATCTTGGTCTACTACTCCATCCATTAGCATATCCTGAAGATTACTAATTCTCAATTTCTGCTTTTCGATGGACTTCTTTAATTTTATTAAATCCAAAGTATTGTCTTTTTCATTTCTTTCATAAATAAGTGTCACTAGTTCTTCATACAATTTCATTACACCTTTTTTAAATTTAAATTGATCCAAGACATCTTCCATTAATTGATTCGCTTCTTCAGCTTTGTATCGCTCATTGGAACATTTATTACAATGGTAATAGAAATACCTTTTACCTAGCTTACCTCTTGAGCCACTTCCCGTCAGTTTATTTTGACATTTAGAGCAACGCACAACTCCTCTTAAAGGCAAATTATCTTTCCGTGTTAAAGCCTTTGGCCTATTTCTTTCAATTAAATTGTTTTCAAGTAATTCTTGAACCTTATAAAAAAGCTTTTCACTAACAATACCTTTATGTATACCTTGTATTACTTCTCTTGGCTCAACTCCTTCACCAGGAACCACTACTTTTCCCATATAAATTTCATTCCGAAGAATAACAGATGATCCATTACAACTCACAGTAAAACCTTTCAAAAGCAGTTCTAACCTTATTTCTGCTTGCGTCCGGCCTTTTGCTACTTCTTTGAATAGGTACTGGATGTGTTTGGCATTTTCATTTGGAACAATTAGAGGACGATTATTTTCGTCTCTAACATTTTTGTATCCTCTCGGAGCTTTTCGAGATAAACGTCCAGATTTTAGTGCTGCACGTACTCCTCCTCTAATTTTAATTGACCTTCTGTCATTATCAATTTCAGGCATTGCAAGATACAAGGCTAAAATTGCTTTGTTTTCGGGAATACTTATATCAATGGGCTGCTCTATTGCTTTAACTTCAATATTAACCTTCTTAAGATTTCTAATCTCGATTAATGCGTCTGTAATGTTACGTGAAAATCGATCCCATGATGTAAATAGAATGTAATCCACATTGTTTTTATTTAAACGTATGTACAGCAATAATTTCTTCCATTCTGGACGATCAAAATTCTTTGCAGAATGATCTTCCTTAAAGGTGTGCACAATCTGGATGTCATTGTTCTCGCAATACTTTCGTAAAGATTCTTCTTGAATCCCAAGAG